>JABUBO010000315.1_pt1 | contig 15233 bp, 20 predicted proteins | sample 7240361 | NCBI WGS metagenome assembly JABUBO01 (sample SAMN07256346, study PRJNA390944) | subsurface metagenome | isolation source: Methane hydrate marine sediment | place: Pacific Ocean: Eastern North Pacific, ODP site
GCAAAGCCATGGTTCTCGTCGCCTCTGCGTGGATCGTCTTCGCGACTTTCGGCTCGATACCCTACATCTTCGGCAACAACATGGCGGTCGAGGATGCATATTTTGAAAGTATGTCGGGCTTTACAGCCACAGGCCTGACGATGGTCCCAGGTGACCCGATAGCGACTAACGTGGTCATCAGCGAGGTCAGCATCTTGAGCCCAGCGGGCGGTGGATTCATAGAACTCTACAATCCAACAAGCTCAGACATTGACCTACGAAACCTCTACGGTGGCAGTGAAGAGCTGAGGATGAGATTAGTAAATTCATCTGACAACATCTCCACTCTGAACATTACTTGGATAAATTCAACTATCCCGGCTCATGGATACTTCTTATTCGCGAGTGATAACGCCGTAGATAGTATCGCTGCGGATGCGACTTTCTCCGCGCAGCTGGACTATAGTGGCGGAGTGATGATCGACGACGACCTCGACCTCGCCAACGGAACGATAGACAGAGTCGGTTGGGGAGCGGGCACGGTCACGAATGCTACCGAGGGTGCCAAGGTGCCCAACGATCTCACCACGGGGGATAGCATAGAGCGAAAGGCTTGGAGCATATCCACCGCTGAGAGGATGAGGGGACCTGATTCACGCAGGGGCAACGGGTACGAAACCAATAACAATACTAACGATTTCGTGATTCATCACGATTTTTACGCTCCCCAGAATTCATCCAGTGCGAGAGAGGAACCAGTTCGAAATATCCAGGCAAGCCCCCGCACCATCCTCTTCTGGCGCAGCCTGACCGAGTGGGTCGGCGGCGTGGGTGTGGTCGTCCTCTTCTTAGCAGCTCTCATCGGCGCGGGGAGGGCGGCCCGGAATATGTACGTCGCTGAGGCTCGGGTAGAGCGCATCGAGCCGAGCATCCGGGAGACCGCCCGCACGTTGTGGAAGATATATGCCCTATTTACGCTCCTCGGCGTCGTCGGGTTGTACCTCGCTGGAACACCAACACTGTTCGAGGCCGTAAACCACTCGATGACTGGAATCGCCACTGGTGGTTTCACCGTGCGCAACACAAGTTTCGCTGAGTACGGCTACCCGGTGCTTGCAATTACAATTCTGATAATGATGGCGGGCGCGATCAGCTTCGCGGTCCATCGAAGAGTCATGGCTGGGCACTGGCGGGAGCTCTTCCAAAACATTGAGGTTCGGCTGATGCTCGTGCTGATAGTGTTGGCGACGCTTTTGCTCATCTGGAGTGTGGGACTTCGGGACGCGCTATTTCAATCCTCCTCCGCTCTGACGGGAACGGGATTCTCCACGGCTGATCTCTCAACGTGGGGGGACCCTCAGAAAGGCCTACTCACGATCCTTATGACCATAGGGGGAGGGTACGGTTCGACCTCAAGTGCTATCAAGCTCATTCGAACGGTGATTATCGTCAAGGCGGTCCACTGGATGATCAAGCGCAGCTTCCTGCCCCAGCGAGCGGTTGTACCGATGAAGATGTCGGGTAGAATTTACAGCGACCAGGAGATGATGGAAACCGCCATTTATGCATTCATCTACGTCATCGTGCTGATAAGCGGCGCAGTAGTGCTGATGGTGGTGGGCCCCTACTCAGCCATGAACTCGGTTTTTGAATCGGCATCGGCCCAAGGAAATGTCGGCTTATCTGTGGGAATAACTTCAGCAGCGATGCCCCTAGCAGGGAAAATAAGCATGACAATTCAAATGCTGGTCGGACGCCTCGAGATAATTCCAGTAATAGCGTTCATTATCTACTTGATATCTAGGGTGCCTCGTCCTCGGCGGAAGCCCTTCTAGATGGCGGGCGCACGAAAATGCAGTATTTGTCGCCGCCTTCCAGCTCCATGGTTATTCGTTTTGCGATTAGACTTTTCGGATTACTTAACCCCTTTGCCCTTTTCGCTAGATCCTCGAAGTCCGCGAAGGGGCCCTTCTTTCGCTCTTCGATTATCGTCCACATGAGTTTCTTCCCTATTCCAGGAATTAGCTCAAGTTGATGGAAGCGGGTGGTCAAGGGTGCGGCACGGTTGAAGAACTCGATGAACCGCTCTGGTGCATCGTTGATTAGTTCCTCTATAGCGACCGGTAATTCTGCTTTCGCCGCAGCCGTGAGTTCATCGTAGCCCACCCGGCGTTTGATTCGTTCGACCTTGTCCCGCTCACCCTTGCCTATAAAGACGCGTTCATGGGGGGTGAACGTTGCCCCCTGCATGGGAACGATTTCGAGCAGGGTGAAGAACGTGTCGCCGAGGATTTGGGATATGGGCTCACGCAGGTGAATCGGCCTTGGATCGCTTGGATGTCCCTGGAGCAGGAAATCCAACACTATGCCTCGGTCTTCATACTTCTTATCGGCCAAAAACACGCGCCTCCAACTAACTGGGAACTACTTCCGGTACTTGTTTATCAGTTCCAAAATTTTTTTGATGTCCTCTTCTTCAAGCTTCGTTCGCTCCTTCGCAAAAATGAGCTCTACATCCTCCTTTCTCTCCGGCATCAAATCTACGAGCGTGACCGCTTGATGTTCCCGGATCTTCTCGAGTTTGAGCAACTCGCCGATCAGTTCCCCTGCCTTCTTGATGTCCAATTCCGCAAACTTTTGTGCATAGTCGTAGGTCAGCCGCTGCTTGTACTCCAACTCTCCTCGCTTTTTCTCTTTTTCGAGGATTTCAAACACTTTGGCTAACGGCACAGGTTTTTCATCCGTTACTTCCTTCCCTATCATTTTACCCCCACCGATCTAAGGTGCTCCGGACGGGAAATAACCTTTTTGATGGACCCTCCATCCCTGATTTCGACCACGTAGGCCCTCCCGCGACGCTCCTTGACGACCCCAACTCTGCCGTGATACCGCGGGTGGGGTTGTCCCTTCACGACGCTCGGGTCGAGGATGATGGTAACTTTCACGCCGGGGCCAAACTCTTGAATCACTCGGCTCACCGGCGAAAGCCCGCGCTCACGAACATGCTTGGTGAGCTTTCCTCTGCTCTTGCTCCGATAACCCTTCGACCTTTTGGTCACATGAACACCCAAATAATAGCTTCGGCACCGCGTTTAAGGGCTTTTCTCACCACCCATATCAAAATCCGGCGGCGCCCCCCTTCGACAGCTCATTCATAAGCTTCGCAAATGGGCCGAACTTGGGGCCTCGTCCTTTCGCTATTGTCTTGATAAGTTTTCGAATCATTTCATACTGCTTCAAAAGCTCCTTCACATCGGCTTCACTCGTGCCCGATCCCTGGGCCACCCTGCGAATTCGAGAAGCGTTGAGCACCTTGGGGTTCTCGAGCTCCTCCGGGGTCATCGATTGCATGATTACCTTAAAGCGCTTCAACTTCTCCTCCCCGACGCGCATCTGCTCCTCTGGCACTGCGACACCAACTCCTGGGATCATCTGCATGAGCTTCTTGAGGGGCCCCATCTTGCCCATCATCTCGAGCTGGCTGTAGACATCCCGCAGAGTCAGCTTGCCTGCGAGAATCGCCTTCATGTCGGCGGGCTTCATTTCCTCGGCTCTTGCAGTTTCCTCAATTCGCTTCAACAGCGTTTCAATGTCGCCCATCCCCAGCAGGCGAGCCACGAAGCGTTCAGGCACGAAGGGCTCGAGGTCATCTATGTGTTCACCGGTACCTATGAACTTGATCGGCGCCCCTGTAGCCGTGACCGCCGAGAGGGCACCACCACCTTTCGCAGTACCATCCAGCTTGGTGATCAAAATCGAGCCTATGTCCGTCGTGGCCTTGAATGCAGCGGCTTGCTCATTCGCCTGTTGCCCCATTGTCCCATCCACGACTAGCATGATTTCATCAGGTCCTATTGTTTTGGCGATTTGGCGCATCTCCTTCATCAGGGCTTCCTCTTTGCGATGCCTGCCAGCCGAGTCAATGATGATCAATTCGAGGCGCTCTTTTTTGAACCGCTTAACGCCTTCCTTTGCGAGCTTAACCGAATCTTTGGCTTTGGGGTCACCGAAAAGTCCTATGCCAACCTGCTGGCCAAGTTGACTGAGCTGTTCATACGCTCCCGGGCGGAAGGTGTCCGCGCAGACAATGCCAACTTTGAAACCTCGCTTTTTGAAGTGGGCCGCTAGCTTCGCCACCGAGGTCGTCTTTCCGCTTCCCTGGAGGCCGACCATCAGTAGCACCGTGGGCTCCCCGGGCTTGAGTTGTAGCGGGACTGGGCGCCCCATCAGCGCGGAGAGTTCTCCGTAGACGATCTTGATGATGTGCTCCTTGCGTGCCATACCAGGGGGGAGCTTCTCCTCGAGCGCTCGCTTCCCTATCCGCTTCGTCATCTCCAGTACGAGTTTCACGTTAACATCGGCCTGAAGCAGGGCGCGTTGGATGTCCCGCACGAGCTCCTTGATTGCTCGCTCATCGACATGGGTTGCCCGAGTAAGTTTCTGGAGGGCGCTGTGCAGGGACTTTCCAAGCCTATCTAGCACCATTCGGACACCGCTTTCGATAACCGTTTGTCACGCTGGATTAAAAAGGCGAGGAGGCTAGGCCCGTCATTTGCGCATGTAGACCGTGCGGATCGGGAACGGGATCTCGATGCCCTCCTTCTTGTAGCGCTTGTGCAGCTCCTTCACAAACTCGTGGGTGATCAAATACTTGTCCACAAATTCCTTGACCCTTAGGATGACGGTGAAGTTTATGCTAAAGTCGCTGAAGGTGTGGTAGCGGATAAACGGCTCGAATTCAGGCACCCCACCTGTCACTTTTTTCAACACTTTTTTACCCACATCGATGGTTACACGTTCCACTTTCTCGAGGTCGCTGCTGTAGGCCACCCCAACCTGAACCAAGCATGCCATCTCTGGCTCGGGCAAGTAGAAGTTGGTGATGATCGACCCCGCCAGCTTTGAATTCGGGACCACTATTACGTTGTTCGGGAGTTCGCGTATCCTCGTACTGCGCCAGCCAACATCTATGACGTAGCCTTTCCGACCAGACTCCAGCTCGACATAGTCCCCAACCCTCACGGGTCGATCGGACATGATGTATATACCGGCGAAGAACTCGGACAGTGTTCCCTGCAGAGCGAAGGCGACGGCGAGCCCCCCTATCCCAAAAGCCGCGACCAGTGCAGTTACCTGGATGCCCAGCGCGTCGAGTATCAGAACAAAAGCCACAAAATAGACGATAATTTTCATGATTTTTTGGAGCGTCGGCACGAGCGTCCTTATGTTGGGACGCACGGTACCGAAGTATTTTAATATGCCAACTACAATCCTCGCGGTGACCAACGTCGCTATCAGGATGATTAACAGGTAGCTGATGGTCGGGAGGTGCTCAGTGATTTCTGTCGGGACGAACGTTGCACGTTCAAGCGCGAATCGAATGCCCATAATCAAGAATATCACAACTATCGGCCCCTTAATGGCATCGATGATGGTATCGTCGATTTTTGTTTTCGTCTTCCTTGTGAGCCTTGTGACGTAAACGTTTAATACAAATCTCAGTGCATAGCCAGCCACGATGAATCCGACCAATATTAGAATTGGCGTCAGGAACTCCTCGATTGTCATCTGCACACCATTCTCGGTGATTGGTAAAGATATTTAAAACATTGGCAGCATCATTCTTTTGATATCTATGTCGTCTTCGCAGGACGTCCAGAAGCTGGTGAAATCGAAGCTGAGGGGCTATAAATTCATCATCGTTTCAAACCGCGAGCCCTATCTCCATATGCACACGCCCGATGGAGTCCGAGTCAAGACCCCAGCTGGAGGTCTGACGGCAGCCTTGGACCCTCTGATGCAGGCCACAGGCGGAACGTGGGTGGCGGGCGGTAGCGGGGATGCCGATCGGGAATGCGTCGATAAGCAAAATCGGTGCCGGGTCCCCCCCAATAAACCAAAGTATGTGCTGAAAAGGGTGTGGATGTCAAAGGACGAGGTGGACAAGTTTTATTTCGGTTTTTCAAATCAGACACTTTGGCCTCTCTGCCATAATGTGTTCCGGGAACCTGTTTTCGAGGAATCATTCTGGGAAGGTTACAAGCACTCGAACGCGCTGTACGCGGAGGCGATCAAGCAAGAGACGAGAGGGGTAGATAAGGCTTTCATTTGGTTCCACGACTATCACCTGGCGCTAACACCAAAGATGGTCAGGAACGATACCAGGAAAAAACAAAAGCTTGTGCTAGCTCAATTCTGGCATATCCCTTGGCCCACTCGGGACATCTTCGCACTTTTACCGTGGGCGGAGGAGGTACTCGAGGGCATGCTTGCGAACGACCTCATTGGTTTTCACCTCCCCAGTTATTGTGTCAACTTCTTGGCAAGCGTCGAGAATATGATGAGGATTAAAGTCGATTACAGGGCATTTAACGTGAAATATCAAGGCCGCACCATCCAGGTAAAGCCCTTCCCGATAAGTGTGGATTTCGACGCCATCGATAAACTTGCGAGGAGACCAGAGGTAAAGCAGGAGATGAAGCGCGTCCGGGCCCCCCAGTACATCCCATACAAATATATCGGCGTAGGCGTAGACCGGATTGACTACACCAAGGGCATTCTTCAGAGGTTCCGGACCATAGATCGATTTTTGGAAAAGTACCCTGAGTACCAGAACAATTTCGTGTTCGTGGAAGCGGGGGCACCGAGCCGCACGCGGATTCCAGCCTATATGGAACTGAGCGAGGAGATATCCAAAGCCGTCGACAAGATCAATTGGAAATATATGCGGGGCTATTGGAAGCCTATCATTTACATCGAGGGAAAGCTGAGCCTAGATAGACTTTTCGCGTTGTACAGGACCGCCGATGTGTGCATAGTGAGCCCGATCCAGGATGGGATGAACTTGGTGGCGAAGGAATTCATCTCTGCAAATGTCGATTCTACTGGCGTGCTGATGTTGAGTAAATTTGCGGGAGCAACAGAGGAACTGAAGGATGCCGTGATCGTCAATCCCTACGATGTGGAGGGATTTGCAGATGCGATTAGAAACACCTTGGAGATGTCGCCGAAGGAGAAGCGTCGGAGGATGAAGAATCTAAGGGATGATGTTAAAAAGAACAATGTTTTCAAGTGGTTATCGGATTTTATCTGCGAGTCTGCGAAATTTATCTCGTGATCCGAATGGAATATCTTTTCGATCGCTGGGGTGAAGTAGAGAGAGCTTTAGCGCCCGGCGCTTTGTTACTGCTCGATTACGATGGCACCCTTACCCCCATCGTCGAAAGGCCAGAGCTTGCGATTCTCTCGCCAGATATGAAGGAACTGCTTAAGAGTATGTCCCGGCACTACACGCTGGGGGTAATAAGCGGCAGGTCGCTTGCTGATGTTAAGGGACTAGTTGGGATAGAGGGATTATATTATGCTGGAAATCACGGGTTTGAAATAAATGGCCCCAGGGTGGAACTAGTCAAGCCCGAGGCCGAGCGCGTGCGCCCTATCTTGGTCAAACTTTGCGAGGAGCTACGGGAGAAACTAAACAACATTAAAGGAGCAATCGTCGAGGATAAGGGATCGACGGTGAGCGTCCACTACCGATTGGTCGCGGAGGAGGAATTTGAGCATCTGAAAAATATTTTTGAAGAGGCGGTAGGCCCGCACATAGATTCAGGGGTAGTAAAAGTTACCCACGGTAAGAAAGTTTTTGAAGTAAGACCGAACGTTGAGTGGGACAAGGGGAAAGCGGTGCTTTGGATATCTAGCGTAGTCGACCCCAAAGGAGAGCTCAAGCCAATTTACTTGGGAGACGATCGAACTGACGAAGATGCATTCTTGGCCTTGAAAGAAAAAGGGATAACAATATTGGTTTCCGAGGGGCCGATAGAATCTAACGCAAAGTACTTCGTAAAAAATGTTGATGAAGTCAAGACATTTTTTGAAAGACTAATTAATTTACAAACGCAAAAATAGAGGCAGAAGCGAATGAAAGCATTGATCTTAGCGGGGGGGTTTGCAACTCGGCTTGGTCCTATCGGCGAGCAGATGCCTAAGGCGATGGTAGTAGTCGAAGGGGATACAGTTCTCGACCATTTGCTCAAGAAGCTTGAAGCTGAGAAAATCGAGCCGATAATCTCGACCAATAAAAAGTTTGAGAATTTTTTCGAGCGATACAAGAATGTCCTTGTAGAGGGGACAAGGGCAGAGGAGGAGAAACTCGGGGCGGTTTCGGCGATAAACAACGCGATCAAACAGCTAAAAATTGATGAGGATCTCTTGGTGGTATGTGCCGACAATTATTTCTCCCTAGATTTCAAGGGTTTCGTTTCCAGCTACACGGGTGAGCCGCTCGTCGGCATTTATTACGCTGACCAAAAACCGGACATGAAACCAGAGGAGATGGCGACGATGAAATTTAAAGGGAGTGAAAGTTTTCCACCACCAGAGCAGAGCTTTTACTTTACCGATTTTAAGGAAAAAGTCAAGCCGCCGCTTAGCGATTACGTCAGCGCCGGCATATACATCTACCCAAAATCAGTTTTTTCAATTTTGGATGAGTTCTGCAAGGAGCGAAAACAAGATGCCCCCGGTTTTTTCATTCAACATTTACTAGAGCGCGGCGTGAAGGTCAAGGGCTATCTTTTTGGGGGCGAGTGGTACGATGTATCTTACAAGAGCTACCTCCAAGTCTTTAGTGACGCGAGGCTTGTGAAGAGCGACGACCGTTACACAGTATGCGATAAACCTTTGGGCAAAAACCTGGTGCTTTCCATCACAATCCTGCACGCATGCAAGCACACGACGGGGCACTCCCACCCGGTAAGCGAGGTGTACTTCTTCGTGGAAGGGCAAGGTGAAATCGAGCTGGATGGGAAGCGAAGGAGTGTGAAAAGCAAGGACATTGTGCCAATCGCGCCTGACGAGTTCCACCGGGTTTACAACACCTCAAACAAGGACCTCGTCTTCATATGCGTTTTTGAAAAATATGGGGAGAGGGGCTAGCCTAAAAAAGTAAAAGCCGAAAAGCTTTGATTATTCTGGGCTAAAGCAAGAGCAGACCTTCAGAGAATTAATAGAGGTATGGGAAGAATGAGCTCAGTTGATAAGGTGAATGAACTAATATGGGGATTGTTAAGGTAAAGCGAAAGGGGGACGGGAGGTGAGAGAAGATGGCAAGGAAAATCAATAAGGAGGCAGTATTGGCATCCATACGTAGTCCGAAGACCCCTGCCAACCTAAAGAAGGGTTTGGAAAAATATGCCCGAAAGAAAGGGTGGCTCTAATAAAGAAACAGGAGGTGAATAAAATGCCGATAAAGATATCCAAGGCGGATGTAATGAGAGTATTGAGACCAGCAGCACTCTTTACCATTAATCTCAACCTTTAAGCTGATTTCAATTTATGCAATGACTTCACACGCATAACTCTTATTTAGGGGCTGGAACCACTTCGCGTCGAAACAGGGATAATTAATTAATAGTCAAGTATGTCTTTATCTGGGATGACCTTGGTGAAGATCGTGTTTGAAAAGACGGTTCAGGAAGCCAGGCTGCTGAGCCCCCTCCAAGACTTCAAACTGGTTACCCAGCCCATTGAGGTCAGGAAAGACCCACTAACCGGGAGACGGTGCAGAATAAACCTTGAGCGGACGAAGAGGACAAAACAGGTGGCGGAGGCGACTGAGATGGAGAAGATTGTCGAAGCCTCTCGGGCCAAATGCTTCTTCTGTTCTGAAAATTTGGAAAAAACGACTCCCATGTTTCCAGAGGATTTTCCAGAGCGGCGGATAAAAGTTGGGGCCGCGTGCCTATTCCCAAATCTCTTTCCGTTTGGCAGGTTCCACGCGATTGGGGTTTTCTCAGAGGCCCACCACTTAGACCTCAATCAATTTTCACCGAAGTTGCTCAAGGACTGTTTCGGGGGATGTTTGAGGTATTTCGAGCAAGTGCACGAGAGGCATCCCGAAATCAAGTACTGGCACATAAACTGGAACCACATGCCGCCTGCTGGAGCCAGCATCCTCCACCCGCACGTTCAGCTCACGGCGGACCCAGAACCGACCTCAAGGCTCCAGGAGCTCATCGGAAGCAGCAAATCCTATTTCGATCGAGAGGGGAGCAATTATTGGTCGGATTTAGTCGAGGAGGAGAAAAAGGGAGGGGAGCGGTTCATCGGAAAAACTGGTCCAGTCACTTGGCTCACGAGTTTTGCCCCTGAGGGCAACAACGAAGTCATAGCAGTCTTCGCTGGGGCCTCCGCGATAATCCACCTCAAAAAACACGGGCTCGAAGATTTCTGCGATGGGCTCTCTCGAACTTTGAAGGGCTATCACGCTCTTGGAGTTCAGAGTTTCAACATGACAACATTTTCGGGTCCATGCGATGAGGATCTAAGTGAGTATTACTTTCTCAGCGCAAAGTTGGTGTCTAGACCGAGCCCGAGGCACCTTTACACGAGCGATGATGGTTTCATGGAGAAACTCCACCACGAGACGGTCGTCGAGACCATGCCAAAAGCCCTCGCTGAAAAATTGAGGGGATACTTCTAAAACCTCAGCGCGAATCCTATTTGCCGAGCACTTCGGAGAAAACATTCAAAAGGGACTGGGTGCCTCGCCTGATGTGACACTTCTTCGCAGTTTCGAATCCCTCTTTCCCCATTTCGTCCGCTGTATATGGTTTCGAAAGCACTCCGATTATCTTGCTCGCGAGTTCTTCGTGGTTGTTTGGGGAGAAGAGATAACCGTTTTCTCCATCGGTGATGAGCTCGGAGACCCCGGCCCCCGAACTAACCACGACTGGCTTTTTGTAAATCCACCCTTCGACCACCGTTAGCCCAAAGCCCTCCAACACCGAGGGCAGAACCACTACATCGGCCCTCGTGTACGCTGCCTTCAGTTCTTCTTCAGTCAGGTACCGGGTAAATATGGTTCTCTGGCGGACACCCAGCTTACTCGCCAGTCGCTCCAACCTATCCAACCACCTAACCCCTTTCGGGAGCCCTAGGCCACCCCTGCGAGTGCTTGAGAAACTGCCGTTGCCGGCTAACACGAGTTTCACCTGGGGAAAGCGTTTGGCGACTCGTGCCAGAGCTCTAACTGCAATATCTTGACCTTTTATTGGGTCGAGACGGGCAACCGTGAGGATTATCTTGTCGTCGTCGTTGATTCCAAATCTTTCGCAAAACTGTTTGACTTTAACGTCCGACACTCGACCATGCATCCTTTCATCGATGTGGGGGTAGATATGATACACCCTGCCCTTGAAACCTGCTTTTGATAAACTCCGCTTATATTTTTTGCAACTCACGATAACAGCGTCATAGTCTCCCAGATATCTCAACAAAAAGGACCCCCATCCCGAGGTCATTTTCTTCATATCGAGGGGGATGTGCCATCGGAAAATCTTGCGTGCCGCCGGGCCGGTCATTGACCCAGTCAGGAGTAACTGAAAGTCGTGCACGTAAAAAAGATCGAACTCGATTTCCGAATGCAGGTCCATCATCTTCTTCGCATAGAGCCAGTTAAACAGGGCGTAGTCTACGAATTGCCTGCAAGGAACCCATGTTTGCTCTAGACCATGGACGTTTTTCCACATCGTCTCCTTGAAGTACCCGTAGCCGGCCAGCTCCTGGGGTTCCATCTCGATCCGGTGCAGCACGATCCCGCCGAACGATGCCATCTCGGGTCCCATGGGGTTTATCGCCACCCAGTGCGGCGTCCGGATTTTCTCTTCTCTGTACATCCTTTGCAAAAGTGGGGCAACCATCCCAGTGACCCCACCTGGCGTATAATCGAAGTCCACACCCACCGAGAGTGCCTTGATCGGCACAGGCTTCGAGAGGTCACCGTACTTCTCGAACAACATGTCGGGATCTATCTTGAACCGTATTGGAGGAGTTTGGGAGCTGACACAAAGCGATATCTTTCGCATGTGTTTTCAATTTATCTGTTATGCTTTTACTTCTTTCGTAACTTACGGTAGTTAGCGTAGGTTGAAAACCTAATCATGGTCTTGCTCCTTTGTGAACGAGCTCAAGCTTGGTCCCGGGGGTGATACGTACCACACCTGATGGCTTGGTGACGATTACCCTCGTTTCGATTGTGCCCTCTACTGGTTCTCGCGCTATAATGCTGAGTGGTATTCGCTCCATGTAGCCGACCTTCACCCACTTATCATGCCAACGGTGCTTCAGGTCTAATGCTGCCGATCGAAGCCATTCCTCGGGTGCCCCCATGAGATCAACCGAAATTACGACTTCCTCAGCCCCTAAAACTTCGGTTTCGCTCACTATCCCGCCTCCAAAATTTTCTTGGCGACGATGAGCACCGCGGTGCCCGCGAGCAGCTCGCGTAGCCGGAAGCCCGCCCCTTCGCCTAGTGTTCGGTTACCTTTAATCATCGAAGAGCCCCCGCTATCTTGTCGTGCCCGCAGCTGACGCACCTTAGCACCCAAACGACGGCCTTTTCGTAGTGAGAAACCGCGATGTTCCAATCGCAGCCCCCGCACACGATGCACTTCATCCATCGCGTCTTTTCATCCGCACCACACACACCGCAACCTCCTCACCCTCTCTTAGCCCCAACGCTTGGATACCAGGAGGCGACACTGCGATGTTGCATTTGCCGAAGCGAGCTTTAAAAAAGGATATCTGGCCGGCCAACCCAATCGAATCAACCCCTTTTTCAACCAAATCGCGCGCGAGCTCCAGCAAATCCTTTCTCACTTTTTCGATCTCGGCCACCTAAACCACCCCATAACCCTGTGCACATTCCGCACGATCCGAAACACCAAGAGCCCCAACACGCCTACCACCGCCAGCGCGATGACCGCCACTATGACAGCAGCGACCAGGATCAAAATCGCCAAAAGCTCTATCGCCATTTCGATCATTTCACCACCTCGCCTCCATCCCCAACGCTTTCTTAGTCCCCTCGACATCTCGCACATCGTAGACGGTCACATCGTAGATTAGCACGCTAGGGTAGCTGCGCTTCCTAGAGACCCAAAGGGTAGGAATCTCCGCGAACATATAAGCGGGGTCTATCTTCTTGAACAACTTATCTAGTGTTTCCCGCTCCGTGAATGGGTCGATCCTCCTTAGTGCTCCGCTCCCCTCAAGCTGCCCGATAACCTGCTTGTGGTTCATCGGCAAGGTCTCTGGCCGCTGGTCCGCATTGGCTGGGCCTATTACCTTCATTTTTCCTCTTCTTCCCCGAGCTCGCGACGCAAAACATTCTCAATAAATTTCGCCAGGGTGAGGCCCCGCTTCAACGCTCGCACCTTAGCTCGCTCCCAGACATCGTAGGCGAGCTTAATCGTGGTGGTCGTAAACTCCACGCCAGCCCTAGTTAGTCGCTCCGCACTTTTGGCGAGATCCTCCTTTTTCTTCTTCATTCAATCGTTTACTTGTTTGTTTGTTTATATATTTAAATATTTCGGCTTTATGTTCTATAAAATAGAATAAAATAGAATAAATCGATTATCGAAAATCGATGCATCGAAAAGAACGAACGGCCCTGCCCCATGAGAGACCGATAATCTTTTGACTCGACCCCCTTATGTTCCCCCCCCCTTGAACTACCCCCACCTAGGCACCACGCTACCCCTATGGACAACCTTACTAGCGGAGGGGAAGGTCTACTATGGCTGTGACATGATACACACCCGACTCTGGTAGAGGTAACGGGGTACCTACACTCGACCATACACTCAGGGGGGACTTGTATGGGGTGGAGTCCCTGCGGCGGGGCTACCGTTTTTACCCCATATATACGGCACTAATCAACACTCGGACTGCCGATCCCATAGACTACCTCATAGACTAGGGTGGACATCAAGGTTGGTAAGGGGGGATAATTTCCAAGTGGGGGGACCAAACGGGGGGATTACCCCTTGAACCTATGGGTTTGGGCTAATGGGACCCACACGCTGACCTGTCTGTGTCACCCCCCTATAATAATAATACAACCCATACAACCCCCCCTCTTAAAAGACAGGGCCCCCCAACCCCTAGACCCAGCCTCAGCCTAAGGGGGGGTCACGAAGGAGGATGTCAGATAGATCCCGCAGTTTCAGCCCCAGCAGACCCCGTTCCAAGTCCCCGTTCAAGGCTACCCTCAGCCGCAGTATCCCCCACAAACCCCCCAATAGCCCCAACTCCATCACAACTGGCGCCGTATACCCAACCACCGGGGTATGCTCAGCCATATCCGTACACCCCGCCCACTTACCCACAGTACTACCCCCCGACCCAGCCTCAGTCTAGGGGGTTAAGTCTAGGGCCTTGTCGGGGGTCTTGGTGGTCAATCCCAGAACACGTAGTGGGAACTCGTGATTGCAAGTGCAGACTCTAAGATCTTCAAGGGGTTAACCCTAGGGGGCCTAGGCACTTGTCCATACATGGTGGTCGGACCCCAGTTCAGCCTTATAGGAACCAGTTTGGGTCTTGTGGGTTCCAAGACTCCTAGCGGGAAACTAGGGGGTTAAGTCCAGAGTCTCGTTGGGAGTCTACTTGTGGTCTAGCCTCGGTAGCTCTGGGATCAGCTTGAGGGGCTGGTCCCGTAGGGGTTCGCGGGTTCAAATCCCCTCCCCCGCACCACGTTTTCGGCAAAAGGGGCGTTTTTAGGGGAGTTTTCGTTTTCACCCGCGTTACGGAATTCCGTAATGTTACAGTTTTCCGTAACGCTCAGGAGAACTTGGGACAGCCACTGCTTGGACCAATCGTTTATTTTTAAAGCGGGTAAGACATCGCGCTCGAACTTCAGCAGTTTGGCCCTGATGCGGTGCTTCATCACCCTATCATAATCAGGACTGCCAGTTGTGCCCTTGATCAGATATTCGCGTTCAGACCTACTCAACAACACGCTTTTCACCCCATCCTCCGCTTTCCCTTCAGCCGGGCGATCGCTTCCTTTACGGCATTTTCAGCGATTTTGGAAACGTTTAACCCGAGGTCCTTCGCTTCACGATAGACCTCCGCATTGATGCGGATGCTCGTGATTTTCGTTTTTGCCATTGCCGCACGCCCGCATTATGTATTACAAATGTTATTTATAAGGGTTCTCCTAAGCAAACTTCGATAATATATTCATAGAACCAGCATGTTTAAATCCAGAATTAATTTACTATAAACTTGGAGATGAGACTACTTGTCACGATTGTTAATAGCATTGATAGCATTAGTTGTCATTTTAGAATCTATCGGAATGTGGCTAGTAATGGAGGGGCATGTGTTGGAAGGATTGCTTTTAATGATTTTTCCACTTATTAGCATAATTTTAGGTGTGGTCATATTTGGGAGGGTTTCTAGGAGAACCC
>JABUBO010000316.1_pt1 | contig 15224 bp, 7 predicted proteins | sample 7240361 | NCBI WGS metagenome assembly JABUBO01 (sample SAMN07256346, study PRJNA390944) | subsurface metagenome | isolation source: Methane hydrate marine sediment | place: Pacific Ocean: Eastern North Pacific, ODP site
AGCCACCCCCACTATTTCTAAAATCTGACTCTGACATTTAGGGCAAACCCATTGAGTATTTTGTGGGTGAAAAACAGCAGAGCAATTTCGGCAACGTAGTTGAGCCGGCTCTGATTTGAAGTGAAGGTTGGCTTCTTCAGCGATGGTGCCCTTGCCAAGAAAATCAAAGTAAAATTCAATGCACTCAGGTGCAAAACTCGACCACTCACCAACAACAAGATTAATTTCGGTAACCCTGCTCGCTTGAGCTTCTTTGGCTTTGTTTAGCGTGATATCAAGAATACTTTGAGTTATTTCAAATTCATGCATTCCAGGTAAATAGCAAATCAGCACACTATAGCCCACTCCGCTTTTTGATTTCAACCCTCCCTGGCTAGTCCGTTATCGACAATGTGACGGTCTATTGAATTGTGTTAAATGGGAAACACGCTAACCAACTTTCATTGCTTGCTAACAAGCAAAACAGCTATCCTTCCCTCCACTTACAGGAAACAATGTAATTACTCACAAATTCTCTTTTAAATAGTTATTATACCTGTTAAAGAATGCTACAATACGCACATATCATAAAATCTCGCTGCGTATCTGAACGAGGCAACTATATACATCTGCACTTAGGGATATTACAATATGCCCACATTCTGCAAAGCGGGGGTGTTAATGAATGTAGAAACTTTTATGTCAAAAAGGGGGGAGGCGCCCTCCAAGTTTATTGAAAATGTAAAAGGTGCGGTTGGAGAGGAAAATATATCACAAGGTGAATGCGACCTCATTTCTTACAGTCTTGACTACTGGTTATACGGAGTATTCCTTTCACAATATGGCAAATTACCCTCGCTTCCTTCTGTAGTTATTTCTCCCAAGAATAGCCAGGAAATACAGAGCATCCTGAGATATGCCAATGAGTATAAGGTTCACATTACGCCATTTGGTGGTGGTTCTGGTGTGCTTGGTGGTGCTATTCCCATTGAAGGAGACGCTATCTTGAACCTGCAGAGAATGAATAAGTTTATTTCCCTGGATGAAACCTCGCTCGTTGCTGAATTTGAAGGAGGAATCATCGGGGCAAATCTTGAGCGAGAGCTGAATCACAGAGGCTATTCAATGGGAAGTATTCCTCAGTCTCTCTACTGCTCCACTCTCGGAGGATGGATTTCAACACGTGCTGTGGGGCAGTTCTCCACGAAATATGGGAAAATCGAGGATATGGTTTTAGGAATGGAGGTGGTGCTTCCCGATGGAAATCTCCTCAATATCAAACCAGTCCCAAGACGCTCCACGGGACCTTCATTAAAAGAGCTGTTCCTGGGCGGTGAAGGAACACTTGGCATTGTGACCAAAGCAGTGGTCTCGGTTCATCCTTTACCAGAGCGAACAATAAAACAATCGTTTGCTTTCCCATCCATTGAAGTAGCGTTAGACGTGGTGCGGAAAATTCTGAGAGGTGATGCCAAGCCTGCAGTGGTGAGAATATTTGATGAACCTGAAACTGCAAGATACTTTGAAGAAATAGAGAACAAAGTAACGCTTATCTTCATCTCCGAAGGTGAAACAGACTTCGTAGAGCTTGAAGGCAAAACAATTAAGAGAATTGCTGAGGAAAATGGAGGGGAATCTTTTGGAGAGAAGCTTGTTGATATATGGCTTGAAAAACGGTTCGATATAGGTTTAGGTCCTATCATAATGCAGCAGGGTGGAATTGTAGACACGATTGAGGTTGTTTCTCTATTCAAGGATGCCGCCAATCTCTATGATGATATGGTCTCCGCAATGAGGGCAGTGGAGGGTGCCATATCAGTTTCGGGGCACTATTCACATTTTTACCGGGAAGGTGCATGTCTATACATCACCTTCGCTGGTTTTCCCAAAGACACATCCCGTTACTACAAGGATACCTGGACTGCTGCCATGGAAGCCACTTTAAGAAATAATGGCTCTATCAGCCACCACCATGGAATTGGATTCTGGAGGAAGGAGTTTATGCAGCAGGAATTAGGTCCCCATGGCGTAGAACTGCTCCGGAGAATCAAATTCGCGTTAGACCCAAATGGTATTTTGAACAAGGGGAAACTCATAGATGGAAAATAAAAAGCAATTGGAACAAATCACGAATTGCGCCCTGTGCGGCAATATGTGTAAACACGCTTGCCCGGTGTATCTTGCCACAGGAAGCGAAACAGTTACGCCTCAGAAAATAGCACGACTCATTCTGTATGAGGAGAAAACATTCCTCAAAGATGAGAAAGGCTTCTTCGACGTGATGTTTCAGTGTGCCATGTGTGGGGCATGCAAGTTGAATTGCCTTTACGATAATTTTGACCTCAGGGATTTTATTCACGGAGGGCGAAGCAAAGCTTTCAAAAAAAGCATCCTTCCAGAGGAAACAAGGAAGCAAGTAGAAGTATTTGCAAAGTTTGGTAATCCCGACGGTGAGCGACAGCTCATTCAGAAGGGAGAGGGAAACCTTGGTTATTTCGTCTCCTGTTCTACCTACAATGACCAGCGATTGCTGAAGGCGGTGGAGAAAATTCTTACCAAAAGCAAGGAGCAGGTTCAAGAATTCGGCGGTGCTGACATCTGCTGTGGTGCACCTCTGTACTATGCCGGAGACTTGGAAGGTTTTAAAAAGGCAGCGGGAAAAATGAAGGGAGAAATTGAGCAAAGAAAACTAAGGAAGGTCATTACAAGCTGCCCCACCTGCATAAAAATAATGACGGAAATATACGATGAGATGGGCATTCACCTTGATGTGGAATTTATTCACACCGTCGGATTCCTCGATCCTCTTCTCAAAGAAGGAAAGATAAAGGTAAATAAAGCAAATGCTACGGCAACTTTCCATGACCCCTGTATTCTGGCAAATGATATCGGTATCACCACAGCCCCCAGGGATATCATCAATATGTTGGGGTTTGACATAAAAGAGCCGGTTTATTCAGGGGAGGAGGCACATTGCTGTGGCGGCGTACCGGGAGGAAAAATCGGAGACAGCAAGCTTGTCGCCAGCGTAAATGCAATGCGCACCACTGAGCTCAAAGAAACTGCTGCCGATGTTTATATTTCGGCATGTCCCACCTGTAAAGCTGCTTTATCCGATATAGATATGAAAGATATAGCTGAAGTTGTGGCAGAACAGATTATCGATGGATGAAAAGAAGCTGGCACGAACTGTACAAGGCGAAATAGAGAAAGCAACCAGCGAAAAGCCAACTGTGTCTGTCAAAGACGGCATCGCGAAATTAACCGGGCAATTTTCCTCCTATCAAAGCGTTGTAGATGCTGGACATGTTGCCGGTGATTTCGAGCAAATTAGGGAAGTGGTGAACGAAATTGATTATCCGGGCAGGAAGCTCTTTGTCCCACCTCAACAGGTATCTGATGAACTTACCGGGAAAGAATTCGACGTTGTTATCGTTGGTGGTGGCATAATTGGTTTGGCAATCGCCAGGGAACTTTCAAGGTTCAACCTGAGTATCGCTCTAATTGAAAGGCATGAGGACTTAGGAATGGACCAGACAGCACATAGTAACGCCATGATACATCCTGCTTTCCTTACTGAACATGGCACGCTGAAGTGGGAGCTGAATTATAAGGGAAATGCAATGTATGATGAAGTTGCCAGCCAGCTTGATGTCGACTTCAAACGGATAGGCACGCTTGCTGTTGCTGAAAACCCTGCACACGAACTCATGATCCCGGTTCTAATGAACCTGACCAAGAAACACAAAGACCCGGTTCCCAAACAGTTAAACCGGGAAGAACTGGATAAACTTGAGCCAGGGCTAGCACCAAATATCAAAAGGGGTGTGCTTGTGTGGAACACAGGCATCATCTCTGTATTTGAGCTCGTCATTGCTTGTGCCGAGAATGCTCTGGCAAACGGAGTGCAGTTCTTTCTGGATACAAGCGTAATCGGAGTCCAAACCGAGGGAGGAAGCATTAAAGCAGTAAACACGACCAGAGGGACCATCAAAACGCATATCCTGATCAATGCCGCTGGGCTGTATGCCGATAAGATTGCCGAATTCGCCGGAGATAGCTTCTTCACCATCCATCCCAGGAAAGGAGAAACAATCATCTTTGATAAATCCTACCAGCCGATAAGAACGGTTTTAGCTTCGTTTAGCATGGCGGCAGAAAGAGAGGGATATTCCAAGGGAGGAGGCCTCATCCCCACGATTGATGGCAACCTCCAGTTTGGGCCAACGGCAGAAGAGGTACAGGATAGAGAGGACGTTTCTACCACATTTATGGGGCGTGAAGTATTATTTAATAAATTTGGGCTATTAGCTGAGCAACTTAAGCCATACTATGAGAAACCCGATGAAAGTAAAATCATCGTTCATTTCGCTGGGTGTAGAGCGGCGACATATAAGGAGGATTTCATCATTGAACCCTCTAAGAAAGTAAACGGATTAATTCACGTTGCCGGCATTCAATCTCCGGGACTTGCAGCGATGCCAGCCATTGTCGAAAGGGTGAAGGAAATCGTGACAGAGGAGTGGCATCCAGCTGAGAATGCCCAATTTGAACCAAGAAGAAAAAGAATTAAACCTTTCGCGGAATTAGATGAAAAAGAAAGGGAAGAACTTATCCGAACAAATCCTTCATATGGTCATATTGTCTGCCGTTGTGAGCATGTGACCGAAGGTGAGATCGTAGATGCACTCCACAGAGGTATTCCAGTAAAGAGCATCGATGCCATTAAAAGGAGGGTAAGGGCAGGCATGGGAAGATGCCAGGGTGGATTTTGCATGCCGAGGGTTTTAGAAATTATTAGCAGGGAGAAAAATATTGACAGGGAATCGGTGACAAAGAACGGGGGCAAGTCATTTATCCTTAAAGGAAAGATAAAGGAGGTAAGAGAATGAAGTATTTTATTGTGATCGATGGGGGAACACAAAATATAAAAGCGTTTATCTTTGATGAAAAGGGGAATGAGGTATATGGCGAAGCATGCCCTGTAACCCCCTATTTCTCCGTTAAACCTGGTTTTGCTGAGCAGGATGCCGAAAAGTATCTCGAAATTACCGAAAAGGTAACCAGGAGTGTAGTGGAAAATTCCCATGTTCCCAAGGATGAGATTGCCGCCGTTGCTATTACCAGTCACAGAAGCACCATTGTGCCTGTTGACAAAGATGGCAAACCTGTTCGCTCGGCAATTACCTGGCTTGATGAGCGTAAAACAGAGGGATTGAATTTGCCCGCCGGATTCGAGACACTCACAGTGCTAAAAGAATACCAGAGAAGGTCTAAATTCAACTGGCTCAGAAAGTATGAACCGGAAAATTACGACAAAACACATATATTCCTCACCATTTCATCGTATATCTTTCATGCGTTGACTGGTGAATTCAAAGACTGTTCCTCTATGATAGTGGGATTGTTCCCCTATGACTATGCACAGCTTCAGTGGCATTCCCTCGAAATGGTATACGAAATTTTCGGAGTTGAGCGAGAAAAACTACCCCCGCTTGTTTCTCCCGCTGAGATTGCCGGGACGGTTTCCGAGAAAGGGGCAAAGAGCTTCGGTGTGCCGCAAGGGCTTCCGATAATCATCGGGGCAGGAGATAAACAATCTGAACTGTTAGGCGCTGGCGTAATAAATAATGATATTGGTGAAGTTAGCTATGGAACGGCTGCCGTCATCGAACTATTCTCCGCTGAATATATCGAACATCCCCAGCTGGATTTCTTCACCTGGGGAGCAGCGATTCCAAAGCGCTGGGCACTTGAAGGATTCGTGGGGAGTGGATACTGGATGATTTCCTGGTTCAAAAAGGAGTTCGCCAAATATGAGGAAGAGGAGGCGGAGAAACTTAAGATAGCGCCAGAGGACCTGCTGAACAGAGAAATGAAGGAAATTCCTCCTGGTTCTATGGGATTGATCCTCCTGCCTTATTGGCACCCACGCGAAAATGAACCTCTTTCCAAAGGTGCCATCATAGGATTCTCCGGGGAGCATACCCGCGCACATGTTTATCGGGCAATTATTGAAGGCATTGCATATGAATTACGCAGGCTAAAAGAGGTGATGGAAGAGCATGCAGGAAGCAAAATAAAGGAGTTAAGGGTTGGTGGAGGAGGTTCAAAAAGCAGTGAAATCATGCAAATGACCGCTGATATTTTCAATCTTCCTGCAAGCAGAGTGCATACCAGCAATCTTGCCGCACTGGGGGCTGCAATCGATGCCGCCGTTACCTTGAACATCTATCACGACTTCCCTGAAGCCGTGGACAATATGGTGAGAGTAAAGGAGACCTTCACCCCTCATGCGAAAAACGTGAAAATCTACGATAGGTTATTCAATGAAGTGTATAAGGAGATTTATCCTGCGCTTTCCCCGTTATATCGCAAAATTGCCGAAATCACGGGATACCCAAAGGTAACGTGAGAGGCTAATAGAGTATCTATTAGTTCCGTAAGAGAAATGGACGTGGAAGCTGATGTAACTGTCATAGGCAGCGGACCCGCCGGGCTTACTGCCGCACTGCATGCTCATGAAAGCGGCGCTAAAAATGTTTTGCTACTTGAAAGAGAGGAAGAGCTCGGTGGAATTCTAAAACAGTGCATACACAATGGCTTCGGTCTGGAGCAATTTAAAAAGGACTACACCGGGCCAGAGTATGCCGAACGCCTTATTGAAGAGCTGGAAGAAACAAATGTGCAATATTTCTTGAATACAATGGTGGTTTCCCTTTCGCCGGATAAGACCATCACGGCAGTAAGTCCTGAAAAAGGTATATCTCATATAAAATCAAGAAGTGTTGTGCTTGCCATGGGATGCCGGGAGCGTCCCAGGAGTAGCATTAACATCCCCGGCACCCGCCCTGCTGGAGTGTATACCGCAGGAGTGGCTCAACGCTTTGTCAATATCGATGGATATCTTCCTGGGAAACGGGTTGTTATTTTGGGTTCTGGAGACATCGGACTTATCATGGCGAGGAGACTCACCCTTGAAGGAGCTCGAGTCAAAGGTGTTTACGAAATAATGGATTACCCCGGAGGATTAAAGAGGAACATCGTTCAGTGCCTCAATGATTTCGATATCCCCCTTTATCTATCCCATACCGTTACCGAGATACAAGGCAAGGAGCGCGTAGAAGGCGTTGTTGTATCTAAGGTAGACCAGAAAATGAATTCAATCAGTGGTAGCGAGCAATCTATACCATGTGATACCCTGCTTCTCTCCGTGGGACTAATCCCTGAAAATGAGCTATCAAGGGAAGCTGGAGTAGAACTTACACCGATTACCCAAGGACCGGTCACCACGGAGACCATGGAAACAAGGGTGCCAGGAATATTTTCTTGTGGCAATGTCTCCACCGTGTTTGATTTGGTGGATTATGTTGCCGAAACTGGCATGATTGCTGCCAGGAATGCCGCAGGATTTGCCGCCGGAGATTGGAAGAAGGGGAAAAATCCAGTCGAGATAATTCCTGGAGAGAATGTGAGAATGCTTTTTCCCCAGCGATATTCCTTTAAAGACGACCTTATCTTGTTTGTCAGGTCAGCAAAACCGATTGAGAAACCGGTAAACATAGAGCTCTCCCCGCTCGGAATGCGCCTTAAAAGATTGTATGCCCGACCAAATGAGATGATTAGATTTAAGGTGTCCAGGGATAAGTTAAAGGATATTACTGGACCCATCGAGGTTTCTATAACAGAGCGATAAAGATGGATGTAGAAAAGAAACACTTCACCTGCGTTATCTGCCCTCTTGGATGTGAGATTGATGTGGAGCTTCAAAACGGCGATGTAGTTTCCATAAATGGAAGCAAATGCCAGAAAGGGAAAGAATTCGTGTTGCAGGAATTAGAAGAGGCGATGCGCATATTAACCACAACAGTTCCTATACAAGGGGCAAAATGGGCGATGCTTCCCGTTCGCACCGATAAACCAATCCCGAAGCGATTATTGCCCAAGGTGATTGAACAATTGGCAGATATCGAACTGCAGGCACCAGTCAAGATGTATGATGTGATAGTAAAGGATGTAGCCGGCACAGATGCAAATATCGTAGCCACCAGGAACATGAAACGCGCCAGCACAACCCGTTGAAAAGGCTCTGAAATTGTTTTTCTGGAAAATGTAGGAAAAGTTAAGAAAATGGTATTGATATGATACGGTTTCGGCGGTATGATAGTTTTAGTAGGAAAACCTAACAGGGGGCTGTGAAGCGTAGCCCATAAGTGGGCGCTTGGGCTTCGTGGAGCTAATAGCGAAACCGACCGTGAAAAGTTGGTTTCGTTTTTTTGTTGAGAGGTGCGGCCGAAAGTTAATCAAGGTAAACAAGAGACAAGCTGAGGGAAAAAGGCAAAAAAGGAATAAGGAGGGCTGGGTAATCATAAAGCAGAATTTAGTCGGGAAAATCTTTGGGATTGCACTAGTCTTTGTGATGATTGGGGCGATGGTCGGAGGGCTGACAGAAGCATTCCCCTGTCATTGCGAGCGAAGCGTGGCAATCTCATTAGCTGCAGATGAGGTGGTCAACTTCCCTGACCCAAATCTGGAAGCTGCTATTCGTGAAGCCCTAAATAAGCCTGAAGGTCCTATTTATCAATCTGACTTCGAAGGGCTAAGCCAACTTTACGCTGCAAATAGAAACATCGCCAATCTCAGTGGGTTGGAGTACTGCACCAACCTGACATCACTCTATCTTTGGTACAATCAGATAAGCAACATCTCGCCTCTCTCAGGCCTAAGAAATCTGGGGACGCTGTATCTTGGGCGTAACCAAATAAATAAAGTCGCTCCTCTCTCAGGCTTAACAAACCTGGAATGGCTGTATCTTGGGCATAACCAAATAAGCGAGATCAATCCTCTTTCCGACCTAACAAATCTGACAAAGCTGGGTCTTGGGCGAGATCAGAGGAGCGACATTGTTAACCCTGTTACCATAATCCGTAGCCTGACACCTCTGGATTTCAGGCGTAATCAGGTAAACAACATTGTCCCGATTTCAAGCAGCGCTAGCCTGACAGAGCCGCAGCTTGCGAATAACCAGATAAGCGACATCACCCCTCTTTCAAACCTGACCAGCCTCACATATTTGAATCTTTGTGGTAATCGGGTAAGCAACATTAATCCTCTTTCTGGCTTAACAAATTTAGAATATCTATATCTTGACTCTAATCAGATAAGCAAGATCGATGCTCTTTCAGGCTTAACAAACCTCACATACCTGAGCCTTGCGAATAACCAGATAAGCAACGCCGGTCATCTTGCTGTGCTAATCAACCTCGAGGCGCTGAACCTTGGGGATAATCAGATGAGCGATATAAATGCTTTATCTGGACTTACAGAGCTAAAAGTCCTTTATCTACAGGATAACCAGCTAGCTAATATAACTTCTCTTTCAAATCTGACCATGCTTGGAGAGAACATAAAGTGGTACTACTGGGAAGAAGAAACATACGCAGGGGAACCTGTGCACCTTAGCCTTCGCAACAACCAAATAAACGGCATAAAGCCTCTTCTTGATAACGAAGGGCTTGGTGAAGGAGACAGAATTGACCTTCGAAGCAATCCATTAAATACTGATTCTCTCAACACATATATACCGCAACTTCAGGAGAGAGGTGTAGTAGTACTCTACGATGCTAACTCACCGCCTGTAGCTGATGCTGGATCAGACCAATCAGTTTCCTCAGGCGATCTAGTCTATTTGGGTGGCTCTAATTCGTATGACCCTGACGGCACCATCGTTAGTTATGAGTGGGATTTTGGAGATGGCGAAAATGCTACAGCTTGTTATGCCAGTCATCGCTTTAGAGGAGCAATGGGTCAACCTAAAACTTATAGCGTTAACTTAACGGTGACAGATGATGTGGGAGCTACAGCTAGTGACACTTGTGAAATTACTGTAACGCCTTTGAAGAAGCCCGTGCAAGTCGTTCACAAGCCATTGATACCAATTCCAAGTGTGACAGTGTTTGCCAAAATGGAAGTTTCATATAACTGGGTAGATGAGATAAGTGGGGAGGATGTTTATATTGTCTCAAGAGTTGACTGTAGCAGCAATGGATTTACTGGTATTTATGCTTTCAATTTCATTGATACACACTCACGTGCTGACCTATGGGCTACCCCAACAATTCATCCCTTATTATGGTGGGGTCTCTTACCATGCTATGGGTCTTCGGAAAAGACTTATGGTAAGGATTCCTTCGAGGGCTTTGAATTTTTTAAAGAAAAGGCTTATGGCAAAGATTTTTTCGGGGGAATTGAAGTTTATGCGTCCGATATAATGTACATAGCTGCATATGGATATGCGGGAGTACAGCCTACAATACCCTTCCTTGAGCGAAATTCGACTTACTTCTATCCAGATTCCGTTGAGGTACCTGCTGTACCAATAGATATAGATGACCTAAGTTTGGCACGCTTGTGTAGCCCCGCCGAGTTGAGGGTTTACGATGCACAGGAAAGGGTCACGGGCTTGGTAAACGGCGAAGTGAGGGAAGAAATTCCATATTCGTTTAGTTTTGATAACACTATTGTAGTGCTTGCCCCAAGCACTGCTTGTGGTTATCAACTAGTAGGCACAGAGGAAGGGACATACGGGCTTGAAGTAATTTCCATTGAAGACGGAGAGGCTAACACCTTCACCGCTGCCGACGTTCCTACATCAGCCAATGCAACACATGATTACACGGTTAACTGGACTGCGCTTTCTCAAGGTGAAGCAGGGGTTACTATCCAGATAGATTCGGACGGCGATGGTGAAGTTGATGAAACTGTGTTCACGACGCCCCCAAACGAGCCAAGCAGCCCTTCGCCCTCAGATAGTGCAACTAACATTTCTCTCAGCACCGTTTTAGGGTGGACAGGCGGTGACCCTGATGGCGACAACGTGACCTATAGGGTCTACTTTGGTACTGACGTGAGCCCACCGCTGGTCTCTGAGAATCAAACAGAAACCAGTTACTCTCCCACTTCGCTTAATTATGCTACCAAATATTACTGGCGTGTAGTGGCCAGGGATGAGCATGGCATGGCTGCTAAAGGCCCAGTATGGCAATTTACTACCGTTATGAATTGCACCTGTGGCGATATCTGTGTCAATGAGACTGGCTGGTGGCGTGATGGAGGTACTTTCAATGCCAGTGCCACTCCTATTCAGGATGCGGTCAATCACGCCATCAGTGGAAACACGATTTGCGTTAAGGATGGCAACTACACCGAGAATATCGATGTGAACAAAGACCACCTGACCATTAAGTCAGAGAATGGGGCTGAGGCAACGATTGTTCAGGCAGCAAATCCAGATGACCATGTCTTTGAGGTGACTGCAGATTACGTGAATATAAGCGGATTTACGGTGAAAGGAATGAGTGAAGATGCTTGGTGGGTGGTTGGAATTCGCTTGGTTTATGCAAACCACTGCGACATTAGCGATAACATTGTCCTGAGCAAGCGGCATGGCGTCGAGTTGTTTCGCTCCGATGGAAATAGTGTCAGTGGAAACGCTGTCTCGAATCATACCGGGGCTGGTATTAGCTTGTACGAGTCTCATGACAATGACATCAAGAACAACAGTGCAACTTTAAATGATGGAACTGGCATCGGCTTAGGCGGATGCTCAAGTAATAACATTGTGAACAACACTATCTCGGATAACTGCGACGAAGGCATCTATTTGAGAGATTGCTTGAGTAGTAATGTTACGAATAACACTATAACGTCGAATGGTCGCATTGCCATTTGGTTGCTAGGTTCTTCGAGTAACAATCATGTCATTAGTAACAGTATCTGGGACAATGGCATGGGTGGCATCCGGTTGTGGCGTGAGCTTGGCAGTAACATGACGAATAACGTTATCAAGAATAATATTCTTAAGAATAATGATATAGCCTTGGATGAATCGACTAATAGCACTGTTACAAACAATCATTTTGAGAATGCCGGAATCTCTATTGGAGGTAGTGAACTCTCTCACTACAACACGCACGAGATAGAAGGAAATACGGTAAATGAAAAACCAATATACTATTTCAAAAATGCAAGTCACATAAAAGTCCCTGAGGACGCAGGGGAGGTGATTCTTGCAAACTGCACCGACGTAACTGCTGAGAACCTCGACATATCGGATACTTCACTCGGAGTAGAACTTGCATATACTACAAATTCTAGGATATTAAACAATGACTTTATATTGAACAATACTCTTCAAGGATGTTGCATCTATTTGAAATTTTCGCGTAGTAATGAGGTCAGAAATAACAATGTCTTGAACACTGCTACAGGCATTCACTTATCGCATTCGGACGATAACAACATTACTAGTAACGTGATAAGCTCAGTTGCGTGGTACGCAATGGAATTAGATTATTCGAGCGATAACAGCGTCACAAACAACATTATCTCGAACAACAGCAGGAACAGCATGTGTTTGTTCTCCTCGAGTAACAACAATATCATTATAAGTAACTCCATTTCGAACAATAGGGACGGTATCTGTCTGCATACTTCGGATGGTAACTTCATCATGAACAACATCATCTCAAACAACTGGTGGCATGGCATCGAACTCTATTATTCAAACAATAATCTGCTTTACTACAACAACTTCGTAGATAATGGTCAAACTGGCTACGTGAATTCAAATAACATCTGGAACTCCCCGGAAGAAATAATCTACAACTACAAAGGCAATACTTACACCAGCTACCTCGGCAATTACTGGAGCGATTATGAAGAGAAATATCCAGATGCTAATGAAACAGATTCAACTGGAATCTGGGATACTCCTTACAGCATACATTCAGATGCGGACAATTATCCACTGGTGGAGCCTTTTGAGAATTATGAGATAGGAATGGAATTGAGAGTTCATAACCTTGATACAGGAGAGAACTTTTCAACAATTCAGGACGGGATAGATGACTCTAATACTACGAATGGGCATACGATTACCGTTGATTCTGGCACATACAATGAAAATGTGAACGTTACCAAGCAACTAACGATTCGGTCAACCTCTGGGAATCCCGCTGATACGATTGTGAACGCAACGAATCCAGATGACCATGTGTTTAATGTAACCGCAAATTGGACGAACATAACCGGGTTCACGGTGGAAGGAGCTACTGGAACCGATAGGGCTGGAATATATCTCGGAAGCGGAGTAAATCACTGCAACATTTCCAGCAATGATGTAACGAACAACTACCACGGCATGTATCTGGCTTCCTCGAGCAACAACACGCTGACCGACAACAGCGCAAACTTGAACGGCGACATTGGTATCTACCTGTGGCGTTCGAGCAACAACACGCTCACCAAAAACACCGCCTCAAACAACGACTGCGGCATCGACCTGTATTGTTCGAGCAACAGCAACATCTACCTGGGTTCTTCGAGCAACAACATCATCTACAACAACTACTTCAATAATACGAATAATGCCTGGGATGATGGCTACAACACTTGGAATACCACTAAGACACTTGGAACAAACATCATCGGCGGTCCCTACCTTGGTGGGAATTACTGGTCAGATTATACCGGGAATGATACCAACGGAGATGGCTTTGGAGACACTCCTTACAACATCGCCGGGGGTTCAAACAAGGATTATCTGCCGTTGGTTCTGACCCCTGCTCCCATCCCAGCAACAATCGACTTTGACCCCGATACCCTGAACCTGAATAGTGGTGGTAAATGGGTCACTGTCTACATTGAGATGGCAGAAGGGCCTCAGGGGCAGGTGTACGATGTAGCTGAGATTGATGCCTCTACCATATTGCTCAATGGAGAAATCGCTCCAGTACTTGATCCCAGGTATGGCTTCGTTAAGTCGGAGGAGTCCTACATCATGGATCACGACGGTGACGGTATCCTGGAGCGAATGGTGAAGTTTGACCGGGCAGCAGTCCAAGAAATCCTGTCGGTGGGAGATGAGGTGACCATAACCATCACCGGCAAGGTCTCCTATAATGAGGGCTTGGCTCATTTTGAAGGTTCAGACATCGTTAGGGTGATAAAGCCAGGCAAATAACCAAGGCCGAAGAAGAACTGGACAAGGCATATGAATGCCTGGACAATGAGATGCCCACCAGGGCAATCACTCACTTCAAGTTAGCATGGATACATGCTCAAGTAGCTATTAAAGTTGCCCAACCAACAGGAGCAGCATCGCCAGCATGGCACTGGAGAGGGTAGCAGCTTGGCACCGTGGTGCCGCCACAAAGTGCCGATGAAGCCCTGAAACAGACCGCCTGGTTTTTAAGGTGAGATTGCCTCGGCACTCTGTGCCTCGCAATGACAATTTAAAGCGGCTCACAGTGATAAAAAGCACCCTCATCCTTCGATAAACTCAGGACAGGCTCTTATCCCTCTCCCGCCAGGGGAGAGGGAACTTTAATGAGATTGCCACGCCTTCGGCTCGCAATGACAACAAAAAAGAGCGCAATGACACTCCTTCTGTCATTGCGAGGAGTGATAGCGACGAAGCAATCTCCGGGAAGGGCAAGAAACTCGTCCTCACCTTAGTCCTCTCCCGTCAAGGGAGAGGAAAGATAAGGCGAAAGGCGATGTGCTTATCAATCACATGAACAGGCACAAGATTTGAACGAAAGCTGAAGATTGAGTAGAATTTTAATTTGCTTATACACTTTCGGGAAGGAAGGGAAAATTGATGGAAACTTATGCTTACGGTTTCCCCAGACTGGGGAGAAATAGAGAGTATAAAAAAGTTATTGAAAGCTACTGGGATAATCCGTTAGCTAACGGAGCGGAGCACGAACTCAGGGAAGGCATTGATAAGCTAGAAGACACCATATTAGCCACTTATGAGAAATATGTTGAGAAATTTCCTGTGGGAGAGATGACGCTTTATGACAACATGCTCGATACTTCCTTGATGCTGGGATTATATAAATGTGAAAACCTCAGTGAATATTACGATTTATGCAATGGCAAGGACGCGCTGGAACTAACCAAGTGGTTTAATACGAACTACCACTATCTTGTTCCCCAATTTAGCTCTTCAGCTCCAAAATTTAACGTAGTTTGGAATAAACCGAAAGAGGCGCTGGAGAAACACAAAAGAGGTATCCCTTATTTAATAGGCCCTTTCACCTTCCTGAAATTGTCCAAGGGTATCACAAATGGAGAGTTTAGGGACTATCTTCTTGCACTAACAGATGCCTACATAGAATTAATCAAAGATTTCAGCGAAGTGCATATTGATGAGCCTGCTTTTGTAATGGAACTCCCTA
>JABUBO010000318.1_pt1 | contig 15218 bp, 16 predicted proteins | sample 7240361 | NCBI WGS metagenome assembly JABUBO01 (sample SAMN07256346, study PRJNA390944) | subsurface metagenome | isolation source: Methane hydrate marine sediment | place: Pacific Ocean: Eastern North Pacific, ODP site
CCATGCCCTATGACTCTCGGGCAGAAGGGTCGGGGGAAGCAAATCCCAGAGCCGCAAGATGAGGCGGAGGCAGGCTTGTATAAGGACAAGGATGGCAATATCGTTATGCCGGCAATAAACATATTGAGTTGCCTTCGTAAAGCCGCTGTGGACTTCAAGGCTGCTGGGAAGGGCCGGAAAACCTATAGGGACTACATCTTCTCTGGTGTTGAGATAACCCCGGATGAGGTTCCCCTTGGTGCTAATGGACGGAATCCTGCTGAGTCCTGGGTGGTTGATATCAAGCCTGCCAGAGTCCAAAGTGCCCGGATTTTGAGGGCTCGACCAAGGTTTGACGAGTGGGATTTGGAGTTCACCTTGGTAATCACCGACCCGATACTTCGGCCTGAGATTGTCAAGGAGATGCTTGAGGCAGCCGGCAATTATGTCGGGCTTTGTGATCATAGGCCGCTGTATGGTCGATTTCGGGTTGATGATTTTCAGACATAGAGCATGGTATGGTTGGGCGAGGTGCGGTCGGGTCTGGTTAGGTAAGGCCGGGTGGGGTCTGGCATGGTGGGGCCCGGTCAGGCGAGGCGTGTTAAGGCAGGGCGAGGATTTTCAGCTTGAAATACGTGCTGCGGCAAGGCTAGGCTTGGTGCGGTAAGGTTTGATGAGGTCAGGCCTGGTGTGGTCCGGGTGAGGTGGGGCAGGTTAAGGCAGGGCGAGGATTATCAGTTTGAACTATGGGGTTGGGTAAGGTGAGGTGCCAATGTTGGAGGTGAAATGGAAGGCTTTGTAGTGAGGATAGTGAGAGATGAGACCGGTAGAAGCCACTTTATCTGCCCCGACAAAGAAACAGCTGGGGAGCTTGAGGGGATGTTCTTGGATGGGGCATCGAAAGGCTATGTTGAGTTCAGTGGAATTGATAAAGATGGAAATTTTGTTTGGCGATTAACTGATTATGGTAAGGAGCATATAGATGAATTCATCCGCTTTGAGGATGCTGCTTAAGAGACATGGAAGACATTTTCCGCGTAGCCATGACCCCTAAGATAGTCTCCATCGGCTTTGCGGTGCCCGAGGCCTCTTACAGCCAGGAAGAGGTACTCTGGATGCTGGGCTACACCTCGCCCCTGAGCCGGAGGATATTCACCCGGTCCGGGATAGACAAGAGGCACCTGTGGACAGTACCTGTTAGAGGCGAGAGCTGGCAAGAACTCTGCCAGGAGTACCAGAAGGGCGCCATCGAGCTTTCCAGGAAGGCAGTGATAAGCTGCATGGATGGCCGTCCTCTGTCTGATATCGGCTGCCTCGTTTTCGGATCCTGCACGGGATACACCTGCCCTGGAATAAGCCACCACCTGGCCAGGGAGCTTGGCATGCCTGACAACATGGTCCACGCTAACCTGCTGGGCCAGGGGTGCGAAGCAGCAGGGCCCTCGTTAGCCCGGGCAGTAGACCACTTCATGGTGCATGGGACGCCGGCCCTTATCGTTTGCTGCGAAATATGCTCCTGTGCCTTCTTCAATGCCCCTGAGTCCGACCTGGAGAATGTGGTCACCAACTGCCTTTTTGGGGACGCTGCGGCGGCCATGCTGGTGGGGAGCGACTCGGAACCGAACCACCCTGAAGTAGTCGATATCCAGAGCTATTTCGACTCCCGGTACATGGACTACCTCGGCTTCCGGTGGGTGGACGGAAGGCTGAAGTGCATTCTGAACAGGGACGTGCCCCGAGCCTCGGGCATCCTGATTGATAAGGCTGTGGCCAGACTCCTGGCCAAGCATGGACTCTCTGTGCCCGATATCGACTTTTGGGCCATCCACCCCGGAGGAGTCCGGGTACTGGAACATATTCAGGCGTCCCTGGGACTCAGCGACGAGAAGCTGGAACCGTCATATAACGTGCTGAGGGAGTTTGGCAATGTGAGCTCGGCGACGGTGATAATACTGGGCAAGCAGTTGAACCAGATAACGGGTCCGGCATGGGGGGTAGGGGTCACCATGGGGGCGGGTTTTGAGGTGAATACCTGCCTCCTGAGGTGGGGTGGCAGTGGCTAGCATCTTAACGGATAAGGCAAACCGCTATTGCAATAATTGCGAACGGATAACTGTACAGGAAAAGTATAGTCACTATCCTGATAACCCAGGAGCAGACGTTGATTCAGATGTGACACCAAACTTAACAGAGACAATCTGGTGGCTATGTCGAAGCTGCAACAAACCTACTAGCTCAGTGAATGTAGAATAATGCCCTTTATATTTTGGAGAGTAAAATGAAGCCACGATTGTTGGACTTATTCTGTGGTGTCGGCGGTGCTGCTATGGGCTATCACAAGGCGGGGTTTGATCCTTACGGTATAGATAATAAAGCCCAGCCTCACTATCCGTTCCCATTCTTGCAAATGGATGCCCTAGAGGCTATGGATAGGCTGTTGAGGGGTGAGGGTCTGACATTCAGTAATGGCGAAACACTTTATCTTCAAGACTTTGTGGCCTACCATGCGAGCCCGCCGTGTCAGGAATACTCCCGCACTAAAAGTTTGCACCCTCACTTTACCTACCCTGATTTACTCGGCCAAACTCGAGAGCTACTAATTGATACAGGAAAGCCGTGGGTTATAGAGAATGTTGTCGGTGCCCCATTCCAACATTGGATAATGCTTTGTGGGGCAATGTTTGGCCTCAGAACATATCGCCACCGCTTATTTGAAACCTCTTTTCTAATGATGCAACCAGAGCATCCTGAACATATTGAAAAGGTCCTCAATCGTGGTTACAACCCACATTGGACAGGGTTCTACTGTGTGACCGGCGGATGTAACGCTCCGGTCGCAATTATGAAACAAGCGATGGGGATAGATTGGATGACACGGAAAGAGTTTACCCAGGCAGTCCCCCCGGCATACACCGAGTTCATTGGCAAGCAATTACTGTTGGCGCTTTCAGGGAAAATATAAATGCCCTTATCTCGCGACGTCTGAGTTATGGAGGCAAAGTGAAAACGCGGCATCCACATAAGCGCTCACTGTCAGATGGGGACTGGCGTTCCCACAGGTATCACCAGATCAATGCCTCCGGAGGTCCTCCCCGATACCAGCCCTGCCCGGGTTGTCATGCCGGCAGCAAGCGCGTCATGTCGAGCAAGGGCATGGCGAAGTACCACTGCTCTCGATGCCACCGGGACTTCGTTGTTTTGGTTCCAGCATCTTGACGCTATAGAGTTCTGGGCTTACAATTTGGGGAAAGGCGGGTAGCGAAAGCTACCCGCTTGCTTTTTTGGGGGAGGAGATGGGGAAAACAATTCTGGTCACTGGTGCCTCTGGCTTCCTCGGTCAAGCTGTTGTCCCTGGACTGCTGGAAAAGGGCCACACCGTCTACGGCCTGTCGCGGCACCCGCCAAAAGGCAGATATGGCAGCAAGTTCATTCCGGTGGCAGGTGATGTTATCAGCTACAACCTGGGGATCGCCCGGATAGATTCCCTTGATGCAGTACTCCACATGGCAGCCATACTCGACCTCACCGAGAGGCACAGGGGCCTGGTATGGGACGTTAATGTCGGCGGTACCCGCAATGTGGTTGACTTCTGCAGGACTCACGAGATAGAACGCCTTTTCTTTGTATCCACAGCCTATACCAAGAGCCGAAACACCTACGAGCGGTCTAAGGAGGCAGCCGACCGGGTTGTGGCCCTTAGCGGCCTTCGGACCACCATTCTGAAGCCGGGCATCCTCATCGGCCACAGCAGGCTGCACGGGCTGCCTCCTCCAGGTAACTTCTACACCGTGGTGGCCGCGGTGGACAGGGTGAAGCGATGGATCGAGAGGAGAACGGGGCTTCCACAGCTGAAGCTGACCATAAGGCTTCCAGGGGACCCCGATGGCAAGCTGAACCTCATCCCCATAGACACGGCTGCCGAAGAGATTGTCCGCATTGTTGACCAGGATCTGGAGGGAACATTCTACATAACCAATCCCGAGCCGCCTAGTCTCGGTTGGGTAACGTGTGGCCCGCTCTCCGAGGCGGCCGGCGCTGACATAAGGATAGAGAGGGCCTTTTCCCCCAACCCGGCGGAGAAGTTGGTCCACAGGCTGATCAGGCCGCTGTTACCCTATCTCGAAGGAGACACGCTACCCTCATCCCTTGGCTCCGACCCGCCTGCGGCGTGTTTCCCTCTTGATGAGCGGTTCCTGGTTGACTCGATACGTCTCTTCCTGAAGGGGAGGCACTGAGGAAAGGAGGCGAGGCGTGGCAATTGACCGGAACACCTTAATCCTCATTAGCGTCTGCGGTGGGCCACCGGCGACTTTGACGTGGCTGCTGTACCGGACCGCCACTTATCTGGGTCCCAAGGTCAACACCGGGGAGCTGCTGCCCCTGGCGCCATGGCAGGGATTGCCTGTACCGAGATTTATTAAGACCAGGCCGGAGGTCTGGCGTGGCCTTAAAGAGCATCTCAGGATAAAGGAGATGGCCGAGTGATCCGGAAGCTTGTTGAGTCTGACAGGCCCCGCAACCTGAGGGAGAAACTGGCCGAGTACCTGGCGCGCCCCCCACAGCCAGTCCTGCGCTTCTTCGGAGGCTTCAAGCGTGAGGGCAATACCTTCAGGTTCAGTGTCAGGAACGGACTGCCATTGCCGCTACTGTATGGTGTTTATATTTCCGGAGATACGGGAGACTACCAGGAGGCGACAGACCACATCGGGCCGTTCTCCACCGATAACTGGATGGTTGTGTTTGACAAGCTGCCAAATAAGATATCGCTCCGGGTGGGGCTCGTCCCATTCGAGATACTAACTGACAAGGCGGAGGTGATCTTATAATGGCTAAAGTTAATCCATGGCTTCAAAAGAAGATACCGGAAGCTGCGCCGCGTGCCTCGCCTCTACGGTACATTGTGGAGGTGGCTCCCAGGACCAGGGAGCAGGTGAAGGCGCAGCTCAGGCCGATCGCCAACCTCGACATCGTCTCTCAGCCGGCCGACCGCTACATCGTGGTGAGCGCTCCCGCTGAGGCTATACCCAGGATTGAGACCATCCCCGAGGTGGTCAAGATTCATGGCGAGACTTTGGCCTGGATAAAACGGCCCATCCCCGTGCTGGGGATCCCAACCCCCCTGGAGACCTTCAAGCTGCCGAGCCGGTTTGACCCCTACCTGGGCGAGGTGAAGCTGTCCAGGGTCGAGATACCGGTGAGCCCGGCGCAGGCCCTGGCCATGGGGCCGCTGAGATCTATAAAAGGTGTCGTGGCCAACAAGATGAGGCGGTACACCACGGTAGACCAGAGGGAGTACATCGGAGCTCCAGCCGACAATAAAATAGGCATAAAATGCGCCGTAGCCGACACCGGCTTAGGCCTGATCCCACACCTGATACACCCGAATACTCAAGTTGAGCTCACCAGCAAGGTACCGGGGGAATTGGCCTACGACCTGTGCGGCCATGGCAGTTGGTGTACTGCCGCGGCCTTCGGCGATAATGCCACCCACCCACTGTGGGGCAAGTGCGACGGCATCGCTGACCCGGAGATCATAGTCCACCTGAAGTGCTTGAGCAACCTCGGTTTCGGCATGACCAGCTGGATCCTGGATGCCATCTACGATGCCTGGAAGAGAGGCTGCAAGGTGCTGTCCATGTCTCTGGGCGGGCCGCAGCAGGGCAGCGCCCTGGACGACGACCCCACCTGCAGGCTGATCAGCTCCCTCAAGGATGAGATGATAGTGGTGGTCGCTGCCGGAAACGACGGGGTGGAGTGGAGCATCGGCAGCCCAGGGGTGGCCCCGGATGCTCTCACCGTTGGCGCCTGGAGCATGACGGACAATGCCCGGTCCTGGTTTAGTTCGATGGGCCCCTCAGGAGAATTCTACCGTGATAATCCTGAGGCGTGGAGTGGAGATCTCTACAGGGTGGGTGATGACCTGATAAAGCCCGACATCTGTGCTCCTGGAGGTGGCAGAAAACATGAGGGGGACGACGATGAGCAGATCCTCTCCGGGTGCAGCGGCTGGTTCGATCCCTACGGTGACATCTTGCCCGGGTGGGCTTTCATGAAAGGCTCGAGTATGGCCACACCGGCGGCAGCGGGGGCTGTTGCCATACTTTACGACAGGGGTATAATTAAGACAGCGGCGGATGTGAAACGGGTCATGGCCGGGGTCAAGAGCAAAGACGCTGAGACCGGCTACGGACTGTTTCACTTTCGGCACTTCGGCTTCTAGGTCGAAGCTAACAGAATAAACGGGCGGGTAGCACTTCGGAAGAAGGTCTGGCGCTACCCGTCCGCCTTTTTCTAGGGGTGCTGCCCCCGGCCGGAGGAGGAAGGACATGGCGCGAAGATTCTTGGTATCAGGAACCCAGGTACCTGCCGAGCTGATGAAGCTCCCGGCGCAGATCCGGATGGACTCTGAGCTGCCGCTGCCGGCAGTGGACCAGAAGATAGCCCGGGTCCTGTCTCGCCTTCCCAAGCTTCCCTTTGAAAGCAAGATCATAGCCTTGCTTCGGGGGAACATCGAGCAAGCCTTGCCGAAAATGCCCTGGGAGACATGATACATGGGAAGAGAAATAAAGCTGCCTATACCGCGCTTTCCTGACCGCCTCCCCTTCGAGTCCACCCTGGAGAAGACGATGGTGGTGGTGGGGAAGAAGATAGAGGCCTTTCCTCTGGTCAAGGCTGCCGACGCCCTGGTGAACAAGCTGCCCTATCCCGCCGAGGGCAAACTCAACACGCCCTTCGGGAGTGTCAGGGTACCCCCGCTCAACCTTCCCCGATTCAAGATGCCCGACATGGACCAGAGGCAGATGCAGGCGCTGCGGGCTGCTGCTGCTAAGGACCTGGCGGAGCTTATACAGATGGTGCCCGTGGTGGGGCCCCACATCGCCGAGCCTATTGCAGACACCTTTGCCGCTAAGCTCCACAGCAGCATGACGGCAGAGGAGTATGAGGAGTACAAGCGGTGGGAGAAGAAGAGCCCCCTCAGCGCTATAGCTACCATACAGACCTTTATTGGGAGGAAGGCATGACAGAAGCTAAAAGCATTTTCTTCGTCCTCTTCCTGCCTTTGTACCTGCTGCGAGACCTGGCGCAGTCCCTGGGAATACAGGCACCGCCTTTTCCCTGGGAGTCGACGCAGTCCCCGCCGCAGGCGGGCTGGCGCCTGCCTGAGCCGTTTGTCAGCGGACGACCCCAGGCCCGCACCACCAACCTGGAGGAGTGGGAGCTCATCCGGGATGAGCAGGGTTTTATTAAGAGCATCAAGGTGCACCGGGACGTGAAGCGTGGTTGAGCGTCTACCCATACGGTTACCTACTCTACCGCCGATTGAGCTGCCCAAGCTGCCCAAGCTGCCCATCAAGCTGCCTGAGGTGGAAGAGTACATTCCGGAGATCGAGGAGCGCCTCCCTCCGGAGATGCTGGTGATGACGCTCCTGGACGACGTCAACCGCAGGATGGCGTCGATCGGTGAGTCACTGCAGACGATCGCCAAATTCTCGGTACCCCCGCTGAGCAAGCAGGAGACGATGGAGAACCTACAACTGACCGATACCTACCGGATAGCCCAGCTCAGGGGGATTGGGAGCCTGGATGAGGCCATAGTGGCCCTCTCCTCCTCCAACTTTTATCTTACCTGGTCCTGGGATGCAGAAGCCAGGGTCAGGATGACCTTCGACGAGCTGGCCCAGTACAGCGCCGAGTGGCTGCAGCTCAGCGCCTACAGGCGCTATGACTTCGAAGGCAATCCACAGGACTATGTGGTCAGGCTGGCAAACGTGAACTTCCGAGAGAAATTCGACCTGCTGCTGATACCCAGGGGGCCTTTAACCCTGAACAAGCTGATCTTGAAATATAGCCTAAGGGACTGACATCCCGTGAGAGTGTGAGCGTGCGTGTGGGTGTGAGACGATGCCCAATGGGACAACCGAGCTAATTGCCCTAATCAAGAGATTCTCAGGGATCATAATTAAGATCCTTGAGGAAAAGGGCGCCCTGGCCGACGTCACCGCTTCCTTGAAAGAAGTACTGGGTGGCGGAGCCAACATCTCAGCCGACAACCCCCTCCAGACCTTCGACGCCTTCCAGAAGTCCAACCTCGGGGACTTCACCACCCAAACAAACCTGCGCTCCCTGCTGCAGCTGATGGGCGTACCTGATATTGCCGACAAGCCTTTCTATGCCTGCCTGGTCACTGACAGGTGGGACTCGAGGCTGTCTGCTGACAGGGCGGCCTACATTGACAACTTATTGGGGTCAGAGGAGGCAGGGATCTATGAGCACCCTGACGGCACCTCGGAGGAGGATGCCGTGGTCATCACCCCGACCGAGCTTTTCGAGTATAAAACCTTACTGCTTGACCTGAGCAACCTGACCCAAGTCACCACCATCAGGACCTATATCCGGGTGGACGGCGCCAACGATCATCTGAACGATTCCGCCGTGTTTCCCGATGATTTTCCCACCGGCACCAAAGTCGTTCCGGTCAGGCTGTGTCCGCTGAGTGTGACCATGAAGCTTACTTTGCAGAGTGCTGTGGGGGAGGGAGAGGCCAGGAGCATCTTGTGGCGGTACGTAAAACAATCGATGAGCTGAAGGAGGGGATATGAATAACACCAACGAGCTGAACAAATGGGTTGTGCGGCTGCAGCGCAAGCTGGACGCCATGGCGCTGAGCAAGCTTGACCGGGAGGAGCTGGAGGAGATACTGAGCATAATATTGCGCCTGGTGGAACAGCAATTGGTCGTCCCTGTCGAACCGCCTGGTGCTGAAACGGAAGGCAAGCCCCGGAGGGGCAAGAGGGAGACAGAGTCATGAATGAGCAAGGCCCAGATGTAGCTGCTATTGTGAAAATACAGATAGAGGCAATCTGCACTGCCTGCGGGGAAGTCCTGGGGAGATTCACACAGGCTGAGTATATCCAGTGGAGAAACGAGACCAATGAGTGTGCCTGCGGCGCCCCCCTTGCCCTCACTCTGTTTACCCACCATGTCCAGGTGGCTAAGCCAGAGGACGAGGAGGTAGCTGAGAAGCCAGAGGACGAGCAGGTGACTGACAACCCAAAGGCAGGCGTCAAAGACGCACCTAAAAGGAGGAAGCTGCCATGGAGATAGGACCGGGACAGAGAACTCAGACTATTTTGCAGCGGGTGACGGCAGCCAGGGCGGCGAAGCTCGATGAGATAACTGCCGCCAGGCTGGGCGAGCTGGACGCGGCCAAGATACCAGCGGACATCGATACCCTGCTTACTCGACTCAGTGACACCAGGGCCGGTTATCTGGATGAACTGGGACCCACCCATGTCCCTGCCGACATAGATACGCTCATTACCAGGGTCACGGCAGCCCGAATGGCCGAGCTGGACGCCGGGGGTATCCCGACGGACGTAGATACCCTGCTCACCAGGCTGAACGCTGACAGAGCGGGATACTTGGACCAGCTAGACTTTGCTCTCCAAGAGGCCATCGCTGCCCTCCAGACCGACCTGGATAACCCAGCCCAGTACAAGGCAGATCTGTCCGCCTTAGAGACACGCCTTAGTGTTGCCAGGGCTGGTTACCTGGACTGGCTGAACATCGGTGAGACAGTGCCCACCCAGGCGCAAATCAACGCCCAGGTGGACGGCGCCCTGAACACGGCCATACCGGCTTCCCCTGTGGCTGACAGCGTCGATGAGAGGATAAAGACTCTGGATGACAACTACACTACTGCCCGGGCTGGAAAGCTCGATTTCCTGGATGCCTTGATCTCCAGTCGAAGCAGCCACGGCCCCGGTGACATCTGGACGCAGGGGACAAGGGTCCTCACCAACCCGGCAGCTCCTTCTGACCTGGCCAACATGCTTGCTGGCATAAGCGGCACAGCCACAGGTAGGGCGGCGCTGCTCGATCAGATCACAGCAGGCAGGATGGGCGAGCTGGATGCGGCCAACATACCTGCAGACATTGATACGCTCATTACCAGGGTCACGACAGCCCGAATGGGCGAGCTGGATGCGGCCAACCTGCCGGCAGACATTGACACCCTGCTCAGCAGGATCACGGCAGCAGTCGCCTTGGCTTCTGTCTGCAGTGACGTCAGGCTGGGCGAGCTGGATGCAGCCAATATGCCGACGGATCTTGATACCCTCATCACCAGGGTCACGGCAGCCAGGATGACCGAGCTGGACGCAGCCTACATGCCAGCGGACCTTGACACCCTGATTGGCAGGCTGACGGCTGTCAGGGCTGCCTACCTGGACAACCTCATTGGCACCCAGACGGCCAACACCTACAGCCACCCCAGCGGCACCACGGAGCAGGACGCCGTGGTGATAACGCCGGCGGAGCTGGGGAAATACGAGAGGCTCAGCCTGGATATGAGCAACCTGGCCCAGAACACCACCATCAGGACCCACCTTCAGGTCGACGGCACAAACTACCGACAGTGCGATTCCGCCGTGTTTCCAGGGGACTTCCCCACTGACACCGAGTCCGTGCTCATTGTGCTGATGCCCGGCCTCAGGAACATGAAGGTCACCCTTCAGAGCGCTGTGGCTGAGGGGGAGGCCAAGAATGTGGCCTACTTCTATGTCACGCGCAGTTTGGCCTAGCTTTGAGCAACTGTCACCTAAAGCAGGCAGTAGTAATTCCTTTGTCGCCTTAGGCGACAGCCCCCTTGCAATGATTTTTCCAGGAGTGTAGTCATGTACATACTGAACAAATGGATCAAGAAGATCTCGCAGATAACGATTGACGCCGACAAGAACTGGGGCGGGTACAAGATCGTCAACCTGGGCGGGTTGGAGTTTGGTGCTGATGTCACCCTCTACCGGTCTGCGGCCAATGTCCTGAAGACCGACAACAACCTGGACGTCCTGGCCCTCAGGATAGGGGCTACCGAAGTTATCACTTCAGCCAGGGCGCTTCAAAACCTTACTGCTGCTGCTGGGTTGATAACCAGTGGGGTTTTTGGCCTGGCACGCATCCCTACTATGGACGACGGACATGTCCCAAATCTTGAAACCCTTTCCTATGGTGGTGCCTTCGCTGATGCACAGATACCTAGCCTGGCAGCTTCTAAGATCACCTCTGGAATCTTCGATGTTGCCCGTATTCCCAGCCTGGCAGCCTCCAAGATTACTTCAGGGCTCTTTGCCATAGCCCGAGGTGGGACAGGGCTCTCCACCATCGCTGCCGGTGGTATACTCTATGCCTCAGCTCTCGATACCCTTTCCAGGATGGCGCCCACTGCTGTTAATCAGGTTCTCAGATCCACAGGAGCGAATGCGCTTCAAATCGCTGCTCTACTGGCAGCAGATATCCCCGCTCTGGATGCCGCCAAGATCGCCAGTGGGATCTTCGCTGATGCACGTATTCCCAACCTGGCAGCTTCTAAGATTACTTCAGGGCTCTTCGATGTCGCCCGCATTCCCAACCTGGCTGCCTCTAAGATAACCAGTGGAGTCTTTGACCTGGCGCGCATCCCCACTATGGACGACCCTCGTATACCAAACCTTGAAACCCTCTCCTATGGTGGTGCCTTCGCTGATGCACAGATACCTAGCCTGGCAGCCTCTAAGATCACCTCTGGAATCTTCGATGTCGCCCGCATTCCCAACCTGGCTGCCTCTAAGATTACTTCAGGGCTCTTTGCCATAGCCAGAGGTGGAACTGGTCTCTCCACCATTGCTGCCGGTGGGATCTTATATGCCTCAGCTCTCGATACCCTGGCCAGGATGGCGCCCACTGCTGCTAATCAGGTGCTAAGGTCCACAGGAGCGAATGCGCTGCAGATTGCCTCATTGCTGGCAGCAGACATTCCCGATTTAGATGTTGCCAAGATCACCTCAGGCCGCTTTGGTACGGCCCGGATGCCTGACGGGACTGCAGCCAGATACCTGAGAGCTGCTGGTGCTGGAGCAAGCCCTGTCTACACGCAGATACCACATTCGGAATTAACCGGAGTGTCCGCCGATCAACACCACGCTCAGTCGCATACGTTAGCCAGCCATAGCACGAAAGCCCATTCAGAGCTAACTGGGATCGGGGCTAGTGATCACCACGCCAAGACCACATCTGGCGAGATTGACCATGGAAGTGTGGGTGGATTGGGCGATGATGACCACGGTCAGTATTTGAACACCGCGAGGCATGACACCACCACCCGGCACCCACTAGGGTCGGTGGTGCCCCATGACGCCCTAGCAAGTCTGACTGAGAAAGCCCACGGTAGTTTAACCGGAGTGTCCTCCGATCAGCACCACACACTGGTGCATACCCTGATTTCACATACCAATAGAGACCACCATGATTTAACTGGCAAAGCAGATGATGACCATCCTCAGTACGTCAAAAAGGCAGGGGATAGTGGGCTAGGGGGCACATTCAGGCGTGCGGTTGATAATTCAAATCTCCGATTTTATGGTGGCTTAAATGATGTTGCTGCTCGTCTCGAACTGTTTGGTAGATATCACTCATCCAAAGCTGGGAGAGCTATACTGTATGTACCTAACACCGCCAAGAATAGCAACGTCGTCGCTTTCGAGTTTTCCAGTGAGACTAACCCTGAAATGGTAGCACCTGTATGCGTAGATAGCCTTGGTGGAGTTAGGGCTAACTGCCTGAAGACTAACCCCGGAGGTGAAGCCAGTGGAAATCTAACGGCAGGAAGCTCTACTACGGTAGTAATGCATGATTATTGTTTCTTCCCTAATACGGGGAGGACTCCACATATTCGAATATGTGCATCAAGCTATGGCCCTGCAGATACTACAGGTAAATTCGATTTCAAAAACTTACATGACACGAGTTCTCAAAGCTACGAAGCCCGATGGCGTTATCTTCCTTCTTCTGGTGACCCTGAAATCTGGATAGGACTTGATCGGGATGGCAAAATTGTAGCTATCTGGGCAGCTGAAGATCCACCGCCTGAAAGCCCACCAATTGAAGGCGATGATATTGCAAAGTTAATAAAGCTAACCCCAAATCTTGAGACTTTAAGGAGTATGAGAAAAGCTACAGGAAATAAGCTGGGCTCGGTAATATTGAAAGAGGGCAAGATAACTGAGGGTAAGTTGACCTTTAGGGGTTTCAGCTTTGATGTAGAAATCAAGGCAAAAGAGGATGTGCCAAGGATGCGAAGGGTTACCAGGGAGGTTACCAGGCAAGTCCCTATCAAAGAACCTGAGATGGAGATCCAGAAGGTGCTGAACGAGTGGACGGGCAAGTTTGAAGATCGGCAGTTTGAAGTCACCGAGAGTAAACGAAAGAGGCATTACTATCTTGATGATGAAGGCAGGGTCAAGTCCCACTACGTGTTTGTTGATGAGCCGGTGATGGTAGACAGCTTTGAGGAGGTAAAGGAAGAAGTCGAAGAATGGGTGCCGGTATAAAGGCTAACGTGCCCGCCTTCTCACCAGGGGAATAGCTATGACTGCTGCTCCCGCCACTGCAGCTGCCAGCCACCACCATTGCAGGCCGGCACCATTTTCCCCGCCTTGCCCAACTGTCCCTGCAGGGGCAAAACCCACCTGGAGCACTCTCAGGCTATGGTGATACTCAACGTGGACATAGTAGTACAACGCGTCCTCGGTCAGTGAGAACTCGATCAGCTCATCATCCAGGTAGACGTTGATATCCGAACTTGAGGCTACCAGGTCCCTCGGGACAGCGATATCGCATACCCCTTGTGAGCCATCCGGCCCCTGGACGTTGACAGACAGCTGCTTGTTCTCAGAGTCGAAGGTTACCCCCAGAATGGTGGATGTCGTTTCCACCTGCATCGTATAGTCGGCCCAAAATAGCTTTACCCTAATCCAGCCCTCTGGGAGCATTTCCACATCAGCGCTCAGCCCGGTGGCTACAGCCTCAAGGCCGTCATCGATACCATCACCGTCAGTATCCCTTTTCAAAGGGTCAGTTCCGAAAACTCTGATTTCTACTGCATCGCTTAAGCCATCACCATCTGTATCAACATTCCATGGACTGGTCGAAAACCCATAAACCTCTTGAAAATCACTGAGCCCATCACCATCTGCGTCCTCATTCCCGTACTCAGTATAGATTACTTCATATGGCCACTCCTCCCACAATGTGAGTGGTAGTTCATACCCTCTTATTGAAAGTGTCCTGGTGTCAGGGTTAAACGCACCTTCGCTTACTATGCCAGCTTGATGTAACATCTGAGTTACCTCGGTGTCAGTAGTGAAATAGCACAGGTACTTGCTGTCATCTAGTGGGACACGCCAATCGATGGATGAGCTTACACCGCCACTTACCCAAGTCACTATAATTTCGTTGTTTCTATTAACTAACAGGCTCACCTCAGTGATTTCAGAATAAGGAGAACCCCACCCTGCAACTAACTGCTCAAATTCCGTCTCACTTAGCTGTTGAACACCACCCTGAGCCAACCATTCTTGAATCTTGTTGCCATCGCCACAAACTGTAAGGTCAATCACACATTTCCCCGCTTCCTTGGAGGATGCTCTCATACCCCAGTCAGTGCTGGCTATATCTGGTCCTGTTGGCAGATTGTTCAAGGGAGTCCATGAATAGAGAGGCATCTCATCCCTGAACTCAGGCACTCTTCCGAAATCGCAGAGCAGATAAGGAAAACGGGCCTCCACAAGAAGGTAGGCATACTTCAGGCCATAGCTCCCGCCACCATTACAGCTTATGGCTGGATTACCCCAGGAATCAAAAGCAAGGGAGGTATGCCCACCACCATTATTCACTGTCTGTACTACCCATTGTGAACCATCCCAGTGGGCGTACTTAAGGTCGCCATTTGTGCTGTCGCGATAGCTTATGCCTGGGTTGCCAGCGGGGTCGAAGGCAAGGGAGCTAAACGCACCAACATAGCCCTCGCTGTCCACTATGTCGATAATCCAGCTTGAACCATCCCAGTGGGCATATTTCAGGTTACAGTTTGGGAGAGAATCATAGTAGCTTATGGCTGCATTGCCAGTGGAATCAAAGGCAAGAGAGGTAAACCAACCTGTATCGCCGGCATTGTCCACCGTCTGTACTACCCATTGCGAACCATCCCAGTGGGCATACTTCAAGTCATGATTTGTATTGTCTTTGTAACTTATGGCTGGATTGCCAACGGAGTCGAAGGCAAGGGAGCTAAACTCACCAACATAGCCAGCACTGTCCACTGTCTCTCTAATCCAGCTTGAACCATCCCAGTGGGCGTACTTAAGGGCGCCATTTGAGTACTCCCGATAGCTTATGCCTGGGTTGCCGGAGGGGTGAAAGGTTTG
>JABUBO010000319.1_pt1 | contig 15208 bp, 16 predicted proteins | sample 7240361 | NCBI WGS metagenome assembly JABUBO01 (sample SAMN07256346, study PRJNA390944) | subsurface metagenome | isolation source: Methane hydrate marine sediment | place: Pacific Ocean: Eastern North Pacific, ODP site
AGGGCAGTTTAATTGGGGCGTCCTCAAGTGCGCACTCGCCAAGCGTTACCGTCACCGTGTCATTTGTTCCCCGCGTTATGAGCAGCGATGCGCCCAACCAAATTGCACCATCGTCATCAACTGACACTCCAGCCGTAACGAAATCCGCACCCGCGCACGTTATTGTTGTTGCGTCGTTGTCCGTGATTACCGCGCTGTAATTTTTGCCGGTTCCAGATGTGATTTGCACGATGTTTCCGATCTCGGCGTCTACCGTCAGCGTCCAAGCACCCGTCAACACCGTCGCCGCTACCACCGTGAAGTCAACCAAGTTCGATTTTTTCGTTGTTGCGGCGTTCATCAAGTCCCAGAGCGATGAATCCGCCGGCGTTATCTCACCCGTCAGTTCGTATGTGCGCTCACCCTCCGTGATGTGCAGCGGAACCCTGCTTCCGTCGCCGGACTCGTGCCAATCCTTGATCAACCCTTGGCGTATTGTCAAATTCCAACTTTTTATGATATAGTCGATGTGGTTTACCGTCAGTTTTGTCTGCCCGAACATGAACGGGTTCGAGTTGTCGGTTGTTATTGTCGGGGTCGTGGTGCCCTTCTGGACGTCCTTTATCGCCATCGTTATGCGCAATCGGAGCGGTTCGTATTCGCGGCTTGACAGCGCTACCTCGTTCACCTTGCACCCGAGAAATTCACGGATTAAAACATTGTTCGCAAGTCCCCGTGCCACACCCGCTATCGTCATGCTGGGTATCCGTTCGGTTTCGGAGTAGACATAAGGATCGGCAACCGTCCCCGTGCCGCTCTTCTTCCCCAAAATGAACTCGAACATCGCCGCGCTCTGGGGGAATACTTCGACGGTTGTATTTACGTCCTTCTTCGTCGGCATAAGCCGGGCAACATTCCGATTAAAGCCGATGCCGCGGACATCCATTAGGTTGTTCTTCTCTGTCGGCTCGAACGGTTGGATTATACCGAACCACTCGTTTACATTCGTTGGTTTCTCGCCGAACGTCCAAATGCCGCCATCGTCGTCAATCGCCGCGCCAGCCGTAACGAATTTTGCGTCGGCGCACGTCACCGTGGTCGCGTCGTTGTCGGTTATCATCGCACGGTATCCCGCACCGGTGCCGGATGTGATCTCGACAATCTTTCCAATGTGTGCGTCCACGGTCAGCGCCCACGCGCCCGTCAGTTTCGTTTCGGCAACTGCGGTGAAGTCGGTTATCGCCAGAATTTCTTTAGCAAAACTACATAGCGTTCGTGATCCCAGATATGTTGCAACCATTTATTTTCCTCCTTTTTGTTTCTGTCACCCAACTATTACGAACTGGATGACCGCAATCTTACGGAAAACCTCCTTTGTCTCGTCAAACTCCGCGTCGTAACAGGCGGTGACGCGGGCGTCGAACAGCCCATAATCGCGAAGGTCGAGCCGCTTTGACTTTTCCAGCGCCAGCACCGCGTCGGCGAGTTCGTCGCGTTCCAATGTGCCTTTTGAATAAATCGAGATGTCGAGCGCTATGATCCCCTCTTCGACTAAACAATCACTCCCACCCATCGGACCCTTCGACATCGTGGGCTGGCTGATGGTGATGAGGGGGTATTGGATTTCGCGCCTCGGAAAAGCGGTGAATATCCATAGAGCGCCACGGTTGATAGGGTCGGTCAGATTAACGCGGAGCAGGTCGCGGACCAACTTTTGCGCGTGGCTGATTATCCTATCCATGTCGACGCGCTTGTCAATCCACGCCGCGCCGGTAACAGTTTGTTCTGGCATCACTTACCCCTCCTTGCCGCGATGCGGGCACGGGATGCGCCGACTGTGCCGAACGTTTCCCTGCCCATCATTTCCCTAAGTATTGCATCCGAACGTTTCTGCAACCTTTCCGCTTCGGCCACCGTCTTTTCTTTCGCAGTCATGGTTGCCGTTTTGATTCGCTCCACGCATTGCTGCTTCGTGCGTTCGACCGCGGGGCCCAAGAACGGTTGCGGTTCCACAAACTGACCCGTGCGGGGATCGCGGTGGCCCTTCTCGACAAATATACCATAAGAAACGCCATCCCTGACCGAGTATTCAAACTCGTCCGTCTGCTCGATGTGCAAACTCGCGCGTAGGGCGCCGGTCTCGACGGGGCATAGCGCCTTCGCCATCCACAATATATCCTCGGCATTTTTGAAAAGCGCGTCCGCCACGAGGGGCGTTACTTCATCTTTCATCCTCCGCAGCGCCTTTTCGTCGAACGCCACGCCGACCTGCAACATTACGAAACGCCCCCAACGAGTTTCTTCAAGACCAAAATTGTGATGCCGACGTCGGGAATGGACGGGCGCATAATCGTAACCCGGTATGTCCCGCCGTCAAAAAGCACGTGATCATCCGCTTCGATGGTCTCGCTCGATTTCACGAACGCGCCGTAATCGTTCCGTGTGAGAGAGCCCTCGGCGAGCATCTGGAGGCGATAACCCATACCCGGGCGCCCGGCACCGCGGGGGAATTTGGCGGGAGTTGGAAAAATTAGGATTGCGTGGGTTTCGGTGTCGGCGTAGGTGCTGTTGCCCAAGTTCACCTGATCGTTCTGGTCGTAGGCGATGTTCGTGAAGTGGCGTATCGTGATAGTGCGACCGAACCGCACCATCGCCCGCGCCCTGAAACTGAACTTTGGTCCCGACAAGTTTATGTTCCTGACGCGCGGAAGGCAACCGCGGCGTGCGGGGAACGAACCGGTTTATTTGCTCGCTTCCTCGCCAGTTGCCACCCGCACGCCGCTTAAATCGCTGACTTTTGGGTTTTTAAACGGTGGCAATTCACTACATAATAATCATCATCAACAATATCATCAACAACAATATTATCATGTCGAGAATCGGGGGGTCCGTGTCCCCCACACACCCATCCTAAATACCCTAATTTCCAAAAGTAAAACCAAGTGCCGCGGGAAAGGCGACTAACCAAGCCCGCGGCGCCCAACGAGAGGAACCAAATGTCGAGCCAATCGCGGGGCAAACAAATTCTGGCGTCGGGATTATATAAGCGTTTATCCGGTCTGCTTAAGTTTTTCACCGCGTCGACGCCGAAACAACCGACCGTTGTCGACCTTTTCTGCGGGGCGGGCGGCATGAGCGAAGGTTTCGAACAAGCGGGATTTAAGGTAATCTTGGGTGTTGATAATTGGAATATCGCCGCAAAAACTTTTAAGGCGAACCACCCCGATGCGGAAATTTGGATAAAAGATGCGTTGAAAATCGACCCCAACGAAATCCCTAAATCGGACGTCATAATCGGCGGCCCCCCGTGCCCAGACTTTAGCACGGCGAACGCGAGGAAGAACCCCGAACGCGGCATGATCAACGTTAAATGGTTTTTGGACGTCGTTGAGGCGAACGAGCCGCGCTTTTGGGTGATGGAAAACGTGCCCCCGATTGTGCCCTTTTTACCGGGGAACATTCCATTTATTAGAATTTTAAACGCAACAAATTATGGCGTTCCACAAACCCGTCATAGGTGCTTCGCGGGCAAGTATCCCACCCCGATACCAACCCACTCGAAATTCGGGCCGATGCGAACATTAGACGGGCGCGTGTTGGAACCTTGGGTGACGGTCCGGCAAGCGATAGGCGACTTGCCCGAACCGACGGTATTGCACGGAAAAACCAAATCCCCATACTTAACGAAAAGAGAAATCGAAATGCAACGAAAATTGAAAAGCGCGAAAACTTGGAAATCTGGAACCAAGATGGGGGCAATGGAGTTCCCTAATAACCTTGATGAACCTTCTCGAACGATAATAGCCACACAAAGAAACGCAAGGGAAACAATCATCATACAAAACCCCCACGATAAACAAGAGTTCCCATCACCCGTTCTAAGCGTCAAGCGTTCGAAAGCGGGCGACGATGTGACGGGTCAACCTTACTATCACATCAACGGTCCCGCCCACACCATCGTTGGAAACCCGCACCGCTTCGTTGAAATCATGGGGCGGGCGGAACAATATCTTAAAGATCATGTTTGCCGCAATAACATAAATCCCAAAACCAAATTCAAGGCGGCAACCAAGGTACAATTTCCGGACAAACCATCACACACTATTACGGGGTTGCATAGGGTTCAATTTTTGATCGATTCATTACACGTTCAACCAAATTGGAAATCCTTCACGAAAAAATACGGTTATTCCATCGCGGATTCCGTTGCCGATTCCGACCGCCCTGGACACACCGTTCACACGGGGCACGGAATCCCTGAATTCCACCCGGGCGGCTTGAGGCGCTTGACCGCCCGCGAATGCGCGCGACTCCAATCGTTCCCTGATTCCTTCGAGTTTTTCGGTTCCTTGAGCGCGAAATACAAACAGATAGGCAACGCGGTGCCGCCGATGCTCGCCCGCGCGATTGCCGAAGCGATTATGGGGGCGTTTGCGCCGGAGGTTGAAAAATGAAGCGTGAATTTGACTTCCTCGATATGATGCCCGCGATGACTAGCCGTGTTCCCGAGAGTTTGGGGCCGCTTACAATCGACCTCGAAGAGCCTTTCCGCTATCCGATAAAGTCGACGGGTGATTTCCGCAAAGGGGTTGTGACTGTCGGGGCGTGGGTGATGGGGCGGAGGTCGGGAGAAATAGATGGCAAGATGAAGAATGTCTACAACCCCGAGTTCATAGTGGTCTACAACATTCCCGAGTTCAACGAGCGCGGGTATTCGATAGTAGAGGGGAACGAAATATGGGCCCCCAACCCGCGACGGAAAGACGACGTGAAAGAACCGCTCGAATTTGAGTTTGTAATAACTGCCCCGCTCGAAGTCGAATCCATCAGAACGTGGATGACCCCGCTCGCTATAAAGGCGTTCATCGATGGTAAAACCCCGAACCCGCTCGAAGTTTACAAGCGCGTCGAAAATTATTACCGCACCTACGTCGACTTCGCGCCCGATCCACGTCGCTATAATTTAATGTCCCTCGCCGTGATTGCATCCCACTTTTACCGTCTGTTCTCGGCTTTCCCACGCATCCATATTAGGGGGCCACATGAATCAGGAAAAGAACGAGCGAGCAGGTGCTTTGCCTACCTCGCCTTCCTGGGCATATTTGAAGTTAATCCGACCGAGGCCGCTATGTTCCGCCTCGCCGAATGTCAAGTCACGCAGGCGATAGATGAAGCAGAACGATTTTATCAGACGGGGCCGGGTGCGGGTGAGGTGGCCCCGCAACGTGCGCTGATCAACACGGGTTATCAGGAGGGGGCACGGGTCCCGCGGGTCCTTGACGACTTTGGGAAAATGAAGTCGATAAAGTGGTATGACGCCTACGCCCCGATGGCCCTCGCGAGCATTCGGGACTTGGGCAGGGTAACACGCTCGCGGTTCATCGACGTTTTGATGCGCCGAACAATAGTGCCTGATTTTTCTAATCGTGCGCCGAGCGAGAAGAGCGCCGAGGAAATCCGCGACGAACTCTACATGCTCCGCCTACTTTACGCCGGAAAAGTCGCCGAGATGCGCGACAAACTGACCAACAAGGAATTTGGAATACTCAACCGCACGTGGGAACTCTACCGCCCGCTTTTGGTGGTCGCCCGTGCGCTCGGCCTGCCCCACGACGATCTCGTTTCGTTCATCAAGGAGTGGGAAGGGCGCAGGCGGGGGGACGAGATGACCGAGGATGATGTCGTGATGCTCGGGGTTTTGAATGAGATGGCGGAAAAGGGAGAGGACGACCCGATGCTGGTGACCAACGCCAATGTCGTCGATGCCCTTATCGAGGAGGGGACGGACCAAAAGGAGAGAAAATACCTGTCACAACGGGTGGGTTACATAATGAGGGGCTTCGGGTTCTCTAAAATGCGCCCGGACCCGAAAAAAGGGATGATTTACAAGATACCCAAAAAGGAAATTAAGGGGCTGTGGGACTCCTACGCTCCAAAGGATGAAAGCGGCGCTATTACAGGCTTTAGCAAGGTAATGGGTAAGACCAAGCCACCACAAACAGACCCCCCGATTGAACATATTATCGACCCCGTGCCACCCCATAAGCCTGCTAAACCCTGCAAAAGCGGCGCTATTGAACGGCCCAAAACCGAGGAACCCGCCACCGTCTCCGACCTGAAAGCCCGCCTTTTCGAGGCATTCGGGGTCAACCCATTCAAGCCCAGCCAACTTCCCGATCACTTCACCGGCGACGAACTCGTGAAACTGAGCGCAATAATGGATGATATGCGCGAACGCGGGGAGTTAGTGGTTACGTCCTTGGAATCGGGGCAGTATGCGTTTCAATTGGTGAGGAAATGACGACGAACATATCAATCCGCAACCTCACCCGATTAATGAAAGCGTATAAGATTCGCTTCACGACGCTCGACCGGGCATTTCTCAAAGAGGCGGCCCGTGCGTTCGACGTGAGGACTGGGCGTAAGCGGGGCCGCGCAACCGTCGCAATGTATCTCGGCGATATCAAGCGCGCCATGCCCGATGTAGAATTTTATCTGGACGAGGCTGGACGCACCCTTGTTCACCCATCCCCCGAAATACTCGCCGCCATGATAAACGACGCGATGATCCATGAGAACTGCCACGCTGAGGGATTAAATGAGAAACAGGCAAGGGCCGCGGTGAAGGCGCTGGGGGGATTGCTCAAGCCGATGGTGTGGAAATTGATAAAATGCCAAAAAACAGGTGGGAACATATCGTGGGACGAATGCCTGCGGTGCTCGGAGGCCGAAAAGCACGACGACTGCCCAATTTTACCGATCAGGGAATTTGCCCGCGAGCGCGAGCACAACCCCAATGTCTATCACGTCACCGAACTCACCCACCCGCGGCGTTCATTTTTCAATAGGACAATCGGATACGCGAAGGGATGGGGTGATGATTCTTACGTCGCCTTCCTGATCGGCAGGGCCACGCACCGCGCCATCCAATCCTCTTTTTCCAAACGCGAACTCGAAATAAGGGTCGGGCGTGACTTTGGCGAGTTTAGGGTGACGGGGAGCGCGGACATAATTTCAGAGGGCGTGTTATACGAACTCAAGACCTACGCCAGCCTCGCCACGTTGATTAAAAGAGGAAGACCCGAGCCCGACCATGTGTGGCAGGCGTTGGCTTATTACTCGCTCCTGCGCGCGTCCCAGCCGTGGCTCGCCCGGACGATAAAGACGATAAAGATAATCTACCTCGGGAAGACGGGGCGGGGTGCAAAGCAATACAAGGAGTTCAAATTTAAACCCAAGGACATTTCGGACGAGATTATGTCCCGTGCGAAAGCCCTGCACGAGGCGCTAAAGTCGGGCATCCCGCCAGCTGAGAAGTGCCCGGCGTGGCTCTGCAACTACTGCGAATACACGGAATCCTGTGGGGGAATAAAACGCGGCTTCAGGAAAAACGGTGGGACATTCAAGAAGTTCCTCATCCAGCACAAGCGCGGGGTCGAACAGGTCGCGGAGATGTTGAGAACAAAGGGGCGCGTGGTCAAGGTCAACCCCCTCGCCGTGAGCGACATTGTGATTCCCGACCCGGCGCAGAAGCAGCGGCCGGAGTGGGACATCGAGGACTTGGCGGCAAACGAAAAGATAGACGTCAAGACCACGATGCGGAGCAATATGTGGTGCAACGCCCGCCAACTCGAAAAAGCCGCTGAGTTGAACCTGATATACTATTTTGTCTTTGTCGAGAGCGGCGAGGTCAGGCGGATAGCGGCGGCGGAACTCTACAAAAAGCGGGCGACGGCGAAAGCGCAGACCAACCAGTTCGGGGAGCGCGGCTTCGTCTTTCCGAAAGATGTGGCGGAGGTCGTGAGATGAAGAAAATAACGAGGGAACTTTTGAAGGCTTACATCATCGTCACGGTCAACGAGAACCCCTATTCGACCGGAGCGGGGATCAAGGAAATGCTCAACCAGAAATTGAAAACAAGTCTACACGGGCTGCGACTTACCGCGGGGGTAGACATGAGACGCCTATGCAGTCTGTTGGGTGAACTCAAAAAGCACAGGATTATTTTTAGGGACCCCTCCCGGCGTTGGAGAATCAACTTGCAGCACATCAAGCACGATCAGATGGTGGACGAGGAGAGGATGGAACTTTATCGGCATGGGCTTTCGGACAACGAGATAGCGCGGCGGCAGGGACGCCGTGCCAGCGCTATTCATCTATGGCGGAAAACACGGGGGCTCAAGGCGAACTATCCACCGGGCTGGCGCGGTGCGGTGCTCTCCCACGCACGTCTCTTAAAGGAGGAATCGAAATGAGGAAGCCCCGCGTTTACTTTGCCCATCCCGAACTTTTTAAAATCCCCGGGCGCGAGATCGAGACCCAGTTGAAGGGGGCGGGATTCGAGGTATTCAATCCGTTTGATGGTCCTGCACAGTGGGCGTGGAACAACAACCCATGTCTCGCCACGGCAAAAAGGGTGTGGCACGTTGACTTCGGCGCAATCCTCGATTCCGACGCCCTGTTCGCGTGGGTTCCCGAGCCGTCGACGGGCGTGGCGATGGAAATCTACGCGGGGCTGTTCCTGTATAAGAAGCGGTTGTATATCGTCGCAAACGGATATCACCCGTTCATCGTGGCGTCGGAGCGCACATTTCCGGATACAGATGAAGCGATTGAGCAGATGAAAAGGGACTTGGGGGTCGTGAAGTGAGCCGAACCAAGGGTGCCAAAACCCCCCCACCCCCCGGGGGGTCGAAGGAGCGAGGCATAAAGGAACTCATCACCGAAACGTGGGCACTCATAGATCAAGCCAAGAAGAGCCTGTCCGACCCCGAACTCAAGGAAAACGACAGAATCCGATGGGCGGGCGTCCTCGCGTCGGCAATCGGCACGCTCAATCACCTTTTATGGAAAACGGGCGCCGGCAAGGTGGACGAGGAGGACTTGGCGAGCATACTGTCGAAGGTTCCGGAAAAGTATGCCAAAATGGTAAGACGTAGGCTGAAGGGCGACGAAAACCCCGACTTTAAAGGAATCGGGCGGGGGGACTTGGTAGAAGTAGTTTGGTTGGACGCATCTCTAAGCAGGGGCATCTCCAAAATCTCGAACCGCGTGGTGGCGACGTATAAGCGAACCGTGGGCCGCTTCGTGGGCATCTTCAAGGATCGCCAATACCAGCACCCCCACGTCCTAATCCAACACGAGATCGACGAAGGGGGGATAATCGACGTCTCATCAGTTCCCCTCGGCATCGTGGTCGGGGTGAAAAAACTCGCCGAAAAGGAAGCGTCGAAAAGAATGAAGAACGGGGCGTCTGTTTCGTGGACGTCCCCGCTCGAAGGCGGCGGGACTAAGATAATCACGAGGAAGGTGCGGAAATGCTGAACCCAATAAGGCGATTCTTAACCCGAACTGTGATCCTCCCCGCGAAAAAGAGGGGCAAGCAGACGAGGAAAGTGCAGGTCGCGCCGAATGAAAAATTGGTCTACGGGTGCGCCCTCGCCTTGGTGTTTTTTGGGGGCATGGTGGGGCTCCAGATCGCACACCTTTTGATCCTGCGCGAGTGGAACGAGGGGCTCTGGGCGGCAATAGCGGGGATGGTGGGGTTGATCGTCGGCTTCTTTTTTGGGGGGCGAGGATGATTGAGATTCATCGATCTGTTCGCAGGCGTGGGGGGGTTTAGGCTTGGACTCGAAAAGGCGAACCAAAAAAGAGAGTTGGTGCATCCCCGAGGCGACATTGAGGGGCAAGAAACTCCCATACATGGGGGGACCTCCGAGACCGAAAAGGGAGATGACACACCCACTATCAGCAACCGCAAGGTATTTCGTTGTGTCTGGTCCTGCGAAATCGACAGGTGGTGCCAAGCGGTCTATAAATACCGTTGGGGCGAGGTCGAGGCAGGGGACGCTCGACTCGTTGACCCAGACACCATCCCAGACTTCGACCTCCTTTGTGCGGGATTTCCTTGCCAATCCTTCTCTATTGCCGGCAAAGGGAAGGGTTTCAAAGACACTCGCGGAACGCTTTTCTACGAGATATCCAGAATTGCGGAGGCTAAGAGACCTCGCCTGCTACTCCTCGAAAACGTTAAGGGATTACTTTCAAACGACCGGGGGCAAACCTTCCTCGCCGTTCTTCAGGAACTGGGGCGTATCGGATATCGGTGCGAGTGGCAGGTTCTTAACAGCAAGAACCACGGAGTCCCCCAGAACAGGGAGCGCGTGTTCGTTGTCGGACATCTTGGAGGACTTCGTGGACGGGAGGTATTTCCTGTCACAGAAGGCGGTGGAGTTCCTTCGGAGAAACCTGAATCGAAAGACATTTGCCCTACAATTACGAGCCGTTACTTCAAAAGGGGAAAAACCGACCCTTACATCGCGGAGGACTTCTACCAAGGGAGATCCGCCAGAACCTACGGGGAAAACGCCCCGTCGCTCCGAAAGGGCAGACACGGACTGAAGGTCATCGACACGCAAGGTAGGAAGGGCAAGACACCAGTTCCGAAAGAAATCTGCCCAACCCTCCGAAGCGAAACCCACGGAAACCTACCAATGATCTACCGACACCCTCTCAACTATGGTAAGAAATCGATCTACTCCTCCGACGAGACTCACCCATCGCTACGAACCGTCAGCCGTTCCCCAAAAATCAAGCCCTGCCTCACGCCGGACAGGATGAAGAAGCGGCAGCACGGCAGGAGATTCAAGGAGGACGGTGAGCCGATGTTCACCCTGACCGGGCAAGACATCCACGGAATCAAGATAGCGAACGCAGTTGACCCCGATGGTTACTTGCGATTCGGACACCGACCAAGGGACAAAAGTGGAAAACCCCAACTTCTGCCGATAGGATACCGAAGGATACGCCGCCTCACGCCCCGCGAGTGCGAGCGCCTTCAGGGGTTCCCCGACGACTGGACGAGGTGGGGGGTCGACGACAAGGGGGACAAGGTCGAGATTTCAGATACGCAACGCTATCGCCAAATGGGGAATGCGGTGAGTGTCCCAGTGGTGGAGTTCCTCGGGCGGTTGCTCTTAGGGTGGCGGTCTTGATGCGGGTTTTGGTGTGTGGTAGCAGAACATGGTCGGATTACGGCGCGGTTTTCAACGCCGTGGCGTCGTTGGGTAAAATTGATAGAATGATTGAAGGTGATGCGCGGGGTGCGGACGCTATCGGACGCCGCGTTGCCCAGGCGCTTAACATCCCCTGTTTGACATTTTTCGCAGATTGGGCAGTTTACGGGGACGCGGCAGGGCCAATAAGAAACAAAAGGATGCTCAAAGAAGGGAAGCCTGATCTCATTTTGGCGTTTCACGACAATTTGGGTGAAAGCAAGGGGACTGCAAATCTAATATCCCTCGCCAAAAAAATGGGAATCCCCGTAAGGACTTATTCACATTTCGGGGGTTTAAAATGAGTGGACTCAAAGAGGCGGCCGAAAAGGTTCGAGTGGCACGGCACAAGAAATGGCGGGACGCGTGGGACGAGTGGGAACCGGCCACGTTCGCCGATCACATTATTGCGAAAGCGAAGCGGGCTTGGAACTGTCCGGCCGAGCGGTGTGAGTGCCTAATAGACATCTACAACTATGCTGTCGAACACAAGCGGCGGCTCTTAGGGGGCACAGATTGATTCTGCGGTGCGGCTCGTGTGGTGCCTATCTCACGCTCACAAAGAAGGAATGGCGAGAATTAGAAAAGTGCCCGAAGTGCGGCAAGAACCCTTATGGTGGACCCTATGCAAGCAAAGTTAGAAAAAGTAAGAGATAGGGTTTTGGCGAACCCGAAGTATGCGCTGGAGATGAGCGGGCACATTTCGATAGTGCGCGCCCTTCTCCACGACCCCCAGATAGTTAAACGATTTCGTGACGACGTTCTATTTTGTTGCCGCTTCGTGCTCGCCTTCAACCCCACCAAATATCAGGCCAAATTCTTAACAGACGAAAGCCAGTTCATAATTGCGAGGTGGCCGAGGCAGTCGGGGAAATCATACGGGGTCGACGCCAAACTGATTCATCTGGCCCTCAAGACCCCCAACTTGCACATAGGCATTGTTTCGCCGAGTTTCCGACAGAGCAAAAACGTGCTTCGGAAGATGGGGTCGTTCCTGCGGAGGTTGGAACTGATAGGCGGCGGTTTGCTCAAAAATGTCAGGAAAACTTTTATCGATTTCGGGAACGGGAGCAAAATCGAAACTTTCCCGAACAGCCCCGACACTATCAGGGGGCCGACCCTCAACGTGGTTTATTGCGACGAGTGGGGGTTTGTGAAGAACGACGAGGAGATGTATGACGCAATTTTGTTCACCCTCGGGACCACGAACGGCACCCTCATCGTCACGAGCACGCCAAGCATAAAAAACAGCCTTTATTGGAAGATGTGCTTTGACCCGAACTTCGACGATTTCAGCAGGGATCACCACATCACCTGGCGCGAGGCGTTGGAACCGAACGGCCCCCTCAAGCGCGTCATCCTTGAAAAAATAAGGAAGCAGTTACAGGGCGATCCTTGGCGGTGGCAGCGCGAGATGGAGGCGGAGTTCGCAAAGGACGTGGACAGGTATTTCCCGCTCGAACTGATAATCAAATGCCAAGACCCCGACCCGCTCGGCAAAGACTGGGACTATTACCCGTTTGAATACACGGTGCAAGGTGAGTTTTACATCGGCATCGACCTCGGCAAAAAAGTGGACTTCAGCGTGATAGCCGTCGTCGAAAAAAGGGCGGACGGCAGACTGAGGCTGGTTCATCTGCACCAATTCCCCCTCGAAACCCCATACGCCTCGGTGATCGGATACGCGAAGGCGATATGCGACCGATACCAGGGCGTCCGAAAAATCGCCGTGGACCGGACGGGCGTGGGCGAATACATCGTGGAGGACATGGAAAAGTCGATCCCCATTTTAATCGAGGGCGCCCTATTGACAATCCCCACGAAACAGGAAATATTGGGGAACATGAAAGGTAGGATGCAGGGGGCAAACGTGCTAATCCCCTACGATCAGGAACTATTCGCCGAGATAAACGCCGAGCAGTTTGAATACATGAAGAGCGGCCAACTCCGATTCAGCCACCCCGCAGGGACACACGACGACCGCCTGTGGGCCTTCGCACTCGCCGTCTACGCCGCGCGGGGTGTGGAACCGTCCCAGCCGCCAGTGTCGCTCGCGGGGCCCTGAAAACAAATCCTTTTAAGCCTTTCGGAATTTTCCACTTAACGGAAATTTCGGAAACGTTTATAACCTCGAACGCACACACACAATTTGGGGAAAAATGAGGGAACACAAAACCCGAAAACCGCCAAAGTGTCCCGCATGTGGGTCAGGTCAGATTTACTTCACCGCGACCGAAATCGTATGCCGCAGATGTGGTGCGCGGACGGAGAGGGGAAAAAATGAAAAAGGGTAGGCATCGCGCCCCCCACCCCGCCGAAACGTTGCCAAACATTTCACTGAGGGAGGATGCACAATGCCCGATAATTCCTTAATTTTAGGGCTTAAAAAACTGACTCTTTTCATCTACCGTTCCGAAGGTGCTCGTTGTAATCGCGGCACACTTCATGATAAACTTCATGGATGCACCGTGATCAGGATAAAAAAAGACGAATATGGCAGGACGGAACATAAAAAATACAGTTACCCCGGAATCCCCCACCGCGACATCACCCAGCAAGTGCTCATCGCTGATCGTAAAAACGCCCGCACGGTCGAAGAACTGTTTAACCGATTTAGAGTTTCTTATATAAAGTGCCCGTCCCCCGTTTTCGTGCGATGGGATTTACCCCCTCCGCGTACTGAAAAACTTCCTTAAACGCCCCAATTCAACTCCCTTTTGCCGGAGCGTGCCCGAGTGGCGACAAAAACAAAAAACAAAACACGAACTATTAAACCTCAACCTATCGTTTCTACGTCATTTGATCCCGACGCTAACCCGCTCGAACGCCCCGGCATCACTGTTCTGGACAAGGCCAAGCGATTACCGAAAGGTCTGGGGAGGGGGGAGTAAGTGGCGGCGGCGGTCTCGCGCATCCAGCGGGCGATTTTCGGTGAGCCCCAAAAACGCGAGGCCCAACTGCCGCTCTCGCTTCACGGACCCTGGGCGACCGAAACAACATCGCGCGACTACAAAGGCATGAACAAATACTATCGTGAATACCGGCGCGATACCCTGACCCGCGACTGTGTTGACGTGATAGCGTGGGTGACTACTTCTAAGGGATTCAAAACGCAACTCGAACCCGTTGGCGAGATGCCCGAAAAGGAACTTGAAAAATACACCCACGTTAAAGAGAAAGTCGACGCGATTAACAAACTCGTCAATATGGATTGGATAATGCAGGTCGCGGTCATCAAGAAGCGGATTTATGGTAAGGTGGGGTTTGAGATTGTCCGCGACCAGAAAAAAGAGATAGTCCAACTTTTGCCGCTTAAGTCTACTGAACTCAAACCGAAACTGAACCCCGATACTTGGCAATTAATAAAGTTCACATACGGGGGGGTAGACAAATACGATTCCGACGAAGTTTTCTATCTCACCAACAACCCCATCGAGGCGGACTACGAGGGCCTGAGCGACATCGAGCCCATCCTTGACACTATTAAGACGCGCAGGGCATTAATGGAGGCAATCGAAAAGACATCCCGTTTATTGTGGGCGCCGATAGGGAAGCACACGGTCGATGTGAGCGGGTTGGATGCCGCCGCCGCTAAAAAATCATTAGAGGACGTTAAAAAGTCGATTAAGCCCGGCAAGCACCTCATAACCTCGCAAAAAATCGAGAGTGATATATGGGACTTGGCGCCCAATCGCGACATCTTAAGCGGCCTCCTACACGAGATGAACGACGAGATAATAGGCCACTTTTGCATCCCTAAAATTCTCTTCGCACGGACGGAGCAGGTCAACCGCGCCACCGCCGAGATAATGATGGCGGGCTTCTTTGACTCGGTAATCGCCAAGGAACAACGCTATCTGAAGCGCGAGGTCGAGCGGCAGTTCTATGACCTAATCGTGCGGAAGGAACTCGGCCTAAAATTCGACGACGAACCCCCCGTCCTGGTCAAGCACGTATGGAACCCGATAACGGTCGAGGACTTTCATCAGATGGCCGCGACCGTCGCCCTGCTTTTCGAGAAGATGGTGATCGACAAGGATAAGGCCTACGATCTCATGCGATGGGAACGCCCCGAAGGCAAGGGGGGGAAATGATGGGCGAGCGCAAGAGGCCGTTGGACCGGAGGAAGAGGAAATGACGTATCCCAACACGGGCGGCGCCAAGATCACGTGCGG
>JABUBO010000320.1_pt1 | contig 15186 bp, 16 predicted proteins | sample 7240361 | NCBI WGS metagenome assembly JABUBO01 (sample SAMN07256346, study PRJNA390944) | subsurface metagenome | isolation source: Methane hydrate marine sediment | place: Pacific Ocean: Eastern North Pacific, ODP site
AACCCTGGATGTGTCGGGGATGAGCAAAAAGGCTCTCATCCATTGTAATGGGAACTCAGAGGTTATATACAATTACTCTGGAGTTGAGACATGTAAAGCAGCAGCACAACTCCTCAGTGGCTATAGGAAATGCCCATACGCCTGCTTAGGTCTCAGTGACTGCGTGGAGGTATGTCCCCAGCAGGGGGCGATATTCATAGACCAGGAGAAGAATGTGGCTATTGTCGATACAGAGAAGTGTACCGGTTGTGGACTTTGTGTAACCGAGTGCCCGCTGGACCTTATCGAGCTAGTTCCGGCAGGGACAAAGATTGCCTTTCTCTGTAACTACAAGCCGTTAAGGGATATTCCGGGGAGGGAGAAGTGTGATTTCGGCTGCAGCCACTGCCGAAAGTGTTTTAAGGCTTGTGAAGACGAAGCCATAGAGTGGAATAAGGAGACAGCTCTACCTGAATTTAACCAGGAGAAGTGCACTCTTTGCCTTAAATGTGTTGAGGCGTGTGAACAGAATACACTGGCTGATTTCACCAAGGTAAAAAAAGAGGCAGAACTGGTTCCAAGTGCATAATGGCTTCCCCAAAGGGTCAATCTCAGGCGAAATACCTCATAGGTGCTGGTATATTAAGATACACGATTTGATAAAGAAGCAGGTTATAATCAACTTTTGATAATTTATCTGGTATAATATATCTAGAGCAGCCAAAAGGACCTTTCTGGTTAATTGAGCTAAGTTGATAACCTAATCTGTGGTAAGCCAGGCAAAAAGTAAGCTGTAATACATAAAAGATACCTTAATAAGAATGCGAGTTATCGCAGGTAAAGTAAAAGGACACCGACTTAAAGCACCAAAGGGGACTACTACTCGTCCAGCGACAGATTTAGTACGAGGAGCGATTTTTTCTATTCTGGAAACCACTACCAGCGACTGGACACAGGTGCTTGATTTATTCTCTGGTAGCGGAGCCTTAGGCATTGAGGCTTTAAGCCGAGGCGCAGACTGGGTTGACTTTGTTGAGCATGAGCCACGATGTTGTGATATAATTAAGCAAAACCTAGAAAAAACAAGGCTCACAGCACAGGCTCATATTTATTGCTGTGGTGTAGCCAAAGCACTTTCCTTTCTTGATAAGGAGTATAGCATAATACTAATGGACCCGCCCTATTCTAACCTCTCTATAGGCAACCTACTGGCGCAACTGGCAACCTCCAAATTGGTTGGGACAAACTCAATTGTAGTGGTAACACATTCCCCCCACCATCCCTTAGATTCAACCTATGCCACATTAAATCTCATTAAAGAGCGCCGCCACGGGGATAGTTGCATTGCAGTATACCAAAAGGAGGGTAAGCCTTGACCATTGCTATCTACCCAGGCAGCTTCGACCCAATAACTAACGGGCACCTTGATATTATTACCAGAGCAACTAAGCTCTTTGAAAAGCTAATTATTGGGATCTATGATACCCCGGACAAACGCCTTCTCTTCACCACTGAAGAGAGAGCAGAACTGGTAAGGCAAGCAACAGCCACCCTGCCCAATGTTGAGGTAAGAGTTTTTACCGGGCTGACTGTTGCCTTTGCTAAGAAGGTAAAGGCACAAGTTATAGTACGCGGGCTGAGAATGAGTGCCGACTTTGAGAGGGAATTCGATTTGGCGATGATGAACAAAAAGTTGTCCCCCGAGATAGAATTGGTTTGTCTAATGTCAGACCTGAAATATCAATTCCTTAGCTCCAGCCTGCTCAAGGAAGCAGCCAGCCTGGGCGCTATCGTTGATGACCTTGTCCCCAAACATGTGGCTGCAGCTCTAAGAAAGAAGGTTCAAAGCAAAATGTAGACATTGTTCACAAACACGGAGCATTACACCAAAACAAACTAATTCCTTAAGGAGTAAAGTGAGGAGGGATATATGGCATACAAGATTACGGATGAGTGTATTAGTTGCGGAGCCTGTGAACCTGAATGCGTAAATGAGGCAATTAGCGAGGGGGAGACAATTTATGTGATTGACCCAGATAAGTGCACCGAGTGTGTTGGTAGCCATGAATTATCCCAGTGCGCTGAAGTCTGCCCCATAGACAACTGCTGCATACCCGACCCCGAGCATCCCGAGGCTAAAGAGCAACTTCTTGAGAAATGGCGTAAGTCGCACCCGGGCGAGGAGCCTGCCCCAGGAACCTACTAGGACTAAAACTGACCACGAGAAACAGACCCTCGTTAGTTAATGTTAGTTAGTCTAACGGGGATTAATCGTTACTTCGCCGGCATTATAACTTAAATAAGGGCAGCCGATAACCGGCTATTGAAAGAAGGAGCGTATTGCACCAAACTCCTTAGGCAGCAGAGCCAGCACCCTAGGAAACTGGTCTAATAGTATAGGAGCTATGGTTGATTGAGCAATAGCTCCCGTCATACCAAGAAATTTGACCCACATAGCTAAAAAGGCACCACAGAACATAGCTCCTACCACAAAACCTAAAATACCGCCACCAAGACGATTGACCCAACCCAGCATTATTGCCGAAGCCGCCCACTTCAACAAGCGGGCAAGCACGGTAGCAATTATCATCACTCCAATAAATATGATGGCAAAGGCAGCCACCTTAGCCAAGCTAGCCTGGGTAATGAATGATAGCTGCTGTGAAAAGGGACCATAGTAACGCCCAGCCAGGACTATGCCAACTACTAACCCGGCGAGGGTTAATACCATCTTTATAATTCCCTTCCTCACCCCAACAAAGGCAACAACACCTATCCCTACCATCATAACTATATCAAGCCAATTCATAGAGATTGTTTATCTACCTCACTCCCTTAATCCCCCTCTCCATGATATGGATATGTATTCCTATCATGAGGGGGAAGTATTGGTTTTGAAGGGGCTTTGCCCCTTCAATCTACCCTATTTGGGTCAGCCATAGTGAAGAGCATCAATGGGATTTAGCCTGGCTGCCCTCAGCGCCGGGTATATCCCGGAAACAAGACCAATAAAAACGGAGACCGATATAGCCAGAATTATAATATCCAGCGATACCACAGACGGTATCGCCTGCCCGCCGATATCTATTCGAGAAATCAAGCGTGACATAACCCAGCCACCAGCTATGCCTATACCACCCCCAGTTAGGCTAAGTATCGCCGCTTCCATCAGGAATTGGCCTAAAATGTCCCTCCGTTTAGCTCCTACCGCCTTACGAATGCCTATCTCCCTAGTACGCTCGGTTACCGAAACCAGCATAATATTCATAATACCTATACCAGCAACGAGCAGGGAAATACCAGCAATAGCCCCCAGAAATATGGTAAATACCCCGATTACCTGCTGCAGCATACCGACTATCTGCTCCTGACTGATGACGGTAAAATCATTCTCCTCATCAGCGGCTAACCGATGGCGCTGCCTCAAAACATCCTCAATATCGTAAATGGCTCCATCTATCGCCTCGGCACTAGATATCTGAACCACAATTGACTGAACAGCATCTTCACCCCCAGCCATGCGCTGGGTAAATAGCCGGGTCTGAAAGGTGGTTATTGGTACCACAACCAGCTCGTCCTGGCTAACTCCCATAAACGCCCCACCCTTAGCCTCCAGAACCCCGATAACAGTAAACCGACGCTCCTTTATCCTAACCTTTTGTCCTAAAGGGTCGTCCGAACCAAACAGGTCTTCAGCCACTTTATCCCCAAGCACCGCTACCGTATCTCTATGGGACACATTCCTCTCGGAAATGAATTGACCTGAGGCTAGAGAATAATTTAACGCACCCTGATATTCGGGAGTAGTACCAGTTATTGATGTAACGGCACTTTCGTTACCAGCTATCACTTCAGCATAGTTAGTACTTATCGGGGCTACGGCTACTGCCGAAGGAACATAAGCGGGATTAGCCAGAGCCTCAGCATCATCCAAACTAAGGGTAGGAGCACCCATACCTATCCCAGCTACCCCTGCACCCGGCGAACTAGGGATAACATAGATAGCATTGGTCCCCATCTGTTCAAAGGTAGAGGTAACCATGGCTTGGGCGCCTCTACCAACCGACATCAGTCCTATTACCGCCCCCACCCCGATTATCATGCCCAGCATGGTTAATGAGGAACGCAGTTTATTAGACGACAGTGATTTTAGGGCAGTAACCAAAAAGTCTATAAGCTTCACTGGCTGACAATCTCCCCGTCATGAAGGCGAATGATACGCTGGGCTTGAGAGGCTATATCTGCCTCATGGGTAACCATGACTACAGTTATGCCCTCTTGATTAAGCTGTCGAAACATAGACACAATCTCAGCAGTGGTCTTACTATCAAGATTGCCAGTAGGCTCATCAGTCAGAAGGAGGGCTGGATTATTGACCAGTGCCCGGGCTATAGCCACCCGCTGCTGCTCACCACCCGATAGCTCGGTGGGTTTATGCTTAGCCCTCGCCCCCAACCCTACCCTCTCCAGTGCTTCCATAGCCCGCTTGTGCCGGTGACCACTACCGCCATAGATAAGGGGAAGCTCTACATTGGATAAGGCAGTGGCACGGGATAAAAGGTTATACTCCTGGAAGACAAAACCAAACTTCCTATTTCTCATCTCAGCTAGCTGGTTATCACCAAGCTGACTAACGTCAGCCCCGTCAAAGATGTATTTACCCGAAGTAGGTCTATCCAGGCAGCCTATTATATTTAGCAGTGTTGATTTACCTGAGCCCGAGGCACCGATAATAGCCACCATCTCTCCCTTAGTGATAGACAGAGTTATCCCCCTGAGGGCATTGACTTCTACCTTCCCCATGCGGTAAACCTTGGTAATATCTTCTAGCTCAATCATGCCTCTCTCCTATTGTGGCTAGTCTAGTGCGGTGACCCTGGCATAAATGGAATACCCCCTGGTCTGCCTGCTGGTTCAGGTGATGGCTGGACTCCAGCCCCCATTTCTAACACTACCGTCTCTCCTTCACTAAGCCCGCCTACAATCTCGGTCAGCAAACCGTCGCTTATACCGATAACTACCGACCTCGCTTCAATCTGTTCATTAACCATAACAAAAACTATTGGATTGCCCTGCCTATCCTGCTTAATAGCCCGGTCGGGCACCAGCAAAACACTACTTCGTTCATTAATTATAATATCAGCCGTAGCACTCATACCAACTCTCAGTCCAGAACCCTGGGGAACATCAAAGTCAATTTTAACCTTATATAGTACCACACCAGCCTCTACTGTCGGCAGAGGAGAAATGGAGGTAACCTTGCCCTCAAGCTGGACATCGGGCAAGGCATCTACCTCAATAATGGCTCTTTGATTCAACTTTACGCCTGGTATATCTATCTCATCTAGGCCCACACTTAACTCCATACTCATAGGGTCAATTAAGCGAACAATTGTTACCTGTGACATACCCGAGTCTGGGATAATATCCCCTTCCTCAACATCAACACTGGTCACTACTCCATCAAATGGAGCGGTGATAGTTTCTATTTCCAGCTTGCTCTTTGCCTCTTCCACAGCCTGCTTAGCTACATCTACCGCCAATTCAGCGGCTTCAACCTGCGCCTCAGCAGCCTTAACCTGCAATTCAGCGGCACTAATCTGCAATCTGGCTATCCTCCGATCCTCATAAGTGGCATGGTATCTTTGTAATTGCTCTAGATTATATTCAGCCTGTTCCAGAGCTGCCTCTGCTTGCTCTTGAGCTGCATCTGCCTGAGCTAAGCTCACCTTTGCCTGGGCTAAATTCAACTCTGCCTGGGCTAAAGCCAGTCCCAGAGCATCAGTATCTACAGGGGCTAACACCGCCAACGCTTCCCCCTCTTTGACCACATCGCCCTCATCAACATATATCGCGTCCACCTTTCCACCGCCGTCAAAGGCTAACTTCGCTTCATTAGCAACCCCTATACTACCGCTGCCGCTAACGCTAATGATTAAATCGCCTCGCACCACCTCAACCAGTTGGCTAATGCTCTCTTCTTCACCTTGACCTCCAAATGGCATACAAGCCACAGCACCAGTTAAAGCCAGGCACAATAGTAAAATAGCTACAATTTTCCAGCGTTTCACTTAACTAATCCCCCTTCTCTTCCGTGGCTGATTTTGACTTATAGTCCTTCACTAGCTTATCGAAGTGGGCCAGCCGTTCACTCATCCTGCTTAACATGTGTTCCATGACATCAGCTGGGAGTAATACTAACATTCTGCTTTCGTGGCCGGTAAAAAATAGGAGTGTAGTTCCGGTATCTATGCCTAACTCTTTGCGAGCATTGACCGGTATGACCATTTGTCCTTTAGGCCCAACCGTAGCTGAGCCAAAGAATTTAGGCTCGCCCCGGATATTCTTAATTCTCATGATACCCTCCTTAGCCCAAATAGTAATAAATATCTAACTATTCCTAATTATATTACTTTTAAGAAAAATTGTAAATAACCAGGAAATAAATCCACTATGGGGTAGGAGGGGATAATTGAGGGCTGCTACTCCCCTAACCTTTTGGCTTTATTGTAGGCAGCCTCAACTGCCTGCTTAACTAGCTCGGTGAACTTTCCTTTTTCCAACTGGGCTAAAGCCTCAGCAGTGGTGCCACCGGGGGAGGTGACCATTTTCCGCAGCTCCAAAGGCTGTTTACCCGACTTCCGGAGGAAATGCCCCGAACCCGATAATGTCTGCACTACTAGCTCCTGCGCCATATCACGAGGCATCCCAATATGCACCGCCGCCTCAATCAGTGACTCAGCAAAAAGGAAAATATAAGCCGGACCGCTACCACTCACTGCCGTCGCCATATCAATATACTTCTCATCATCAACATAAATCTCCTTGCCCATAGCGCCAAGAATAGAGCCAGCCCATCCCTTTTGCTGCTCGGTTACCTCAGCGGTAGCCGTCCACACACTTATGCCCTCACCAATCTGGGCTGGGGTATTAGGCATTGCCCGAACTACACAATTGTGGTTTAGTCCACGGCGCAGAGTATCAATCCTTGCCCCGGCGATAATAGATAACACCAGTTGAGCCGACTTAAGCTGACCATTAAGCTCAGCCATTACCTCAGCTAGATTCTGAGGTTTAATAGCCAAAACCACTACATCGCCTCTTTTTATAGCCTGACGATTATCATTCATCGTTGCCACGCCGTATTTCTGCTCAAGATGCTGACGGCGAGACTGACTAATATCGCTAACCGAGATAGCCTGTGGCCGGCTCAGCCCCTTGCCCAAAATAGCTGACAACATCGCCTCCCCCATAACCCCACCGCCAATGAAGGCTATCTTCACCTTGGTTCTCCTTTCCTACTTTGTGAGATTGTTTTCAACCTCACCCCCTTTGTCCCCCTCTCCATGATATGGATATGTATTCCTATCATGAGGGGGAGAAATAGGTTTTGAAGGGGCTTTGCCCCTTCAATCTACCCTTGATAAACATCCCGCCTTGTCTCACTTTACCGCACCACCAGATTTACCAGTCTTCCCGGGACATATATTGTCTTAAGTAACTCTTTGCCTTCCGTATGAGCTTTCACTCGCTGGCTTTCCTGTGCCAGCTGCCTGGCTTCAGCCTCGGTGACCGATGCCGGAACCGCAATCCGGTCACGCAGCTTGCCATTGACCTGAATGACCAAGGTAATCTCCTCATCCTTAGCCAGCCCCTCATCCCACCGCGGCCAGCTTTGATTATGAATACTATAGTCGTGCCCTGTCCTCTGCCACAACTCCTCTGCCAGATGAGGGGCGGTTGGCGCTAGAAGCAAGAGCAGGACATCTACAGATTCTAGTAGTTCATAAGTAACTTCCCCTTTTTCGTTTTCCTTAGTTAGATAGTTAGTAAACTCCATAAGAGCGGCTATCATAGTATTAAATCGCAGCTTTTCTAGGTCATTAGTTACCTTCCTGATAGTCTGGTGAGTAATACGCTTCAACTCCCTATTAACTGGCTCACTCTTCATCATACTTATCGTAGCATCTGGTATTTTGTTGTATACATCCAGCACCAAGTTCCATACTCGGTTAAGCCAGCGGCTTATGCCACTAATGCCGCTATCATCCCACTCCCCACCCTGCTCCCAGGGGGCGACAAACATAAGGTAGGCACGTACTGCATCAGCCCCCAACTCAGAAACATACACATCGGGAGTAATCACATTGCCCCGCGACTTACTCATCTTCTGACGCCCAGCAACAATAACCCCCTGATTAAACAAACGGCTGAACGGCTCGCTAAAGTCAACCAGCCCCATATCCTGAAGCGCCTTAATAAAGAAGCGGGCATAGAATAGATGCATAACCGCATGCTCAGCACCACCAGTATACAGGTCTACTGGCAACCAGTACCTCAACTTATCATTAGCAAAAGGAGCAGTATCACAATGGGGGCTGGCGTAACGCAGAAAGTACCACGAGGAGCACATAAAGGTATCCATAGTATCAGTTTCCCGTTTAGCCGGGGATGAGCACTGCGGGCAAGTAGTATTGACAAACTGCTCACAATACTTCAGCGGGGATTCACCAGTAGGCTTAAACTCAGCATTCTCAGGCAATAATACCGGTAGGTCCGGCTCGGGAACAGGGACAAGACCACAGTTAGGGCAATAAATTATAGGTATTGGTGCTCCCCAGTAGCGCTGGCGGGAGATAAGCCAATCGCGAAGCCGATAGCTTATAGCTCGCTTCCCCCAGCCTTTCTCTTGTAGAAAATCAGAAACAGCTTCCATACCCTGCTGGCTGGGAAGCCGGTTAAACTGCCCCGAATTCACCATAGTGCCTGGTTCAGTATATGCTGCCTCCAACTCCTCTCCCTGCCACCCCGGCGGAGCTATTACCACCTTTATCGGCAAGTCATACTTTTTGGCAAAAGCAAAATCACGCTCATCATGAGCCGGCACCCCCATTACTGCCCCAGTGCCGTAGCTCATCAACACATAATCGGCAATCCAGATAGGCACCGATTCAGCATTAAGCCTATTTACGGCGTAAGTCCCGATAAACACCCCGTCCTTTTCCCGCTCTGTTGATTGCCGCTCAATCTCACTCCGCTGTCGTGCCCGAGCAATGTAGTCCTCAACCTCAGCCCTTTTCTCGGGCGAGGTTAGCTTAGCCACCAGCGGGTGCTCCGGAGCCAGAACCATAAAGGTAACCCCAAAGATAGTATCAGGGCGGGTAGTAAATACCCGAATCTCCTTTTCCTCCACCCCGGGGTAGTCAAGGGCAAAGGAAATCTCGGTGCCTACGCTCTTACCCACCCAGTTCCTCTGCATTGTCTTTATCCGCTCTGGCCAGTCAATGCCATCGTGTTGCATAAGCTCATCGGCATATTTGGTGATATAGAAGAACCACTGCTCCAAATCTCGCCTAATAACCGCTGTCCCACACCGCTCACAGAAGCCCCCAGCCAGCACCTGTTCATTAGCCAGTACTGTCTGACAGCGAGGGCACCAGTTAACCGGGGCTTTGCCCCGATAGGCTAGACCAGCCTGATACAGCTTCAAAAAGAACCACTGTGTCCACTTATAATACTCAGGCTGGCAGGTAATCACTTCACGGTTCCAGTCATAGATAGCACCAATGCTTTTGAGCTGACGACGCATATTGTCTATGTTTTGCATCGTCCAGGTAAAAGGATGGATACCACGACTGATAGCTGCATTCTCGGCGGGTAGCCCAAAGGCATCAAACCCCATAGGGTGAATCACATTATAGCCCTGCATCCACTTAAACCGGGCATGAACGTCAGACGGAGCCATAGCATACCAGTGTCCGATATGAAGGTCACCAGAGGTATAAGGGAACATAGTCAGCGCATACCACTTGGGCTTGGTATTGTCCTCAGTAACCTCATACAGCCTATCATCAGCCCATCTCTGCTGCCACTTTTTTTCTATTTCCTGTGGGTTATATTTAACTACCATTTACCCCCGCCTAAATAAAAGCCCTCCACCCCAAGATGACGACAGGAAGAGCTCTCATCCAGCATATTGTAGCAATAAAGCGTAAAGTGCGCAATGTAAGGACGGCAGGCTGCGGTACAATAAAGAACGGAAACTGGGCAGAGGTTCAAATCGTGCTCGGAGAGTCATTGGTGGTTCTAGTAAGACTCGCCAAGCATCTCCTCAAATTCTTCTACATCTATACTTTGAGCCAGTGCCTCTGCTCGGCTTATAATCCCGTTACGGTAGAGGGCTAGGAGTGCCTGGTCCAAGGTTTGCATGCCAAATTGAGACCCCATCTGTATAGCATTCACCAGTTGGTAAGTCTTTCCTTGCCTGATAAGGTTCCTAACGGCTGAAGTGGCCAGCATTATCTCTACCGCGGCCACGCGCCCGGAGCCGTCACTTCTGGGCACTAGCATCTGGTAGAGTACTCCTTCAAGGGTAGTAGACAGCTGCATGCGCACCTGGTGCTGCTGATGAGGAGGGAAGATGTCAATAAAGCGGTCAATAGCCTGGGCAGCACTGGGAGTATGGAGGGTGGTAAGAACCAAGTGACCGGTTTCAGCAGCAGTCAAAGCAGTCGCCATCGTCTCCAGGTCTCGCATCTCCCCCACCAATATAACATCCGGGTCCTGTCGGAGGGCATGCTTCAGGGCATTGGCAAAAGACCTGGTATCATCACCAAGCTCTCGTTGGGAAAATACACACTTCTCATCTTGGTGGACAAACTCTATAGGGTCCTCGATGGTGACGACCTTGCGCTTCTCCTGGTTATTAAGATAGTTCATCATCGCCGCCAGGGTAGTCGATTTGCCACACCCGGTTGGTCCGGTGACCACAATTAGGCCTCTGGGTTTCAGGACTAGGCTCTTACACATCTCTGGTAGCCCCAACTCGTCTATGGTAGGGAGCTGCGTTTGAATCGGGCGACAGGCAAGACTAACTGTGCAGCCTTGAAGGTAGGCGTTAACGCGGAACCGACCAATACCGTTAGCCTGATAGGCAAAATCTAACTCCAGCTCCTCAGCAAGGGAGATTCTTTGGGCATCAGTAGTTGCTTCCTCAAAGACCCGCTCCATATCCTCCGATGTCATCTCGGGCAGCTGCTTTTGAGGGACAAGGTCGCCATCAATACGGAGAATGGGGACTCCTCCCGCCTTGAGATGCAAATCTGAGGCACCCTTAGCTACCGTCATGCGAAGCAGGTCATCAATGTGCATCTTCATCTTATCTCCTCAAGTATAATCTCAGGATTTCTTCACCGTAGAGCATGGTTGTTACTAATCCAGCGGCCCAAAATGGAGCAGGCGCACCAGAGCCCAGCCCTACCTACTGATAACAATAATGAAAGATATCACAGTAATCTCAGTCTCTATAGTTTCGGTCTCGGTAATCTCAATTTCAGTAATTTCTACCTCATCGATTTCAGCAATACGAACTTCAGACAACCTTCCTAGTGCCTCTAGAGCCATTACGTAGTTGATGACGGTGAAGGCATTATCAGCCTCACCCTCTATAGTGATTTGGTCGGTTCCCATCTCTATAACGGTGAAATAGACCTCAGGTGGAATGGCATTAGTAACCAAATCCAGATTATTGGCGAAGTCACCCCCCTTACTCAGAATGTATTGATGCTCCTGTTTTAGGGTTCCCACATCGCCGACTATTTTATCGATGGTATCCTCAATTTGCTTTGCCTCATTAAAAGCCAGACGCACTTGATGTAGTTCTTGGCTAACCCAACTTAACTCAGTTTGCAAACGCATAGTTTCAACATCAGCCTCACTCTTGAGCCGGTACATGGGAAATAGAAAACCACCAGCGATGGCTATAGCCAGAGATAAGAATACGAATTGCCATGATACCCGGAGGACTCTAGCCTTATATTTAACGGGCTGTATGTTGAGATTTATATCACGGAAACGGATAGCTCTCTTCTGTGGCACCTTTTTGAGAGCAAGCCCCATATTAGTTGCATATAAAGCGATAGGCAAGTCAGGCGGGAATTTTAATGATGGGACCAAGAGCTCAACTGGATATTCTATCTCGGCTTGGATAAGCTTGCTGGCGGCAGCATCAGCTGACAGCTCTCCGGTCAGCAACAAGGGTGTAGTTGGACTAAGAGGATTTTCCGGGTGGCTACTGTTATAGAACTCCACCGTTTTTGATAACTCATCGGTTATCCGCCGAATGTTGTCCTCTATACTGGCTCCTTCCCCTCTTGGAGTGATTGTATGCATAATAGCCGGAATACCATCAGCTACTAGAACAATATCGAAGCAGCCAAGCTCCAAAGCTACTATTAAGGCATTCTCTCGACTAGCTGCTCTAGCTAACGCCAGCGGCTTTAGGTCAATGAGGTAAGTCTTCACCCCGGCCTCGGCTAATGTCTGAACCAGGGCATCGATAAGATTTCGCGGCACACCCAAAACAAAGAAATCCAACTCGTCATGTTCACTGCCGATAGCCTGCCATGAAAGGTACAATTCCTCCAGAGGTAACGGCATTTCCTTCCTTGCTGCCCGCTGGATAGCCTCCTCCAGAAAGGCCGACTTCATCCGCGGTAAGCTCAGAACGCGGTAAGTAAAGGACAAGCCAGTCACACTAGTGATGACCTGTTTTTTAGGAACTTTCGTCGATTTAAACAGGTCATCAATGGCTGCCCCTACCGCTTTCGGCTGCAAAATGAGACCATCTCTGACCAGCCCCGGTGCCAGAGGCATACTTCCCCACTTCTTTACTTGCCTTCCCCTTACCGAGAGGAGTCTTATACTGGTGGCACTGATATTTAGCGTGACATACATTTTTAGATAAGCTCCTTAATCAGAAGTCAGAGATTGGGTATAGATAGCTAAGTCCAGGCTAGCCATGATAGGTATAGTTCCCTCAGTAACATCTTCTTCTTCAGACTGCTGGCTGACCCTATCCAGACTAATATTCTCTACGATAAGGGTGTTAAACTCCCCATTTTCCAATCTACTAACGAAAATGACCAATTGTGAGAAACTCCCCTCAACTACCAGGTTTAACCGGAAAACATAATAGCCATGTTCCCCAATATTCTCTATTGACCACGGTTCGGTTACCAAGGGAATAGCCTTAACCTGGCAGTCATCAGCCAATCTGAGAATAGTATCGATGACCTGGGTGGTGTTTATCTTGCTGGGGAATACGCTTTGCTCAACAGCCAGACTAACCTGAGCCGCCTCTAATCGCTGCTCAAGATTCTGAAGAGGCTCTGGTATTTCGCTGAGCGTTTGGGTAACCTCAGTGATTTGGGAAGTCAGCACCTCCTGCTCCCCACGCTGGTTCATATAGCCCGTCCCAAAGAGGTAATAGACCACTGACAAGATAATAATTAAGATTGTGATGGGTAGCTTGCTCTTCACCAAAGTCGCTCCCCTTCCTATGCTCTTGTATACCTAATCACTTTGAGCCTTAGCCAAGTAACCTCTTTTTATTTAAACCTGATGTCCTCTATTCCTAGTTCCCCTGTATGTAGTTCGGCGCCTGTTTAAGATTACTGACGCATTATTTCCCAGGTTTGGATATCTATGCTGCCAAAGAGAAATAGCGGGCACCCCTCATAGGGAAGGGGATAATTGCCGTTGATTTCAGCCCCTTGGTCTAGTTGGACATCCCCCCCAGCATGGACATTGCCGTTGATTTCAGCCCCTTGACTTAGTTGGACATTGCCCACAGCATAGACGTTGCCGTTGATTACAGCCCCTTGTTCTAGTTGGACATACCCTCCAGCACAGACATCACCGTTGATTACCGCCCCTTGTTCTAGTTGGACATCCCCCTCAGCATAGACATTGCCGTTGATTGTAACATTTTGGTGTAGCTGGACATCCCCCTCAGCATAGACACCTCCGGTGATTGTAGCATCTTGGTGTAGTTGGACATCCCCCTCAGCATAGACACTGCCGGTGTATTCTTCACCTTGGTCTAGAGTTAAACCACCCGGGAATGTAGTAAAGCCACCATCAAAGAGCCCCACGGTTATCAATACATAGGATTCAATTGTAGAGCTGCTGCCATCATCACTGGTAGCTATGGAGGTAATCTTGTAAATCTGCTCACCCTGGTTTTCTATAGTAACATTCACCGTCTTGCTATTTAGCGTGAATTGTGGCAATTCCAGCTCCTCACCTTCCGGCACTTCTGATTCCCCGCTTTGTAGATTCCAGATGGCATACTCAACCCCAGCATCAGCCGAGTATTGCTCACTTATCGCCTGCTCGTAGATTCGAGAGCCAATAAGGCTGCTACTGACGTGGCCGAGGAAGGGGGCAATGGTCAGCATGCCTATAGCTAGAGCAAGTAAGGCTAGAGGAAGGGCTTGACCCTTTTGGCTATTCATCATCCCTCCTCCGTGGGTCTGAGGCAAACCTTATATGTTCTCTGCTCACTCACATTCGGTCTCCCCTCGGGCGAAGAGGTTATGTTCATGGTGATAATGCGGTTTTCAATGGAGAAAGAAAGGTCACTAACGTTTCGGGCTAGTGTCATTTGAGAGTCACCGGCGGTGCGGCAAAGCTCAGTGTCCACCACAGCATAGGTGATTGAAGAGTCGTCGGGTAGAGCCAGTACCAGCTCATTACCGCCACTTGCCGTACTCGCCATCTGCCCATCACGGCTGAACCAGTGAGCTGCGTTTTGAAGCTCATGCATGGCTATCATCCTATCGTTGCTATACTCAGTAACGGTGATAATTTGATAGATAGCCGTACCCAGAAAACCAACGATAAGCCCGGTAATAGCCACGGTTATGAGGAGTTCAAGTAGTGTAAACCCTTTTTGCCCCTTCATCATCGGTTCACCTTGTAGTCCTCAACTGTCAGTATATCCTCCTCGTCTCGGGAGATAGTTACCGTTATTTTTTGGATGTCAGTATCAGTATCAGGGATAGAGCCAACCTCAACGCAGATGGAATAACCTTCACCTTCCGGCGTACCCACAGTGGGATAGGTAGTTGCTGCGGAGTCGTAGGGATAGCCTTTGACATATTCGAGTTGAGTCTGTGCCAAGCTCTGGGCCACAAGTTCCTGGTTACCCTCACGCACCGCAATCGCTCCTGATGACAAGCCGACTACAAAAGCAACGACGACAACCCCTAAGATGGCAACCGCAGCTAAAGTCTCGACCAAGCCGAATCCTCTTTCGCCCCAAACCAGACAGGCTTTTGCCCTTGCCAGCCATTGATTTATACTCATTCCCATTGTCTAACACCCACAATACCAGTCACTACATAGCCTCCAGTATGGAGTACA
>JABUBO010000321.1_pt1 | contig 15168 bp, 11 predicted proteins | sample 7240361 | NCBI WGS metagenome assembly JABUBO01 (sample SAMN07256346, study PRJNA390944) | subsurface metagenome | isolation source: Methane hydrate marine sediment | place: Pacific Ocean: Eastern North Pacific, ODP site
CGGACTTCCTGCTTCCAGGAGTTCAAAAGAATTACCCTTGACTTTTATCTGGCAACCTACAGGACTCTCCTCACCCCGGGTAAGTAAAGTCAGATTAGCTACAGCAGCAATCGAGGGTAAAGCCTCTCCGCGAAATCCTAAAGTGCTAATCGACTGAAGGTCTTCTAATTCCTTTATTTTATTGGTAGCATGGCGCTGAAGAGCCAATTCAGCATCTTCTCTGGACATGCCTGAGCCGTCATCAATTACCCGGATTAATTTCTTTCCTCCCCTTCCTATTTCTATGGTAATATGTTTCGCCCCGGCATCCAGAGAGTTTTCTACCAGTTCCTTGACAATCGATGCTGGTCTCTCCACAACCTCTCCAGCAGCTATCTTGTTTATCACTTCTTCAGATAAAATTTCAATTTTACCCGCCATTTTGGTCTTCTCCAAAATTTGTAAGTAGTGTAGCCCCTTGTGGGCGTAATTAGTGTAGCCCTTCATGGGGCACAGTGTCTACGAGAGTAGTGTAGCCCTTTATGGGCGTAATGTTTACGGGGACAAGCCCCTACACTACCTATGTTGCTAATTCGGTCGAGTGCTCTTCAGAGTGCCAATTTAATTTTTATATCCGCTAATTTCCACTTTTATCGGCTTGGCGCACAATTGATAGTAAGTACATTCTGCAGAGCATATATTTTCCTCGCCCATCATTCTTCTTGTTTCGCAAAGGTCGAAGGCATCTGCCATCATGTTGATACGTTTCTTAACTTCCGCCCTTATTTTGGTGAAAGCAATAACAACTAAATATGTCTTCTCTTTCCCTTCAACCCGCACTATTTTCCCCTCCACATCCTTCAATTTCAGACCATCCAGGTTGAAATTCAAATTGATAGAAGCATTTACAGGAAGGGATAGAAAAGTTATGAGCGCCATGCCCCCAGCACTTACATTGTAGATGATTGCCGGAACTTCTTTCTTCAGTTTCGTTTCCGGCGATTCAACCAGAGCCTGCTTGGCAACCGTTACTGCGGGAATCCGTCTATGCTTTCTTCTTTCCTTTACCATACTCAATTCCCCCCTTTCTTTACCTTCTCCTTCAATTCCTGCAGCTTATTCAACGCCTCTACTGGCGTCATCTCTTCTACTTTTATCTCCTTCAATTCCTTAAGGAGACTCTTCTCTCTTTCAGCAAATAGAGAAAGCTGCTTCGCCTCTTTTTCCACTCTCGCTAATTTAGGCATTCCATCTTCCCGGTAAGCATTCTTCTCTAAATCGCAAAGTATCTCTTTTGCTCTTTCTAACACCTCCTTTGGCAGCCCAGCCAGTTGAGCTACATGGATTCCATAGCTTTTATCCGCGCTCCCTTCTATCAATTTGCGTAAGAAAATGACCTTGTCTCCCCATTCCCGAACAGCAAAATTGTAGTTCTTCACTCCTGATAGAGTCTGCGCCAGCTCGGTCAGCTCAAAATAGTGGGTAGCAAATAGAGTCCTGGGACCCAAAGGCCTTTCAGATTCGCCTTTTGCCATACTGTTCAGGTATTCCACTGCTGCCCAGGCAATGCTGATGCCATCAAATGTGGATGTTCCCCGACCAATCTCATCCAGGATAAGAAGGCTCCTGGAAGTTGCATTGTTCAGGATATTGGCAGTCTCAATCATCTCCACCATAAACGTAGATTCGCCCCGGGAAATAGTATCTCTGGTGCTAATGCGGGTGAAGATACGGTCAACTATGCCAATTGTCGCCTCTTCAGCAGGAACAAAGCTACCCATCTGAGCCAGAAGAGCAATAAGCGCTACCTGGCGAATATAGGTAGATTTTCCCGCCATATTTGGACCGGTAATAATAAGAACTTGATTCTCACACTCATCCAGATATGTATCGTTAGGGATGAACTTCTCGCCAATCAGTATCTTTTCCACAACAGGGTGGCGACCTGCTTTAATGGAGATAACCTCTTCATCATTCAAAGTAGGCTTGGTATAGTTATTATTTGCTGCCACTTCAGCCAGACAATTCAGAACATCTATCTCGCCAATCGTCCTCGCCACTTCCTGAATCTTTCTCGCCTCACCAATTACTCTCTTCCTTATATCCTGGAATATCTCATATTCCAGTTCCACCTTTCTCTCTTCTGCCCCCAGAATAAGTGCTTCCTTCTCTTTCAATTCCGGGGTAACGAACCTTTCCGCATTAACCAGCGTCTGTTTCCTGATATAGTCCTCAGGAACCTGTTTTAGATTTGCTTTAGTAACTTCAATATAGTAACCAAAGACACTCGTATATCCAACTTTTAACGAATTTATCCCTGTCCTCTTCTTCTCCTTTGCCTCAAGCTCAGCAACCCACTCTTTCCCTCCTGTGGCAGCCTGGTGGAGCTTATTCAACTCTTCATCATATTCAGGTTTAATAATCCCGCCTTCCTTAATTGTGGGAGGTGGTTCAGGAACTATAGCCTTCTCAATCAAATCTACTATCTCCTTCAAATCATGCAGTTCCTCGATGAGTTCCAGAACCATCCTGCTTTTAAGTCCCTCTACCACTTCTTTTATCCTGGGAATCAGCTTAAGTGAATTCTTAAGACTCACCATGTCCCTGGCATTAGCCGTCCCGCAACACAGGCGACTTATCAATCTTTCTAAATCAAAAATCTTTTTAAGAACTTCCCCAACCTTTCCTCTGGTTATAGAATTAGAAAAGAAGTCCCCAACTCCTTCCTGACGGGCTCTTATTCTCTCCACATCCGTAAGAGGCTCAAGAATATATTGTCTGAGTCTCCTTCCTCCCATTGCTGTCTGGGTTAAGTCCAGAACCCCGAGAAGACTTCCCTGCTTAGTATTATCCTGAACATTAGCCAGCAACTCCAGATTTTTTCTCGTCGACTCATCCAGAACCATAAACTCTTTTTTCAAATAAAACTTTAATCGTAAAAGATGAGAAAGCGCCATCTTTTGTGTAGATTCTAAGTAACTTATAATCGCTCCTGAGGCACTTATAGCCAATTCCCGATTCTCAAACCCAAGACCTTTCAGAGAATGGAGCTGGAACTGGTTCACCAATTTCTGGTAAGCATTCTCCTTCATAAAATTCCAATCATCAACATAATTTACAGGAAGGGAGTAAGTTTTAAGTAGATTATGAAGTTTGCCATTACTTTCTTCCTCTTTAGGCAAAATAACCTCTGCCACAGGAAGCCGGGTCAATTCCAGAGAAACCTCTTCCAGAAGATTCCCTCCCTCAAGTTCCGTAGCCAGAAACTCGCCCGTAGAGATATCCACCAAGGCAAGACCAGCTCTTTCCCCATTCGGTCTTTCTAAATATATAGCCGCCAGGAAATTATTACTCTTCTCAGGAAGGAGATTCTCCTCCAGAATTGTCCCCGGAGTAATAACTCTGATAACATCACGCTTAACCAAATCTTTTGCCACTTTAGCATCTTCCAGTTGTTCACAGATTGCCACCTTATGTCCTCCCTTAATCAGAGTGGCAATATACTTACTGACAGAGTGGTAAGGCACCCCACACATAGGGATTTTATGACGGGAAGTCAAGGCAATTTCCAATACCTTTGAACCCAGTTTAGCATCGTCTCCAAACATCTCGTAGAAATCACCCAGCCTGAAAAAAAGGAGAGTATCAGGATACTCCTTCTTAATCTTATGATACTGTTCCATCAATGGAGTAAACTTACCCAAACTTTCTACCTCTCAAATACTATTTGTCATTGCGACTTTATATTACCTGTCATTGCGAGGGAGCGAAGCGACCGAAGCAATCTCATTCTTTAATTCACTCCTGCGGCTCTATCTCCGGCGATGGCTTCTTCTCTTCTTTTTTTACTTCTTCAGTTTTACCAGCATCAAGTTGTAACTTGACAACTCTGTCTTCCAGTTCCTTCACCTCTTTCTCTTTCGTCGTAAGGTCCTTCTTGAATTTCATCTGGGTTACCACTCCCAAAACAGTAGCAAATATCCCACCAAGAAGGATCGCAGCAAACACAAATACAATCAGGGATACCTCAGGAGTCTTCCAGAGTAAAAGGTTCATCGATACTTGCGGCTGATTTACCACAGCCAGGAGAACCAAAAGGAAAGCAAAAATCAGAACTACCACCAACTTCACTTGACTCATACCCACCTCCCATCAAAAATTTCTAAATTTCTATTCCGTAGGGGCGACCCGCCGTGGTCGCCCTAACCACTGTCATTGCGAGGGAGCGAAGCGACCGAAGCAATCTCGTCTTACCTCACCCTCCCCAACAACGACCACGTAAACGCCTCTTCTATCTCCACTGGCAACACTTCCCCAATATTCTTCCCAACTCCCGAAAAAAACACAGTCTTATTACCCCGCGTCCTTCCCACCAACTTCTTCTCTTTCCGGGCAAACCTCTCCACCATAACCTCTTCCACTCTTCCCATAAGTCTTCGGTTCTTCTCCAGCACCATCTTCTCACAGAGTTCATTAAGTTCAGCCAGTCTCTTCTTTTTTGTTTCCAAAGGAACGTCATCTTTTTCTTTAGCCGCCTGAGTCCCTGGCCGAGTCGAATATTTGAAAGTAAAAGCAGCATCAAATTCAACGTTCTCAACCAACCTCAAAGTATCTTCAAAATCCTCTTTCTTCTCCCCGGGAAAGCCAACCATAAGGTCAGTAGTAATACTTATTTTGGGAATCTTTTTTCTTATCTTATCAATTAATTCTAAATATTGTTCCCTGGTATATCCCCTGTTCATTCCTTCCAATATTCTATTTGAGCCAGATTGTGCAGGAAGATGGAGATGCTCACAGATTTTGCTGGAGTCTCTTATGATATCAATCAATTTATCAGAGACATCCTTAGGATGGGAAGTCATAAAGCGAATCCGTTCCAACCCATCTACTTTTTCCACTTTCCTTAAAAGGTCAGCAAAGTCAGAACTATTGGATCTATAAGAATTCACATTCTGTCCCAAAAGCATAATTTCTTTACATCCATCGGCCACCTTCTGCTCTACTTCTGAAACAATATCACTAACAGGTTTTGATTTTTCCCTGCCCCTGACATAAGGTACAATACAGTAAGAACAGAAATTATCACAACCCCGCATAATTGTAACCTGCCCCATTAATTCAGAATTCTTGGCGCATCCATAAGACAAAGAACTCCAGAACCCTTCCGCTAACCTGGGCAAATCTCCCTTTACTTCAGTAGCAAGAACTTTCTCATTCGGTTTCTGAAAAGCTTCTTCAATCAACTTCGGTAATTCCAATATATTATCTGTTCCCAGAACAATATTCACAAAAGGAGTCTTTTCGAATATTTTACTCTTCAATCTCTGTGCTACACACCCTGCCAGGACAAAAACTGTAGATGGATTCTCCTTTCTAACTCTTTTCAAGGATGCCAAGTAACTCAGTGCTCTATCTTCAGCATGCTGCCTAACAGAACAGGTATTAAGAATTATAACATCCGCACCTTCAGGAGAATCTGTTTTCCCATAACCCTCCCTCTCCAGAAGCCTCTCCATAACCTCCGAATCTGCATCATTCATCTGACACCCGAAAGTCCTGATAAAAGCGTTTCGGTTGTTGTTCTTGTAATTCTTTTGTCTCTTTGACATTCTAATTTTTCTTATCTTCCAAAAATAAAAAGTCAATTTGAAATCTACTCCTGTAGCAACAGATTCGGCGTATAGTCTCTAACCTCTAAGGAATAATTTTCTTTTGCCTGGTGCTTCGCCATCGCCCCTGATATAATCGTTGTTAGCGTACTTGTACTTATTTTCAGTAAACTCAACTTTTACCTTTTGCATTTAAAATTTCAAAAAAGAGGAATCTTGGAAATTCCCATTTTTTGGGATATAGCTTTTCAATTCTCTTATTAGGCATCGGTTCGTAAAGCCCTAGTATATGAAAACCGGCATTTCTAATTGCTGAAGAATAGGCAGAGAGCGGGCGGTGAAAAAAAGTCACAGGTTTAGGCAGACCTTCCTGGTCCAAGCTAATTTTAAACCTCCACTTTGCACTACATGCTTCAGTATATTGGTACTTATTTTTCCTGATAATGCATCTATAACTATTCCAAAAACATGGATGAGCAATGGAAAATATAAACTTGCTCTCATTGCGGAGAACTTTGTGCAATCCCTTCAATATCTTATCAATTTCATGAACAGTATTAAAAAACATATTGGCAACAGCAAAATCAAAAGCATTTGGTTTACATCTGGATAAATAATCCTCAACATCGGAACACTGAAATTTTGTATTAGAAAATTTCTCGCACTCAATAGAAGCTATGGATATCATCTGTTCTGAAATATCTATACCTACAATTTTCTTTACCCTCTGAGCGATAAGTCTGGTTAACACTCCCGGTCCACATCCAATGTCCATTCCCTCTTTTCCGGAAATATCACCAAGTAGAGTAAGAATTGTTGGGACCAAAATATGATGATATGAAATATCCTTACCCGATCTAATCTGCCGGTATCGCTGTTCCGCATTTTTATCCCACTCTTTACTAATAGATGAAATATCCATATTTAATCCTTTCAATTTCCAGATTTCTTCTTTACTAAACTCTCAACCATAGCAACTAAATCACTAGCTGCCGTAGTTAACATTGGGCTAATAATGGCCTCATGTTCAACAATACGATGTCTTGGCAAAGCGCCACTACTTATCGCCAGAACTTCTCCTCCATGTCTACCTCGATTTAAAAGAGTAAACTTAGCACTTGGTATATAACGGATATCTTTATACTCATATACATTCACGCTATTCTTCTTCAATTCCTCAGCAACCTCATTCATTTCTGGTAAAAAGATATTTATCTCATCAGTTTTAGCCTTTTCGATTAGAAACTCTTTCATTGCAGGGTCTTTTGCAACCCATGATAATCTTCCAGAAAATATATCTACGCGACTTCCACGTTCAATAAACTTTTTCAGAAAATTATTTATTTTTTCTTGTTTCTTGCAGATAAAGACCCTTCCCGTCTCTGCTGGTCTAAGTTTTATTTCGCCTTTAGCGATACCCGCAACAACAGCTGCAGCCTCTACCATAGTAAGCTTTATAAATAAACCAAGATATGGTAATTTTGGCAAGTTAGGATTCCACCAACTTAATATAATGCCTATAAATGCAAGAAAAAATGTAAGACAAAAGAATACAAACAGTACAATTAATATGCATTTTCTCATCTCAACCTCCTTTAATAAACCATGTTATTACAATCATTCTTTTTTAGTTCTGGGGACACAATACTTAATTATTCTTATTAAGAATTATGACATCCGCTCCTTCAGGAGAACCTATCTTCCTATAACCCTCCCTTTCCAGAAGTCTCTCCATAACTTCCGAATCCGCATCATTCATCTGACACCCAAAAGTTCGGATATAGTACCTTCGTTCCTACGCTTTCATTTACTCCTCGAATAATTTATCCAATAATTCATCAATCTTGTTAAGATCAATGTTTGGCTCTTTGCTGTACCGCTCTTTATACCAATTAGAAATTTCTCTCAAGAAATCAGTTTTTAATTTTAAAATATTTTTATCTTTGATATTTTTTAAATGGCCCATAAATAATAAAACAGCATAAAATCCATTCTCTATTAAATTAGCAAAACAATTTTTTAAATACTTTTTGTCAAAAAATGGACCTATTTTACCAAGCCCCTTGGGTGCAACAAGCTTATTGCCAGCATAACTTACATGTGCAGCGTATTCACAAAATATCTTATATTTTTTTTCTCTTTTTTTATTTATAAGACCATCTCGCTTGTCCAAAATATCCCGAATTTTGCTAGGACTATAATTCTTGATTCTTTCATCATTGGTTGCATTTTTCCATTCTATTATCTTCTCTGGATAATAAAGAAAATAATCTAGAAGAAAGTACATTTCTATTATATCTCGCTGTATCGCAAAGGAAATTTGATAATACCCGCACAACATCAAACGCAAAGATACAGCAAGTGCATTAAAAAGACGAATTCCAATATATTGAATTGTTAATTCGTTATCATTTATGTTTTTGTAGTCTTTTACCAAAGAATAAGCAACATTCATGGCAATTTCATATACTGTAAGCCTTTTATCTAGAATTGCATCACTTTTTAACAATGTAATAGACTCTTGTTTTATACGTTCTTCTTCCTTAGATAAATTTCTTAATTTTTCAGGAAGTTCGGGAACAATTATTTTAGGTGATGATGTTTGCATTTCAAATAGTGTACCTTTCAATATCGTCATTGAAAAACAAACGACAGAATCTTACACCAGACTCTTCAATGAGGATTGATTTATCAATATCTATCTTTTTGATACTTACATTAAAGTTGGATTTTAAAGAATATAATATTTCTCTGCTTACAGCATATGCGAATTTACTAAGACCGCTAAAAAGTAATGGATACCAGCAAAGATTTGTACCCTTAATGGGAAATTTTTTACTAATTGACTTGGATACAGGATATCTGGTTTCAATGTAAGCAGCCTCTAATACATCTACAATCTGGTTTCCAGTAAAATCATCACTATCGTAGTTGGCACTTAATAAATCAACAATCTTATTAGTACCAATAGAATTATTTATTTTTTCCAACATTTCTCGTAGATTATGGCCACAACTTTTGGCAATCTTATCGATTTTATGTTTTGATGCTTGATCGTTCAAACTTTCGTATTCGGAGGCTCGCTCGGCTAAAATATAAGCTTTGCAAAACATTTCCAAACCCATATAATCAAAAAGAGGTTGGTAATGTCTCCAACGTTCTTCTTCAAGTATAAAAGCTAAATAAAAATGTTCTACCCCTCTCCAAAGCCAAGCTTGAACAACTATCTGTTTGTCCATTTTAAAATATTAAGGTCGCCAAAGTTACTTTATCTCTCCATTATCCAATTCTCAAAGGACTTATTAATAAAAGTACATCTACCATCTAGGAACCTCTCAAACTTCAATCGCACACTTTTCTTAGAGAACTCGTAAGAATGCTCTATTGGTTGATTATCGATTACATATATATTGCTTTTATCAAGCTTTCGATTCATTTTAATAGCATCGTAAAGCAAATATTGTACTGAAGAATCGATATCGCTTAATGAATAGCCTATAAAATACAATTCTTCACATTTTAAAATATCCTCTTTAGCCTTGCGCCAAATTTCTAATAGTGCTTTTTGTTCAATAAATGACCTTAAATAGTTTGGTAAAATAAGAAACTTAGTTTTATCAGCACTAAGTTTATCACTTTCCGTATTTTTCCCATTAAAACCTTTCAAAAAACCGAGTAAATCAGTCAATATAATTCTTCCTTGCTCATAATCTCCAGCCCAATTAATAGAACCATGTAATTTATAAATTTTTACTATTGACTTTTCTGGCTTTGTATATAAATGAATTTTATCTTTATCTATCAAACTTCTTTTGGGTTTTATAAACCCATAGCCATCTAAAAATGTCCATTTGTTTTTTACCCATAAAGCTTGCTCACAAAGAATATCGTAATTCAAAGTAATTATAGTATCTCCTTCTTCTAACATATTGAAAAATTTATCATAGACAAGTGCTATATTCCTATCGCTAATCGGAGGCGATTTGCCATAATCAGAAATTTTGATATGGTAGCCTAAAAAAGCACTCCTGACGCCATAAGTAATCCTACCGATAATATGTTGAGGAAAATAATATCTGTGATTTCCTTTACTTATGAATTCTTCATAAATAGGCCTAAATTTATCAATAAAATTTTTATCATTGTAAGATAAACTAAATGAAGTTAATAATAATTCTAAATTATTTGCAAAATATCCGCGATCTGATGAATTATAGATTTCTATAACTCGTTCTAGGATAGGCAAATATTCTTTTTTGTCCAAAAGCATCACACTGCTAGAAAGTTTTTGTCTTACAAAATTTAATAATTCACTTCCCAACGGAAAACCAGCATGTTTTGAAAACCCTGCTCCTAAGAAAAACACCCTCTTCATCTGTTATCTCTCTAGATTCCTTTGATCCAATATTAAATACTAAAAGATAATAAAATCGCCCACAAAAAGATTTTTTCTTTTTTAAAATGGACGCCGCAAAAATTTTTAAAAGGTGGTTTTATTTGAAATTTTCTTTAACCATTCCATTAGGTCGTCAGAGCAGTGCTCAAAACCTTTTTTGCAAATTTTTGGCTCATTTTCAAATATTGCTTTTATGGTATTTTTAGTTTGTTCTGTTTTATCATCTGATTTTGTTATAAAAAAGATATGTTTTTCTCCAGATTTATTATTTTTGTTATTTTCACCAAATAAATTACATCGGGATGCTCTCATTAACCATCTTACATGAGGATCGGCGGGTGGAAAACTATAGCCAATAATTATAATTTTTTCCGCTTCTTCTAATTCCCTTCCAGCTTTGGCCCAAAGATTCAAATAATGCCTATGCAGTCTAACTTGTCCTTCTTCATGATGTAATTCCTCTTTCAGAAAATCCATTGGGATTATTGCTGGCTGATACCTTTTCCAAGATTCAAAAGATCTCTCTTGAAAATATGTCTCTAATAAGTTGGGTTCAAGAATCTTTTCTCTTTTTAACCTAATAAATCCATCGTACCCATGCCACCAATTTAGAGAACCATGTAATTTATAAATTGGATATTGCTCAAAATTTTTAGGAATATAATTATCATCAAAATTAGGATAATAAAAGTATTGTTCGTTTCCCATATATCTCCAAAGACTATTTTCTACACAAAGATCGTAATTAAAAGTTAAAAAACTTACTTCTTTACTAAGGCTTGTTAATGTTAATAAACTAAACAATTTTTTATAACTGTCGTTCTCATCTTTTACATCATTATAATCTATCCTTCCATAAACTCGTTGAACTAAGAGCCTTAAGAAAAAATCTGCTCTTTTTATGAGTTTAACTTCTGGGGATTCTGATTGTCCCTCCCATCCTTTTCTTAGTTTTTCTACTTTTAATTGGATCAAATTTTGTTGTATAAACTTATTATTTAAAACTACTGTATTCCAAATTTCTTCCAAGCCTATATCCGAAATTACTCTCTCATTTTCCATAATTCTAAATTCTTCCATTAATGATTTAAAACTATCGTATAGTAATTTTCCCGAAGGTCTTTGTAGGCAGTCTGTATGGATTTCGTTTTCAAAGACTACTTTTAAAAAATCTTCATCAATAGGGATATCAATTTTACAATCTGGCAGTCTTAATTTATATCCCGAACCTCTAGTTGCACCTGCTCCTAAAATGATTGCTATTTTGCCCATTAATTTAATTTCCTATATTTGACGACAGTTTTGATATTTCTTATTCCACTTTATGCAGATTCGACAGCCTTAATTTCTTCTTCAGTCAAATTATAAAGTTTATATACTATATTATCAATTTCTCTATCTGTTTTTTCAATTTGTTTTTGAATTTGGTCTCTCTCGTTGCCCTTGGCAGTCTGAATTTTCTTGTTTAAAACTAACATTACGTTAACCAATGCCACAAGATTATTATAAAGTTTTTTATCAGCTTTTATTTCGACACGAATTTTACGAATAGGTAGTTGTCTAATACCTTTTGGACCTCTTTGCCCACTTCTTATCTGTGGATTTTTACCTTTGCGTATAAGAATAATTTGTTTTTCAATTGCATAACGTGTTAATACCTTCGAGTTTATTAACCCAAGTAAATATTTTAATTTTTTAATATCATTACTTTCATCATAAATGTTAAAAAGTGAATAGTTACCAAAAACAAAATCATCAATAAAAGTAGCCGTAAGTCTGATATCCGATTGTCTAAGAAAGAATTTGGGCCTATTGTATTCATCCTTTTCACGTATATTAAAGGGTCTTTGATGAGACCCTTTTTCTTTTAGGTATTTTTTTTCGAATTGATTATTTAGAAGAGTTTCCATTTTTTTATCGAATTTGAGATATTTTGAAAATTTGTAAGCACAATACGGGTGAATAATTGACTTCCCTCCTTCCAAAAGCGGATAGAAATTAGACCCCATCCTAATGTTGAATATAAATTTCTTTTTGCCTTCCTCAGTTGCATTAACAGCAACCCCTGTATTAATCTTGACCAAATTTTCTAATGACACACTATTCTTTTCAATTTTATCTAAAATGGAATCCATTCTCGAAATATTAAATGCATAATCTGTCTCTGGATTATTTAGTTTCCTTTGCTCGATTTCATATTCATCTAAATCAAACTCCTCTTTAATTCTAACCTTATTTTGTTTTGAATAATTTTTGATGAAAGAAATAATAGTTTGACCACTACCAATTTCTTCAAATGCAAAGACATTATTTACAATTTGTTTTATATCTACCTTATTTAGCAAGTATTTCCTTATCGGTTTAAAGACGAAGTCATGAATATTAAGGTCAATAATCATTGAAAATTTACCCTTTGGCCTTAATAGATGAACTCCTTTTTCAAGAAAAAACATAACCGAATGAAGTCGACACTTTTTAGACTCCGATGATAAAAACTCATAACAATTTCTGTAGTAATTTTCTAAGCTTCTTTTTAACGGAATTGCCTGTCGAGAATAATAAGAAATATACGGCGGATTCCCAATTACTACATCAAACCCCTTTTCCCTAATCATAATCTTCTCAAATTGCTCATCCCAGTTGAATGGTTTAGACATATACCAATCATCACCAAAGTGTTTCTTAAGTTCCAAGGTGCCCCCTGAAATCAACGAATTTCCACAGCGGATATTTCTATCTAACATTGGAAGGATAGCACGCCCGGGAACAAAACTATATTCACCTTCAAGCATCTTCAACATCAAAGATAGTTTTGTTACTTCTACCGCTTGCTCATCTATATCTACACCGAAAATATGATTAAGCAAAATTTGGCTTTTTTCGTGAATTGTTAAACGAGGTTCTGTTTTCTCATGCTTCAGGTCTAATTTTTCTTGTTCTACTGCTGATTTTCTCTGTTGTTTCCTATGACTTTTATAATAGTTCAACATCTCTTCATAGGCTCTGATGAGAAAGCTTCCTGAGCCACAAGCTGGGTCTAATATTCGTAGCTTTTTTATTTTCTTAGGTGATAATTTCTGTAATAATTCTCCAACTGTACTCTTAACAATGTAATCAACGATATATTCCGGCGTATAATAGACACCGCCAGCTTTTCTTACATCAGGTTTTAATTCATATTTAACATACTGATCGGTTAATTTTACAGTGTAGCCTAGATATTGTTCATAAATATTTCCCAGAACTTCCAAAGGGATAACATCAAACTGATAAGGGTCGTATGTTTCTAAAACAATATTTTTCATAACTTTGAAATCAATAGCTAAATTGTTTTCCCATTCTTGAGGTCGGAATAAATCGCTATCAAAGATAATGTCATAATGTTTAAATTCTTCTTTAAGAAATAACATTGTATTTGTGCCTACGCTTTCAGTTCTTTGTTCAAAAAGTTCTTTTAAAGGTTGCCGGTGAATTAAATTACGGTCTTCGCAAGAACGCATAAAGATAATGCGATCAAGAATTCTCTGATTTATTTCTTTGAGATAATGGAAACCCTTCTCTTGATCTCCAGAATGGAAAAGTTTGAGGTTGTTTTTAAAAATATTTCTAGCTAAGGCTTCCCGCCACTTTTTGAGGTCATCAAGAATGGCCTTATCAACTGGTAATTTTTCTTTCGGTTTTATAAGAAGTAATTTATCAAGTTCACCTTGGATTACTGATTCCTTGGAAAATACCCACAATCTATTAAACTGCTGAAGGTATTGATTCCACTGCAAATCAATTTTTAAACATTTTAGAGGATTTCTTAAGTCAGGCTTGATCGTTACATCAAAAAGCTTTACGCCTTCAAAATCGGTAAGTAGAACAAAGGGTACATCTTTTCGGTTATAACCATAGCGCACTGCTTGTTCAATGTGTTTATTAAGATCCGCTTTTACTGGTTTTACTTCGATAAAAATCTTAACCTTACCATCAACCTTTAAACCATAATCAACCCTACCCCGAGAAACCCTCTCTTCTGGACTTACTTCATTATGGTCATTCACATCCCAACCTAATACATCCTTCAAGAGTGGTTGTATAAATGAGATTTTGGTAGCTTCTTCGTTATATTCTTGAATTCGCCCAGAAAATTTTTCCTTTTCAAATTTCTCTATTAATTTAGATAGATTTTCTTTTGCTATTTTCTTTGTTAATTCCATTTTATGAAAAACCGTGAAATCTTATTTTTTCTAATTTCCCCCATCAATAATCAAATCTTGGGAGAGGATTGGTGTTTCGATCTCCATTTATTCAAAAGCTTGATTTTCGTAGTTCTGAGGACACAATACTTAATTATTCTTATTGAGAATTATAACATCAGCCCCTTCAGGAGAATCTATCTTCCCATACCCCTCCCTCTCCAGAAGTCTCCTCATAACCTCCGAATCCGCATCATTCATCTGACACCCAAAAGTTCTGACGAAGACTTTCTGGCCACTGATATTGTAATTTTCTGCTTCTCTTGACATTTGACTCTTGTTCTAGTAAAAAATTGAAAAATTATAATGTAGAAAGAAATTGCTTTCTAACAGACGCTGCAATAATTTTTTATAAGATATTTTGCAAAAAGCAAATAATATAAAGAATTAGAATGGTAGCTCTTCAATATCTTGAAGCTCTCTCGTTGTATCACCTAAATAGATCTGTTTAAAGGTTTTTAAGTTTCTACTGTTAATAATACTTTCTTTTCCTTTTATAACGGCACAGAGAAAATTCTTCACATCTGGGTCGTCTTTTATCCAATAAATTTGACTATTAGTAATACTTGTCTCAACTATTTCGTTAATTTGGCTATCTGAAAAATCCGTAAATTTTGAAAGTCTTGCTATAGCTAAATGTGTCTTGTCAAAATTTAGACTGTTAATTAAGTTAGAAATAGCTAATTCTTTCTCTAATTCACTTGCCAGTTTTATATCAGGAAATCTATCTTGAAAGAAAGCTGACAATCGTTTATAAAAGAAAATATTTGATTTTTTCCTTTCTTTCCACTCTTCAACCAAAAATTGTGCCATATCGTTTTCATTAACCTGCGACACGTAATCTGTATCGTCACTGACCAAGTATAAATCTTGCCGGCTTGGAACCTTCCTAAGTAATATCTCCCAATTAATAGCATCCCCATAATTGCCTTTTTTCCCCAGG
>JABUBO010000322.1_pt1 | contig 15148 bp, 11 predicted proteins | sample 7240361 | NCBI WGS metagenome assembly JABUBO01 (sample SAMN07256346, study PRJNA390944) | subsurface metagenome | isolation source: Methane hydrate marine sediment | place: Pacific Ocean: Eastern North Pacific, ODP site
TGGAGGCGAGCAGGGTAGCCTAACCTTCCCCAGAAAGAGAATATTTTTGCGCAATCGTTAATTCGGATACTAATGGAGATTTCTGGAAAAGTTCCCTTAATTGTCATTGCGAGAAGCGAAGCGACCTGACATAAAGTGTCATTGCGAACGAAGTGAAGCAATCTCGTAATTTGGCATGAGATTGCCACGCCCTTCGGGCTCGCAATGACAGACCAAAAACAGGGTTTTCCAGAGACCTCAGTAAGAACGGAAGTTTATGAACAAGAGAAAGAAAAAAGGGTTTTTCATTACCTTGGAAGGACCCGATGGCTCGGGAAAGTCCACACAGTCTCTATTGCTTGCTCGCTATTTAAAGAGGAAAGGCTATAAAGTAGTGCGCACCAGGGAGCCGGGTGGGACGTCCATTGCTGAGGCTCTGCGCAGGATAATTTTGAATCCCAAAAATAGAATTTCCAAAGTTACAGAAGTCCTTCTTTATGAGGCTGGCAGGGCTCAACATACGTCAGAACTTATTCTTCCCGCACTCCAAAAGGGTAAGATAGTGATTTGTGAACGTTATACCGACGCTACTCTTGCCTATCAAGGGTACGGACGAAAGCTGGATATTCGAATGGTTAAGGAGTTGAATCGGATTGCCTCATCTGGGTTGAAGCCCGATTTAACTATTCTTCTTGACCTTGATGTGAGAGAGGGGTTGGACAGAGCCCGAAAAGTCTCTCGGGGAAGGATGGACAGGATGGAGCAGGAGTCTATAAGGTTTCATGAGAGAGTGAGAAAAGGATATCTGGAGATTGCTTCCCAAGAGCCTGGTCGGGTTAAATTAATTAAAGTGAAGGAAACTCCTGAGAAGACGCATTTAAAGGTTGTAAAAGTTATTGAAAAATTGGTAAAATAGTTAAGTGAAACTTTCGTTTCACACTCCAAGGAAGGGTGGAGTGTCAAGTGAAAGCTTGACCAGATGAACGCGGATCGGCACCATGAATGGTACCCGACCAAAAGGGTCGGTCGCCCTTCAGGGTGACAGAAATGATGAAACTTTCGTTTCACACTCCATAAAAGTGAGAATTGAGAAACCAGTCGAAGGTTAGAAAGTTACATAATGAAGTTTTCTGAAATTGTTGGCCAGGAAGTGGCTGTTAATATATTGAAGAAATCGATAGAGAACAACAGGTCTCATCACGCCTACCTATTTATGGGACCTGACGGTGTTGGTAAACGGACGACTGCCATTGCCTTTGCTAAAGGCTTGAATTGCCGCTCCTCTTCCTCAGATGGCTGCGACCTGTGCGATTCCTGTAAAAAGATTGAAAATAGAACACATCCAGATGTGGAGTTAATTGGCCCCCGTGAGGGTGGGCTGACAATTTCCATTGACCAGATTAGAAAGCTTCAGAGAAGGGTCGCCTATAAGCCAGTTGAAGGAAACTGGAAAGTATATATTATAGATGATGCTGCCAGCCATCTATTGAAGACTTTAGAGGAGCCACCTCCACAAGTAATTCTCATCCTCATCACTGAGAACATTTATCGTCTTCTCTCCACAGTTCGCTCTCGCTGCCAACTGATACTATTCAGGCAAATTCCCCGCACTCTAATAGAAAAAACACTGACAGACCAATACGAGGTAGCGCCTGAAGAGGCGCGCTCTTTGGCTAGGCTTTCTTCAGGGAGTATTGGTCGAGCGCTTTACTGTCTGGAGAAAGAGACTCCTGAGTTTGGGGAACGGTTGAGGGAGATTTTTGAAACGGGAGGTTCTCTAATTGGAGGTTACGGTAATCTATTTCAATTTTCGGCTGAAATTCCCCGAGATAGAGAATCTACACTGGAGTTATTGAATTTTTTATTAGGGGATTTGGGCAGGAAATTTGTGGAAAACCCATCTATACTAAAACAGAAAAAGATAGAAATCGTTATGGAAACACTCGATTTAATTAAGAGGAATGTCAATGTGAATTTAGCAATAGATGGAATGCTGTTGAAATTGCTCGATATAGTGAATGCATGAGGGGGGTCGCTGTTCCGACGAATGGAGTAGCGGAGCAAAGCTCCGCATTCTGGCACTCTGAAGAGTGCCAGACCAGATTAGGTCGGTCGCCCTTTAGGGTGACGGGAGTGAAGCGAAGCGAAAGGGTCGCCGTTGCGACGAATAAGGAGCGACAAGTCTGGCGACGGGTTCGAGATGGTGAGAACCCCGGTCGGATTGAGCGAAGCGAAAGGAGAGAAATATGCCCATTGTTGTGGGAGTTCAGATAAGAAGGACAAAGGATGTTTTCGATTTCCTGCCAGAGGGAATAGACCTGGCTATAGGTGATAAGTGTCTGGTGGAGACAGAGAATGGGATGGAAGCGGGAGAAGTTGTCTCGCCGGAGAGAATGATTGAACACAGTAAGAAGAAGCTTTATCGGGTAATAAAAAAGATGGACTCTGGTGATTGTGAAGTGGTAAGGAGAAATGTTAGTAAGGAAAAAGAAGCATTTCAAAAGGTAATGCAGAAAGTAGAAGAACACGAATTAAAGATGAAATTGACCTGCGTGGACTATACTTTTGATTGCAACAAATTGTTTGTCTATTATACTGCAGAAGGAAGAGTGGATTTCCGTGAACTCATTAAAGACCTGGGGTACCTGTTGAAAACTCGCATACAGATGGTTCAGATTGGGGTGCGGGACGAGGCTAAGATGCTGGGTGGATTTGGACCATGTGGACTTCCCATCTGCTGTGGCTCATTTCTGAAAAGTTTCAGGCCTGTTTCCATTGATATGGCTAAAGAACAGGACTTATCCTTGAACCCGGCAAAGATTTCCGGAGTTTGTGGTCGATTGATGTGTTGTCTGGCATATGAGAACGATTTTTATCGTGAAGCGAGAAAGAACTTCCCTAAAATAAATTCCAAAGTGGCTACTGAGGATGGAATAGGAGTGGTTAAAGAAGTCAATATTTTACGGGAAGAAGTCACTGTTGAATATGCGGACGGAATGTCGAAGAAGTTGCCTCGAAAGGAAGTATCCCCGGCAGGATTTTTTGAGAAGTTCAAATTTAGAAAATCAGAAAGTTAAAAATTTCTATGGCTAAGAAATTTTATATCACCACTCCCATATTTTATGTGAATGACCTACTGCATATCGGACACGCCTACTGCACCATAGCTTGTGATGTGGTGGCCCGCTTCAAGCGCTGGCTGGGGGATGAAGTTCTGTTTCTTACTGGTACTGATGAACATGGACAGAAGATAGCCCAGGCAGCCAGTTTGAAAGGAAAGACGCCTTTAGAATGGGCAGATTATATCGTTTCCCAGGACAAAAAACTCTGGGAGAAGCTGAACATTTCTCACGATGATTTTATCAGAACAACAGAAGAGCGGCACAAAAGGACAGTGCAGGAAATTTTTACAAAACTTTACCAGAAGGGTGATATCTATAAAGGAGAGTATGAGGGATGGTATTGTACTTCCTGTGAGACTTTCTACCTGGAGTCACAACTTGAGGGAGGCAGGTGCCCTGAGTGTGGGAAAGTGGCAGAGAAACTAAAAGAAGAGAGTTACTTCTTCAAGTTATCTAAATATCAGAAGAGGCTTCTCAATTATTTTGCGGAGAACCCTGAGTTCATGCAGCCTTCCTTCCGCAAAGCGGAAATGGTAAATTTTGTTAAGGGAGGACTGAGGGATTTGAGCGTAAGCCGCACGGCTGTGAAGTGGGGAATACCAGTTCCTTTTGATGAAAAACATACTGTTTATGTCTGGCTTGATGCTCTGATAAATTACCTCACTGCCTGTGGATATTTAGAGGATAAAGTAAAGTTTGAGAAGTTCTGGCCTGCTGACGTTCATCTGGTGGGTAAGGAGATTTTCAAGTTCCACACTATCATCTGGCCGGCAATGTTGATGGCCCTGGAGATACCTCTTCCCAAAAAGGTTTTTGGGCATGGCTGGTGGACTGTGGAGGGAGAGAAGATGTCCAAATCTCGAGGGAATGTGGTTGATCCGGTTGAAGTTTCTGAGGAGTTTGGGGTGGACGCATTCCGTTACTTCCTGATGAGAGAGGTGCCCTTTGGTCAGGATGGCGATTTTTCCAAAAAAGCACTTATCAGACGCTATAATGCTGATTTGGCGAATAATTTAGGTAACCTTCTGAGTCGTAGCTTGACAATGGTGGAAAAGTATGTTGAGGGCAGGGTGCCTGAACCGGGTGGAGAGGAGAAAGAGGATAAAGAGTTAATTCAAAAAGTGAAGGGACTTTTTGAAAGAGTCATCAAATATTACGATAAGCTGGAATTGAACAGTGTCCTGGGAGCTATTTGGGAAGTTATCGATTGTGCTAATAGATACATTGAAAGGACAGCTCCCTGGAAGTTGGAAAAGACTGATAGAAAGAGACTGGAAACTGTGTTATATAATCTTTTAGAGACTTTGAGAGTAGTCACTTTCTATATTCTTCCTTTTATGCCCCAGACAGCTGAAAAAATCTGGGAGCGATTGGGGATGGAAGAGAAAATCTATAATCAGAAAATTGAAGAAGCACAGTGGGGAAGGCTCAAGTCAGGGACAAAGATTAAAGCAGGCAAGCCTTTATTTCCCAGGATAAAAGATGATTTGTGAACATGTGAACAAGGGATATCAGTATTCCTCTCCCCTGGGGGAGAGGATAAAGGTGAGGGGTATATAATGGAGTGTAAAGCGAGAGCTTTACCTTTGTCCCGACTTGTCGGGACACTCCTATGGGGGAAAAGATAAAGGTGAGGGAGAGTGTCAATGATTGGGGTAATCTCTGATGACTTGACTGGGTGTGGCGATGTGGGATTACATTTTGCAGATTATGGTTTGAGAACAATTGTCCATACTTCTAACTCAGAGCGCCTCTGCAAAAATCTGAAGCCCGATGTTGACTGGGACGTTCTTGTGGTGAATACTGAAAGCAGGTTCGATGAACCTCAAACAGCCTATGAGAAGGTTAAATGTGTCTTGAGATTCTTCAGGAAATTAAACATAAAACAGATTTATAAAAAAATAGATTCTACCTTGCGGGGAAATATCGGTTCGGAGATTGACGCACTTTTTGATGAGTTGAACATAGAAGAACTTCCCTTTTGTGCTGCCTTTCCCCGGACAGGAAGGACTACAATAGAGGGTTACCACTATGTTTGGGGAGAGTTGGTTACCAGAACAGAGTTTGCACGGGACCCCAGAAATCGAGTGAGCGAAGCTCATATACCCACTTTACTGAAAGGGATGTCGAAATACTATGATAGAATTAAAGTATACGATGCAAGAACTCAAAGAGATTTAAAAAATATCGCCAGAGAAATCCCGGATTACACGACTGTATGTGGAGCAAGCGCTCTGGCTGGGGAGTTGGTCAAATTCTGGGGGAAGACGGAATTAAACAAGAATGTTAAATCTAAGACCGTAACTGGTGGTTCAAAACCTGTGTTGATTATTTCCGGGAGTGGACAATCGGTTACCTACGAACAGATTGGAGAGTTGAAGAGAAAGAAAAGTTTATTGGCTGTGCCTATAGACTTCGAGCGAAATCGAGTGGAAATACCGGATGCGAAAAATGCTAAACACATATTAATCTATCCTCAAAAGAGTAACCACAAACTCGATGCAGAGAAGATTATTAGAACGATTGTCTATTTGACCACAGGACTTTGCAAAGGAGGGTTCTTTCGTAATCTAATTCTTATTGGTGGAGATACTGCTTTCAATATCTGTCGAGCATTAAAAATAGAGACCTTTCAAATTATTTCGTCTGTATCACCGGGGATTGCTTTCTGTCGGACTTTAGATGGGAAGTACAACTTCATTCTGAAGCCGGGAGGGTTTGGGGACAAGGAAACATTGATTAGATGTGTGCAATTTTTTGGCCATAGTAGGTCTTCGTAGATTATGCTGTCATTGCGAACGAAGTGAAGTCCCGACTGGTCGGGACCACGCTCCTTTCAGTCGCTCGCAATGACATTTGTAGAGATTATGCTCATTATATAACTTTCCGGATAGATGTTCCCCTCCACGAATTTCCCTCTTTCTTTGTACTTTACAATTCAAAATAATATTTAGTATAATAGAAAATTGTCTATTACAAAAGGCGAATTTTAAAAAATGAGAAAAATTTTAAGTCTACTTCCAATATACTTCCTATTGATTCTTCTTCTTTTCCTTTTGGGCTGTGCGGGGATGCCGCCAGCGGAAAGAGAAGTGAGGAGAGTTCCTCTGAAGCCTCCAGAAGTTCCCAAGCAGATTCTCTACCTTGCTCTTGTCTGGAATGGGGAAATACCCCTCGCCGGGGAGCCTAATTCCCAAACAATAATGAATCTTTTAGCTTTGTTAGAACGTTATCCCCAGATAAAGATGACTTTCAATTTGTCTCCTGAAATGATTGAATATATGAATTCTGGAGCTGTAGATATTTGTAGGCGACTTCAAGGTCTGGGTCGGATTGTAGTGGCAATGGTGCCTCCCGGCCGTCCCATTCTTCCGCTTCTTTACGATACGGATTTAGCCAGTGTGTCGATGCCAGAGGCTTCATTACCTACCGAGAAATATAGACATCCTGAAGATGTTAGAGCCAGAATAATGAAAGGGGTAAGTTTTTATCGGAAATATTTTGGTGAGTTTCCTCGAGGGATATGGCTTCCTGAAGGTGCGGTGGCTCAGGAAGTATTAGAGGTGGTTGGTGATTGTCGATTGCAGTGGATGGCTTCTGGTGAGGAAGTGCTGGAAGATTCGTTGAACATTGAATTGACCAGGAATGACCAGGGTCGGCTTCTGAATCCTAAGTTCTTATATCGGCCTTACCTTGTGTCTGGAAAAAAAAGAAAGGTAACAATGATTTTCCGCGACAGGATACTTAGCGATAGAATTAATCTTGTCTATCCATTAGTGAGTGGAGAGGAAGCGGTGGGGGATTTTATGGAACGTCTCTATTTTATTCAACAGAAATGGAAAGAGAAATCCCCTCCTCTGGTAACCATAATTATAGATAATGATGAGAGCATATATTTTTTAAGTCAGCTTTTTAATCAACTTGAGGAAAACACCTTAATCAAAACTGTTACTCTACAAGAGTATCTGGAAGACTATCCTGCGGTAGTGAGCATAAAAAAACTATGGCCAGGTTCTCTGGTCAATGCAAATTTTGATAGCTGGATTGGCGAAGAAGAAGAAAATATAGCCTGGGAACTTTTAGCTGAAGCCAGATTAGAGGTAGAAGATTATAAAAATAGTGGCCGAGCGAAAATTGAGAAACTGGACCAGGCGTTTGCAACAATTTTAAAAGCCTCCGATAGTAAATGGTTCTGGTGGTACGGTGAAGACCAGAATTCTGGTAGGGATGAGATTTTTGACCAGGAATACAGGAGCTTGTTGATTAAAGTCTATCAGACTATTGGTAGCGAACCGCCCGGGAGACTGTTCCAGCCAATTGTTGCTCAGAAGGAGTTTATCCCTGAGAGGGAAATTGTAGACTTACTTACTCCCCAGATTGATGGTATAATTGATGAGGGGGAATGGGATAATGCCGGCTACTATCGGGCTGAGGGAAGCGAGATATTCGATAAAATCTATTATGGATACAATAGATTTAATCTCTATCTCCGGGTGGATACGAAAGATTTGCTCGCTGAAAGAAGGGGGACGGAATTCTTCATTGGATTCTATATAGGGACACCCGGAGCAGGGAAGTATAATCTGTCTACTCGCTACGTAGAACCTGGTGCAGGGAGAACATTGGGATTTGGACTATCTAACGAAGTAGCAATTTGGTTTAACCAATTTACTCTGGATTATGAGGCTGGGAGAGGAAGGGCAGTCCTTTCCAGTGCAACAGGGAAAGAGACCTGGCAACCTATCACTGACCTCTATTCTATGGCAGTGGGAGCCTATTCATTAGAAATTGGGATACCCCTCAAATACCTTAACGTTTCAGGGGGAGAAGCGTTGAGAATGATTGCTGTGGTAGTAGAGGATGGCGTGGAATTAGAGAGTATGCCACCTTTTGGACCTATTAGTATAATTCTTCCCGAGTTGTTTCATAAGGGGGCCATTATTTCAAGAATTATCGACCCTGTTGGTGATGATTACGGACCAGGCACATATACCTATCCTGCCGATGCGGTGTTTAAGCCCGGCTCTTTCGATATTCGTGAGTTTTCCGTAAGTGAAGGGCTGGACTATGTGATTTTTAAGGTTAAATTGGGGATAATTGAAAATCCCTGGAATTCTCCTTCTGGCCTCAGTTTACAGATTATTGATGTTTACATTGACCTGAATAACAGGATAGGAGCTGGCTCTATGCAACTTCTTCCTGGAAGGAACGCTTACACCAGGGCTGAAGATGCCTGGGAATATGCAATCACTGTGGATGGCTGGCAGCAGACGATGTATAAGATAGATTCAGCTGGCAAGCCGATTAAATTGACAGACCTGGAAGTGAGGGTCGATTCTACCAGGGGAGAAGTTACCATTTATGTTCCCCGAAAGCTAATCCGTGGAAATCCTCGAAATTGGGGATATTTGCCGATGGTCTTAGCTTACGATGGAGAGGCCCCACCACGAAACTGGAAGGCGAGAGAGGTTAAGCAAACAAACGATGAATTCTACTTTGGTGGTGCCTACTTGTCCTTAAATAATAGCGCAAGGAGTAGCCCAAATATTATCGACCTCGTTCTGCCTCGAGGAGAAAATCAGAAAAATTTACTGGGTGTTTACAGGAAAAGTAAGGCAGTGGAAATCCCTGCAATAAGAGTAAGGTAGTAAGCAGCATGAAGCTCTGTGTTATAGTCATGTCATTGCGGGCGACTGAAAGGAGCGTGGTCCCGATGAATCGGGACTTCGGTCGCTTCACTTCCTCGCAATGACAGTTTAAAGGAGGTTGGGGAAAATGATAAGGTCTAAAATCTGGATTTTGATGTTGGCGCTGGTTTTGTCTCTTTCGTTATTTTTGGGATTTACCTGTAAAGGAAAAACGGAAGGAGAGAAAATACTCCTAACCAAGAAGGAGACGTCTTCTGAAGAAACTGTATCCATCCCTGAGGGAGTGATTGAGCTTCAAGAAGCTTTCGCCAATGTAGCTCAGGCGGTAAAGCCTACAGTGGTAAATATCTCTGCCGTGCAGATTCTGAAGATGGAACTTCCTTATTATCAATTCTACTTTGGCGATCCTTTCGAAGATTTTTTTGATGAGTTTTTTGGAAGACCAAGGGAGAGGAGGCCCGAGCCTGAGAAAAGGGAATTCAGGCGAAGGCTGGAAGGAACTGGTTCAGGAGTGATTATTGATCCACAAGGCTATATATTGACGAATTACCACGTGATTGCTGGAGCAGAGGAGATTAAGGTCACATTGTCTAATGGTAAGGAGAAAAAGTATGATGGTAAGGTAGTTGGTAAGGACCCCAGGACTGACTTAGCTATAATCAAAATAAAATCGAAGGAGAAATTTCCTGCAGCTAAACTTGGCGATTCAGATAAGATAAGGATTGGAGATTGGGCGATAGCTATTGGCTCTCCATTTGGATTAAAACAGACCTTAACTGTGGGCGTGATTAGTGCTAAAAGGCAATCGCTATATATTGAAGGTAAACAGTATAGAGAGATGATTCAGACTGATGCTTCCATTAACCGGGGCAATAGTGGTGGCCCACTGGTCAATATTAAAGGAGAAGTTATCGGGATTAACACAGCAATCTATGCTCCTACCGGAGTTTTTGCAGGTGTAGGTTTTGCCATTCCCATTAATAACGCTAAAGAAATTCTTGATGAGTTAATCGAAAAGGGGAGGGTTGTGCGTGGCTGGTTGGGGATAGAGATAAGGGAAGTGGACGAAGTTATAGTCAAGCAATTTAACCTTCCCACCACAAAAGGGGTTCTAGTTAATAGAGTAATGGAAGACTCTGCTGCAGAAAAAGGGGGAATGAAGAGGGGTGATGTGATTATAAAAGTTGGAGACCACAAAGTTGAAGACGTGAGAGAACTTCAGAAAGTAGTCACCAAAACAAAACCGGGAAAGAAGGTAAAAGTAGTGGTAATTAGAGAAAAAAAGGAGGTCACACTGACCATAAAATTGGGAGAAATGCCAGAGATGGTTGAGGAGGCAAGAGTAAGGGGAGAAGAAAAAGAAGAAATAGGGGAAGGAGAAGTTGAACAGTGGCTGGGGATGAAGGTAGAGGCATTAACCCCTGCCTTAGCCGGAAAGTATCGTATTGAAGATGGAGAAGGAGTGGTAATTGTGGAAATTGAAATTGGGAGTAAGGCTGAAGAGATGGGTTTAGTGGAAGGTGACTTGATAAGAAGTGTAAATAGGCAATCCACGGGAAATTGTAAGGAGTTTAAGAAAGTGGTTAAGAAAGTAAACCTTTCCGAGGGAGTAATTTTTGATATTGTGCGTCGTGGTCGTCCGATATACATAACTTATATGGAGCGAGGGTGAGAAAGCATAGCTTGTCTATTGACAGAGTCGGGACTGAGAGGCAATCGAGTCTTTCGCCATCATTAACGGGTTATTTAGAGAAAATTATCCTGGGAATATTTATATTTTTTGTACTCTTCTCTACCTTGGCAATTGACGTCAAACTTACCCGCTACAAGCTCTTTGCGATGCAACTATCTGTTATCTTGCTTCTGGTCTTCTGGATAGTGAGAATGATGCTTGAGGGGCGGCTCGTTCTTAAAAGTAACCTTCTGAATTTACCCATCCTCTTCTATGGCTTGGCCATTTCTCTCTATTACATATTTTCCACAGATAAAGTGGTGGCCAGGAATGAATTCCAAAGAATGCTAATTTGCGTGTTCGTTTTCTTTGTTGTGGCCAACAATATTCGTGATAGAAGAAACTTGAAGTACATACTTTCTGCCTGGCTTTTGGGAAGTATCTTTATCTCGCTGAATGGAATTAGCTCCTTCTGGGCAGTTAAGAATCCGGCAAATGTTTTGACTTCACTCTTTTCCTGGCTGGCTGGAATTTTCTCAAGTATGGATAAGTGGCTTCACCTTCCACTGAGGGAATTCTTTGGTATCGCTCATTATGGACCTAACCAGCGTCCTTTTGCCACTTTTGGCAATCCCAATTTCTTTGCAGGCTACATAATAGTTTGTTTACCAATATTTTTCTCTATGTTTTTAACTGAAAGGAAGAGATGGAAGCTACTATTTGGTCTTAGTACTTTGCTTTTGCTTCTCAATTTATACTTTACAGCTACACGGGGGGCATGGGGTGGTTTCATAATTTCCTTTCTGATTTTTGTAACACTTTACAGCAAACAGGTTGGAGGGGAGCGGTGGCAGAAGTTCTGGAAGGGAAAGTTAAAATTTCTTATTCCTTTGCTTCTTATTTTTCTTTTACATTTTGGATTAATGTCCACTAGTCAAAAATATAAGAAGACGATTGGAACAGGAACTGACAAAGTTCACCAGATACTCACCCGGCGCACTGAGCGTTTACTGATCTGGAGAGATACATTGGTAATGGGGCTCAATAACCCTGTGGGAGTAGGGATTGGAGCATTTCACATATATTTCCCCCGCTATGCCTCAGAGGAACTTCTGAAAATTCTGCCGCAGGATAGGTTTATTGTCAATTATGCTCACAACGAGTTTTTGGAAATCTGGTCGGAAACAGGTCTTATTGGAATTGGCATCTTTATCTGGACAATTTTTGCCTTCTTTGCTCAAGGGAGGCTACTGTTGAAGGAAGATTCGAGTCTTAAGTCCCGGAAAATTTTAACTCTGGGGTGGCTTGCCTCAAGCGCTGGAATTCTTGCACATAGCTTTGTTTCAGTTAATATGCGGTTTATAGTAACTGCAGTCTATTTCTATTTTGTGCTCGGGTTGTTAGCTTCCCAGTGTAAGAGAGAGATAGTGGTGCCCATAGATTGGCCAAGAGCTTTAAAGCTAACTATAATTGGTCTTGTCTTCTGTATGGGAATACTCTCTATAAAGGGAATAGTTAAACCTTTTCGTGCCCACAAGTTATTGACAGAAGAGGTCAGTTTCTTTGAGCAGAAAGAAGCCGATTCCCAGAAGACAATCGCAGCACTTGAGGAAACTGTTAAAACTGATCCCTATAATGCTTTGGCTTATTACAGGCTGGGATGGGTTTACGCAAAGGAGAAGAACTGGAGACAAGCTGTCAAGAATTTTGAGCTCGCCTGTAGATTGAACCCTGAACTTCCAGGAGCAAGGAATAATTTGGGGAATATCTACTTTACTTTAGGAAATAAACAGAAGGCGATTGAGAATTATCAGAAGGCAATCGCCATCAATCCCGATATGATTGATGCCCATTTCAATTTAGGATATTGTTATTATACTGTGGGAAAACTTAAAGAAGCTGCTGATGAATTCAAAAAGGTTCTGGAGCTTGACCCTAATAATTATAAAGCCACGATAATGATTGAGAAGATGGTGCAATAAGGAGGAAAATTTAAAAGATGTCATTGCGAGGCGAAGCCGTGGCAATCGACCTGAAGGGTCGTTGCGAGGGCGAGGCCCGTGGCAAACCGACGAAGTCGTTGCGAGCCCCGAAGGGGCGTGGCAATCTCTACAATAAAACGAGATTGCTTCACTTCGTTCGCAATGACAATTTGTGTCAATTCGCTTGGCTTCCTCGCAATGACAGAGCTTTGCGGCTCACAAATTGCACAAATTGAATTTGTGCCTACAATGAGATGAATCCAGATTTTTGTAGGTCCCGATTCATCGGGACAAAGGAATTTTGGTCTATGGAGAGGCGAACGAAAGGCTATAATATGTTGAGTGACCTCAATCCTCTACAGAGAGAAGCGATGGAACATATTCAAGGTCCGCTTCTTATTTTGGCCGGAGCGGGCTCGGGGAAGACCAGAGTAATTACTTATCGCATAGCCTATCTAATTGGGAGGGGTATCTCTCCCTGGAATATCCTGGCGGTTACTTTTACTAATAAAGCTGCAGGAGAGATGCGGGAAAGGGTGGACCGCTTGGTAGGAGGTAAGGGGAGGAGTGTCTGGATTTCTACTTTCCATTCATTTGCGGCACGCCTTCTGCGTGAAGAAATTGATAAGATTGGCGGGAGTAGACACTTTATCATCTACGATGAGGCGGACCAGTTGAACTTAATCAAAGAATGTATGAAAGAATTAGATATTGATGAGAAAAGATTTAAGATAACAGTAACTCAAGCACTCATAAATAGAGCTAAGGATAATCTGGTCGATGCCGATTCATTTACTATTTATGCTCAAGCTTCTGGTGACTACTACCGTAGAGTTGTAGCTGATATTTATCAACTTTACCAGAGGAAGATTAAAGGGAGTTCTGCTTTAGATTTCGCTGACCTTTTGATGGAGGCGGTTAGACTTTTTAAAGAGAAAAAAGAGATATTGGAGAAATACCAGGAGCGGTTCCAATATGTTATGGTTGACGAGTATCAAGATACTAATCACGCTCAGTATCTATTGATTAAACTTTTAGCTTCAAAACATAAGAATATATGTGTTGTTGGTGACGATGACCAATCTATCTATTCATTTAGGGGGGCAGACCTGCGTAATATCTTACATTTTGAAAAGGACTATAATGATGTTAAAGTTATGAAATTGGAGCAGAATTATCGTTCCACAAAAAATATTCTCAATACAGCCTGGAAAGTGGTCAAGAATAACAGATATCGGAAGGAGAAGAAACTGTGGACAAATCGGGAAGAGGGAATGCCTGTGGAATATGCCCAAGTGGATAACGAAATTGATGAGGCTAATCTCGTGGCAGAAGAAATAATTAGATTGATGGAAGAAGAGCACATTCTTAGAGACTTTGCTGTGTTCTATCGGACGAATGCACAGTCGAGGGTTCTGGAAGATGCTTTCAGGAAAGCTAAAATAAATTATACCATTGTGGGAGGCATGAGGTTCTATGAGCGAAAGGAGATAAAAGACATTTTGGCCTACTTAAGAGTTATAGTTAATCCCTTGGATTCTCTTAATCTGAAAAGGATACTTAATGTCCCCCGTCGCGGCATAGGCAAGAGAACTTTGAACTATTTAGAACAATATGCTCATAGATACCAGAAATCGCTCTTTGAAACTCTCACGAAAGTTCGCGAGATTAAGACAGTTCCTGTGCGTATCTCTTCTCGTCTTGAAGATTTCATAAACCTGATTGGGGAGTTACGAGAGAAGAGTAGAAACTTAACGACGAAAGAGTTAACGCGCTTGGTAATAGAGACGACAGGTTACTTAAATGAACTTGCCAGTGAAGATACTATTGAGGCCGAGAGCAGAATTGGGAATGTAAAAGAATTGGTCTCTGCAGTGGGAGAATTTGAAGAGCAATCAGAAAATAAGACTATAGAGGTTTTTCTGGAGCAGGTGTCTTTAATTACTGATATAGATACCTGGGATGAGGAAAATGATAGGGTGACTCTGATGACTTTCCATTTAGCTAAAGGTCTGGAATTTCCTGTGGTCTTCGTTACCGGTTTGGAAGAGGGGCTCTTTCCTTATGCCGATGCCCTTTATGACCAGGCAGAGATGGAAGAGGAGAGGAGACTATGTTATGTGGGAATGACCAGAGCCAAGGAGAGGCTTTATCTGACTTCAGCAAGCCAGAGGCGACTTTATGGACAGTGGAGGTGGAATGAGCCTTCTCGTTTTGTGGTAGAAGCTGGTCTCATAAAAGAGGAGGCAGGTCTCTTAGAGGGAGAAATTTCTCCTGATGAGGCTAAAGGCAAAAATATTTGTTCCTCTCTGTTCAGCCAGGCTCAAGCTGATGAGTGGCAGGTTGGTGCTCGAGTGAGGCATGAGGAGTTCGGTATGGGCAAAATATTGGAACGGAGTGGTTCTGGTGATGATACAAAGATTATTGTTCTTTTCGGAAATGGTCAGTGGAAAAAATTTTTAGTAAAATATGCACCGATAGAGAAAATATAAAAGAATGGGGAAAGGAAATGATTACTAAAAAGGAAGTTGAATATGTTGCCAGGTTAGCGAGATTAAAACTGAGCGAAGAGGAAAAAGAAAAGTATACAAAGCAACTGGCAGATATTTTGAAATATATTAATAAACTTAATGAGCTCGATACAGAAAAAGTAGAACCCACTTCCCATGTGCTGCGTTTATCGAATGTTTTCCGCGAGGACAAGGTAAGACCGTCTTTGAAGCAGGAAGAGATTTTAGCCAATGC
>JABUBO010000323.1_pt1 | contig 15132 bp, 14 predicted proteins | sample 7240361 | NCBI WGS metagenome assembly JABUBO01 (sample SAMN07256346, study PRJNA390944) | subsurface metagenome | isolation source: Methane hydrate marine sediment | place: Pacific Ocean: Eastern North Pacific, ODP site
CGGGGGCGAATCCCGAGGCCAGCTTCAGGTTGCTCGCGGGGCAGTGGCAGACGGTGCTATTGGTCTCGCTCAGGATCTTGAAATCCTTTTGCGGGATCCAGACCCCATGGGCGTAAATCACATGGGGGCCGACCACGCCGCAGTGCCGCATGAACTCCATCGGGGTCATCTTGAACTCCTTCCGCAAGTAATCGATGTCCACCTTTACCTCGCCCAAGTGGATGGTAATGCCGGTCCGGTGTTTGCGCGCTTGCTCGGCAATCTCGCGGTAGAAGTCGACGGTGCAGGCCCCCGGGGTGCGTGCGCCGAACCATACATGGATCCGGTTGCCCGCTTTGCCGTGCCATTTTTTGATCATCTCGAGCGTCTGACGCATGGTCGTTTCGCCGTCTTCGGTCATGCTTTCACATATGGCGTCAGGCACGTTCGCGTAACCCCGTAGATTCATGAGCTTTTTCGAAAGGGCAGCGCGAATGCCGATCTTCTCGACGACGCGAGCGATCTCGTTAAAACCGTAACGCCAGTGAAGACCGCTTTCCACGAAACACGTGGTGCCAGATTTGATCATCTCGAGACAACAGAGCTTGGTGCTCAGCTCGCCCTCCTTTGGGGAGTAGGCACCCTGCATTGGATGGACCCGTTCTCGCAGCCACGGGACGAGCGAGAGGTCATCTGCACACCCGCGGATCAGGGCCTGCGCGAGGTGCACGTGGCAGTCAACCAGCCCGGGCAGGATGAGCTTGCCGCGACAGTCGAGTTTGATGTCGGCGCGATGGCTCGCCTTTACCTCGGTCGTTTTGCCCACGGCGGAGATGCGGTTGCCATCGATTGCCACAGCGCCGTCACGTATGATTTCCCGCCGCTCGTTCATCGTCACCACCGTGCCGTGAGTTAGCACGATATCAGTCATGGCATCGCCTAACGATTGTAGCCGCAGCTTTCTTTAATCCTTTCGCGGGAAGTTTACACCCCTTAATTTTTCACCAAGGACTTCGGCTATGCATACGTGTGAACTAAACCAAACTTTAGTTTAGCAGCCTACAGTGATAGTTGGGGGACGAATGGAGCTCGTGTTCGTCGGCCGCTCGAACGTGGGAAAGTCGAGCGTGATTCGACAGCTTACGGGAAAACGCGTCCGCATAGGCAAGCGTCCCGGGGTCACGCGTAGGCCCTACTGCTACCGATGCGGCGAGCTCGACGTGGTCGACATGCCCGGATTCGGCTTCATGGCAGGGGTTAGCCGTGAGCGACAGGAGCAGATAAAGACCGGCATCGTGCGCTACCTCGAGCAAAATCGGAAAAGAATTCTATTCGCGCTGGAGGTGATAGATGTCCGCGCCTTCAGCGAGATCGTCGAGCGTTGGGAGCGGCGAGGTCAGGTGCCCGTCGACGTCGAGATGTTTCAATTTTTGCGGGAACTCGAGCTCCAGCCAATCGTCGTCGCGAACAAGATCGACCTCATCTACCCCGAGGAGCGCGATGGGGTGTTCGATGAGATTTGTGAGAAACTCGGCATGTCTTTCCCGTGGCGCCAATGGGATGATGTTATCGTTCCGACCTCAGCTAAGACCGGCGAGGGTATCCCGAAGCTGAGGGGGCTCGTTAGGCAAAGGCTGCGCGAGCTTGGACAAGAGCGCTTGCTGAGGTATTTGAAGAGATAAGGTTTGGAGGGGAAATAATCTTAAGTTCGCGCGACAAGTAGCCTTGGAGTGTGATTCGATGGCACGAGAATACATCCCTGGAAAAATGGAGTACCACATCCGCGTCAAACCCGGTGAGGTGGCGCGCTACGTGTTGTTACCGGGCGACCCAGCTCGGGCTGAGTTAATGGCAAAACGTTTTGACGAAGCTAAGGAGATAGCATTCAATCGCGAGTTTCGAACCTTCACGGGCAAGGTTGGAGGAACGCCGATTAGCGTTACCTCGACCGGCATAGGCTGTCCTTCGGCGGCGATAGCAGTTGAGGAGCTGGCGAAGTGCGGGGCCGACACTTTCATCCGCGTTGGCACGGCGGGCGCGGTGAGCCCCAAGGTCAAAACTGGCGAGCTGGTGATAGCGAACGCAGCCGTGCGGGAGGAGGGGACCTCACCCCAGTACGTGCCGCTGGGCTATCCCGCGGTTGCAAATCTCGAGGTGACGAATGCACTCATCGAGGCGGGGAGGCGCTTGAGTGTCAAACACCATGTTGGCCCATCCGTCTCCAAAGATTCCTTTTACTCCGAGGAACCCGAGCGGGCACCGCTTGCGGAAGAGTCAGCTCAGCGATGGAAGGTTTGGCAGCGGGCGCGGGTGTTGGCGACGGAGATGGAATGCTCTACGATCTACACGCTCTGCGGTATCAACGGCTGGCGAGGCGGCGGAGTACTAGCAATCATAGGTCCTATCGGAAAAATCATCGACCCGCATGCGGGCATTGATAAAGCAATCGACGTCGCAATCGAAGCGGTCAAAATTTTGGCGAAACGTTAAGGCAGGTAACGTTAGGGTCTTGAATGAATCTCAAGCTCAAACGCGATGGTTTAAGGGCAATTGATGGGCACGCGCTGAAAAATTTTCCCCGCGAGTGTTGTGGGTTACTCCTCGGCAAGTTCGGGAAAAACGTCATCGAGGTTGAGGAGGTCGTCGAGGCTGAGAACGTGCTCGGCTCTCCCGTCGCATTCGAGGTCGACGCGGAGCTAGTGTTTAAGGCGATAAAGCGGGCTGAGAAAAGCGGGCTAGAGCTGGTCGGCATTTACCACTCCCACCCGAACATCGCGGCCTACGTGAGCGCTCGTGACTCGGAAATAATGAAGCTTTGGCAGGGGTTCGCTTGGCTGATTGTCAGCGCGGCGAAGGAGCGAGTCGTCGAGCGAAAAGCGTATATGCCGAAGGATGGCGAGATCGGAGAGTTAGAAATCGCTGTTATGTAAGGTTCACTCGATGGTTAGGCCTTGATCCTTAGCTATTTCTAGAAACGCCTTCGCAACGTGCTCCACCTTTGCTTTGGTCAGCCCATAAGTGTTGAGCTTAAAGTGCTTTGTCAGCCCAGGCTGGATCCCAACGATGTTTCTGCGCTTGAGCTCGTCGTACAAGAAGAACCCGCGGCGCTTGTGGGCCTGCGACGCTTTGTAGAGCCCCTCCGACTCCATGTGGGTAAGGGTGTGTTGTTTGGGCTTGACCCCCAGCTGTCGTGTCCCTTCGATTCGCTCGAGCTGCTCGATGAGATACCTAGCTTTTTCCACCTCTTCACCCCAATGCTCTACCCGATCAACCACGTGAGGGAAGGAAGCCATCAGCGAGATAAGCGGGCCACCCATGACCGTGCAGCCCAGCAGAGCGTACTCCTTGAGCCCGAATTTGCGCTCGCTCCAGTCGCCCACCATCTTCGACCTCGCCAGCACCCGGTCGACCAGCTCCTCCTTGAGTGCCAAGATGCCGGTCGGGGCGCTCGCCGCCCATGACTTGTGCCCGCTCGAGACGAGGATGTCCACGTCAAGCTTTTTTCCATCGATAGGCATGACGCCACCCGTGTAAGCCGCGTTCAGAATGAAAGGTATTTCATATTTTTTACATATTTTTCCCACTACTGCAGCGTCATTCAGGTTGCCGTATAGATAATCGACGTGGGTGAGCAGCACCGCAGCGGGGAGTTTCCCGGTCTCCCGCTTGACCTCCTCTATTTTGTCGGCATATGCATCCAAGTCGAGCTTGAACTCCGGGTGGCCGCTGTGGGGCACCTCCTTTACTTTAAGTCTGGCGAGTTCTGCGGCTATGTAGGTTGAGTAGTGAGCTAGGCCATCGACGACCACGTAGTCGCCGGGTTCCCCGAGCGTCGCGAAGGCTATGAATTGTGCTTCCCTGCAGCGCGTCACCACTCGGGCGACGTCCATGCTTAGGAACTCCGCTAGGTCCTGCATGAACTGGGCTATGGGGGGACGCTCGATGGCGTCGAGCCTCGCAGCCTTCGGCGGGCACCAGTCACAGGTCGAGTACCCGTCGCCGAACTCCAGCAGTGCCTTCCGCGCGGCATCGGTGAGTACTCCCCCTCGCTGAATGGGGTGGAGGTTGATGTATCGCTCCTCCTTGAATTCGCGCTGGAGGTTGAGATATTTCCCAAGCCTTTCTTTCGGTATTTTGGTCATGTGTCACCTACTTGCTACAGACCGGGCAATTTGGGTTCTGTTCGACCCTGAATTCATTAAATGCCATGTTCCTTCCATCGAATATCAGCATTCGCCCGACGAGTGGCTCGCCCACTCCCGTGATGAGCTTGATCGCCTCCGTTGCCTGCAGGCAGCCGACGACTCCGGGCGTGGCCCCCAGCACGGGGAAGACGGGCTTTTTCGGGGGCTCTTGCGGTATGGCGCATTTTAAGCATGGGCCCTCGCCCGGTAAAATAGTCATCATTTGACCAACAAACCCCTCAACGGCACCATGAACGAAGGGGATATGGTTGTGCACGCAGGCCTCGTTAAGCAGGTAGCGCATGGGATAGTTGTCCATACCATCTACGACGACATCAGCCCCCTTGATGAGTTTGTTTATGTTCTCGGGGGTTATCCGCTTTAGCTTGCTGTCCACCTTAACGTTGGGATTCATCCCGAGCAACTTTTTGACCGCTGACTCCGCCTTCGACCGCCCTACATCATTCTCCCAGTGCAACACTTGGCGGTTAAGATTTGTTAGGTCGACTTGTTGTTCATCGATGATCTTTAGGTGTCCGACCCCTGCGACGACGAGGTAAATCGAAGATGGGCTACCCAGTCCTCCCAATCCAGCGACGAACACGTGGGCCCGCTTCAGCTTAAGCTGTCCCCGCTTTCCTAGACCCGGGATGATAATTTGACGGCTATAGCGCTTGAGTTCGTCGGGCGTCAGCTTGCCCCCAGCTACGGGTGGGAAGATTGCCACAACGTCCCCGTCTTTTAGTGGAGTGTTCAGCTTTTGTAGAAGACCTATTCCTTTACCATTCACAAAAATATTCACTTCTCCGCGGAGTTTCCGCGTCCCCGGCGAGTAAAGTTGTTCAGCCAACCTCTCTCCAAACCTGCTAACGAGTTCGTCCAGCAGGGAAGCAACGTTTTTTGTCTCCTCAACCCTTTCCTGCCCCTTTCCCGTTACCTCGCGGAAGTTTGCGAAGAACTTCACTGTAATTGCCATTAGTTTCCCCTCTCAAGTTGATAGCTGGGTTTAGTATCCCTAAAAATCTGTCTTAAGTCTGTTAATGCAAATAGTGCTTCGAAAGTTTGTCCTACCTCTTTTTCCCTCATGAAACCATCACCTGGAGCCGGGGGCCGGATTTGAACCGGCGAATAGCGGGTCTGCAGCCCACCGCCTTAACCACTAGGCTACCCCGGCATGTTTTACAGAATCTTCTTATCCCCCCGATACAGGTGGAAAAATTGCCACTACATCACCGTCTTTCAGGAATGTGCCTAATCCACGGAGAAGGCGTATGCCCCTGCCATTCACCAAAATGTTGACAGTTTCGAGTAATTCCCGTGTCCCCGGCGAGTACAGCTGCTTGGCTAGCTTGTCCCCGAACCTACGAACGAGCTCGTCTAACAGAGAGGGGACATTTCCCACTCCTTTAACACTCTCCTGCGCTTTTCCAGTTATCTCACGAAAATTCGCGAAGAATTTTACTATGATTGCCATCGATCTCTCACCACGCATTGGGGTTCTAAAATGGAAAGTAAATCTGTATCATATGCTCGATATTTTCTCGAAGTGGTTGAGAGCTCTCCTTCAGATGAGACTTGGATTAGCTTTGGTAATTTACCAGAAGTGCCGATGTAGTCCTCTTTCATGACCAAACAGCCTCGAATTTTCGGGGTAGCGTCAGCTCGGTCTAAGCCTCGTTTGATCGACGCTTCAACATCCGTTCCCTCCACTGCATTTGCTACGGATGTTGCCGCGGCGTCAGCAATCGATGCCTCACGTGCGATTACGACGACAGCGTCCGCATCACCAAAACTTACAGAATGCCCCACCGTGCCTGAACTCGTGCAAATGCCTATTGGCAGCTCCTTTCCTTGAACGAGAAAACCTATTTTCCCAGAAATTTTTGCTTTTCCCGCATAGATCCCCACGCGAAACTCCTGATTCCCAATGATAGAGATGTCGCCACCGTTCTCGACCAAAACATTCTTGGCACCCACACTGATCGCTGCCTCAGCCGCGACCTGCGAGATCGCCCCAGCAACAGCCGCAAATGGGCCAACATCCGCAAGCAGTGCGGCTCTAAGCATCAATCCTATTATCCTCGGATACCCCTCCGCGTTCAGGCGCAGCGGCTCGAGTGAGTATCTAAATTCCGGATGCCTAACTATGAATCTCTCAATGCAACGCCTAGCTTCAAGAGCTGCGCTCACGGCCGCGTTTATTGCCTGCTCGGTGCCCGATTTGACTACTAGGTTTGTTTCCTTGAATGACCATGCACGAGTGTACATTCATTTCTGCCCCCCATCAAAATTTTGATATCTCGAGCGCTCTCACCGGACAAGACGGTACACAGATTTCGCAGTAAATGCACTTGTCCTCGTTGAGTTCGATTGAATAATCATCGGTCAACCGGAGTGCCCCGGTGGGACAGAGCGAGAGGCACGCACCGCAGTCGAAACATTTTTCCTCATCGAGCTGAATTGCACGTTTGAGTTCCTTGGTCTCGATTCCATTTTGTTCGAAAAGTTCGATGACCCGCTTCGCTTCTGCATCGGGAGCGTCGATTGCGAGCAGGATCTCCCCACCATCTGCGTCGAACTTCGCATGTAGGATGTTCATAAGCGTACCCGTCTCCTTGATGATCGAGGCAAGTATCGGTTCCTTTGCTTTTTCAGCCGAATATTTTAATAGTACTTTCTTCGTCATCTTCTTCGCCTCCCGATCAGCTTTGATATGTCTTCGCTCGTGAGGATACCTCTCAACTCCCCCCCTGTACTCACCACCGGGACTCCCGAAATCCCGTGCGTTTCAAGCTTCCTCGCAATTGCGTCGATGGGTTCATTCTCGGACGCCACGATGACCTTGGAAGTCAATATCTCCGATAGTCTCCTCTTACCAGTTCCGACCGCTACGGCGATGTCCCAAGAGGTCACGATGCCCACGAGCTTCCCTTTTTCATCGACGATTGGCAGGTGGTCGAAGTTTTGTTTCGAGAATATCTTCGCCGCGCTGGTGATCGAATCGCTTGGTTTGGCGGTCACTACCTCCCTTGTCATCAAGTCTTTGGCAACAGGGGCAGCGGTAATCTGCTTTATCGGCTTGAATACCTGGTCTGTTGATAGCCCTTCAACTGTTTGGGCGAGGAAGAATCTTTTGTCTTCGATCCACTTTTTCAGGATATCAGCAATTTCTCTCGCCTGCTTCAAGCTGCTCAGAGGGCTGACTGGTACCTCCTTTCCCCCAACTTCAACTCTCCCCGATTTCAGCTCGGCGTACGTGACTTCCTTGAGGATCGGGCGCTCCCTCCTCGGGATCCCGTAGTCGGTGAGATTGGTCCTTATCTCCTCATCGCTGATGCCCGTCGTCTTAGCAACGCGCTCGTTTATGATAGGGATGGGGATACCCAAGCCGACGTACAGCGAGGTCCCGTATCCTTCGATCGTCGCCCCCCTGATGTAGCGCGCGTCCATCTCTTTGAGGTCTCCGATGGTCATGATGGTCCCCATTGCTTTGGTCGGCGCGTGCTGGGTGCCCTCCCAGAAGATGTAGCCTTGGGCACCACCCAGGAAGATTCGCGTCCCGACGCCAATTGTTTCATAATTTGGGTCGTTGTGCAGCGGGCTCAGAGCGCCGGAGCCGGAATAGGTCACGTTGCCGTAGTTCGGCAGCAGGGTGCCCATGTAGGTGTAGATCGTTTCATCGCGTGAGTTTGTGGCCGCGACGTAGCGCTGGTAGGCATTGCGCGGGTTACAGAGCACCGCCTGATTTAAATCATCCTTGGTCACGGTGGTTTCGAGCTCCTTGCGTGGATAGCAGTCGGTACCGTACGCTATCGCCTTGACCTCGATTTCCTGCCCTCGGACCAAATCTTCGATGACATGCCCGCCGCCGTACTCAAAGCCGCGGGTCTCGCTTAGCTGGGTGGCGCCTATGTAGGCATCGACGGCAGCGACGCCGCTGTAAGCTTCGACATCGTTGAGCCAGACGCGCTGCATTTTAATCGGCGGGTCAGCATGCCCGAAGTTCAGCCAAGCTCCCGAGCTGCACATCGCCCCAAAGGTGCCGGTGGCGACGACATCTACTTCTTTGGCAGCCTCGACTTCGCCCCTTTCCCTCACGATTTCTACCATTTCCTCCGCTGTCACGACCACCGCATCGCCGCGCTTGATCCGGTCGTTTATCGCGGCTACCGACTTGTTCACCTTTGTTTTGGTCAACCTAACACCCCGGTTTGAAAAAATGTTGCAAATACTGATATTTATATTTTTCCATTTAAAAAATTACTCACAGGAATATTGAAAAATTGGGTTTTTTGCCTCAATTTATTTATTCTGAAGAGTATGAGGGCGCAATAGTAACCCGCTTTAGTAGGTTGGCATTGCTCACCACGGATATCGAACTCGTCGCCATCGCCAGCTCCGCTATGACCGGATGAAGTAGCCCGAAGATCGCAAGGGGTATCACGGCGGTGTTGTAACCGAATGCCCAGAAGAGGTTCTGTTTAATCTTTCGGAACGTCGCCCGCGACAGCTTTATAGCGCTAACCACACTTGAGAGGTCACCCCGCACTAGGATGATGTCGCCAGCCTCGATTGCGATATCCGTGCCAGTACCGATTGCAATGCCAACGTTTGCTTGGGTAAGCGCAGGAGCATCATTGATTCCATCACCCACCATCGCTACCATCCCGACCTCCCCCTGTAGGTGCTTGATCTCCGCTACCTTTTGGTCAGGTAACACTTCTGCCAGCACGCGGTCGATGCCCACCTGTCGCGCGATGGCGTTGGCGGTGCGCGGATTATCGCCCGTAATCATGACAGTTTTGAGCCCCATTTTATGCAGCTCCTTAATCGCCTGCACAGAGTCCTCCTTCAGCGTGTCGGCCACCGCGCAGACCCCAGCGAGCTTCTTGCCCGAGGCGACGAGCACAGCGGTCTTGCCCTCATCTTCGAGGCGCTTCAGCTCATTCTCGAGTGGCGCGACGTTTATGCCAGCTTCCTTTAGGAAGAGACGATTTCCAACTAAGATTTGCTTTCTATTGGTGGCGGCTCGGATGCCCTTCCCTCGCACCGCTTTGAATCCCCTAAGCTTCGCGAGCTTGAGCTTCTTGGCATGTGCTCCCTCGACTATGGCCTTAGCGAGGGGGTGCTCGGAGCCTGCTTCAACGCTCGCTGCCAGCCCCAGGACCTCGCGCTGGGTGAAATCCCTCGTCGCAACGACGTCGGTCAGTGCTGGCTTTCCCTGGGTGATGGTGCCGGTTTTATCGAAGACTATCGTGTGCACGTCCTTGAGCGTCTGGATGGCCTCGCCCTTTCGGATGATGATGCCGTTCTCGGCGCCCAAGCCGCTCCCGACCATCAGCGCGGTAGGTGTCGCCAGGCCAAGAGCGCAGGGACAGGCGATGACGAGTACGGCGACCGTGGCGAAGATTGCGAGGGTGAACACACCTAACGTTGGGTCGACCCAAGGTAGGAATGATTGTGCCCAGTTGGCGATGACCCCTATGAAACCCGGCACGACCATCCAGAGGATGAAAGTTGTCGTGGCGATGAGCAGCACAGCAGGCACGAAGTAGCTAGTGACCTTGTCCGCAAACTCTTGGATTGGAACCTTGGTCCCTTGGCACTCTTCGACCATTTTGATTACTTGCGAGAGGAAGGTGTCTTTTCCGACCTTCGTGGCCTTAATCTTGAGCAGGCCCTCTTGGTTTACCGTGGCCCCAATGGCCTCGCTTCCCTTCTTTTTACGAACAGGCATCGACTCACCCGTTGCCATCGACTCATCGACCGAGCTCTCTCCCTCGATTACTACTCCATCAGTTGGGATTTTCTCCCCGGGTCGAACGACCATCACATCACCCACTTTCACCTCCTCGATCGGGACTTCCTTCTCCTTGCCCTTGACGAGAATACGGGCAGATTTGGCTTCAAGCATCAGGAGGCGCTTGATAGCCTGCGATGCCCGTCCCTTGGCCTTGGCCTCCACATACCTCCCGGTTAGGTGGAAGGACATGATCATCGCAGCGACTCCCGCGTAGTTCAGGATAGGAACTCCGAAGAAAATGGGTGGACCAGTGAGGAATGCGATCGAGGTTCCCATCATGATAAGGACATCCATGTTCGCGGTCTTGTGAGCAATAGATTTCACAGCAGAACGAAGTGTCGACAAGCCGGCCCAAAACAGGACAGGCACAGCAAGCAGTATCAATCCGAGGTCGTATATCTCCCGACTCGGCCAGACCACGCCGAAGATCATTTCGGCGATCATCCAGATGACGATGGGGATTGTGAAACCCCATCCCACGAACATGCGCACGCGAGCCTTCTGCATCTCCACCAGTGACTTGTCTACTTCCTCTTCCTCGCTCACGCCATACCCTGCGCGTTGGACGGCTTTTCGGAGGTCCATTAATGTTACGAGTTCCGGGACATATTCGACTGTTGCTTTTTCGGTCGCCAAGTTGACGCTAGCACGCTTTACCCCCTTGAGGCTCGAAAGGGCTTTTTCGACCTTTGCAGCGCAGGCAGCGCATGTCATCCCCGTAATCTTCAAACTGATTTCGCGCGTTCGTTCCTCCCCGATGCCGACAGGAGTGTAACCAGTCGCTCTGATTGTTTTTCCAAGTTGATCAAGATTCACTTTTGTCTCGTCGTAGTCGACCGTGGCCTTTTCGGTGGCAAAGTTAACGTTAGCATTGATTACCCCTTTCTGACCTTTGAGGGCTTTCTCGATACTTTGGGCGCAGCTCACACAGTGCATCCCGCTGATGCGGATAGTAGTCTTCTTTTTGGCCATTTTTACCATAACTCTTTTTACGATATATCATATTTAACAAATGGCACGGATCCGAGGCTGTTGTTGAACTCGTCAAGTTGGAAGGACCATCGATTGTTGTCGAGCTAAGCGGCCCATTTTGTAGGACTTGCTGTATTTACGATTACTTCGACGACCTAAAGCTCGAGCTCGAAAAGGTGTTCGGAAAGCCGCTGGAGATCGCACAAGCCGATAGCGGCGGTGACGAGCGTTACGTGATTACCTACAAGATTAGGGGTGAGCATTTGAAATCAAGGGGTCACCGAGAAAAGCTGATTTTTAGCGGGCAGCTGGGGTCGAGCAAAACCGTCGCGCAAAAAATAAAAGGGGTTAATCGGTAAATCAAATGGATGGATATAGATGGCCCAACCTCAATCGAACGTAAAAATCTACACAACTCCTACGTGTCCCTACTGTGTAATGGCCAAGGCGTTTCTAAAGGAGCATGGAATCCCATTTGTTGAAATAAACGTTGGGGCAGATAGGGCCGCGGCCACTGAAATGATGGAGAAATCCGGTCAAATGGGCGTGCCGGTACTTGATATCAACGGCGAGATAATCGTCGGCTTCGATCGAGATGCCATAAAAAAAGCGCTCAAACTGCCATAAGGGGCACCCATGCTAGTAACGAAAATTCGCTGCCCGATGTGCGGACACGTGCAGGAGATAGAAGTGCCAGAAAATGTGTGCCTGCCGTTTTACAAGTGCAATGGATGTGGCGAATTGATTCAAACGCCTACCGACACTTGTTGTGTAATATGTGCATACTCAGAAACGAAGTGCCCCGCCTCAAGTTTGAGGTGAGGAAATGTATGAGTTGATAATAGTTGGCGCGGGGCCGGCCGGGATAACGGCTTCCATCTATGCAGCCAGAAAGCGGATGAATTTCCTCGTGATAGCAAAGGACATTGGCGGGCAGGCAGCGATTAGCGCTGATATCGAAAACTACACCGGTTATCAGTACATCACGGGGCCCGAGCTGACCAAAAAGTTCGAGCAACACATGCATGAATTTCAGATCGAGTTGAAGTACGAGGATGTCGTGGGGATTGAGAAGACGGATGAAGGATTCAAAGTGAAAACTGCCAAGGGCATCCATGAGTCAAGGGCGCTGATCATCGCTTCCGGCGCGAAACCTAGGAAACTGAACGTGCCGGGTGAACAAGAGTTTAAGAACCGTGGCGTCACTTACTGCGCGACTTGCGATGCCCCGTTATTCCCCGATAAGGATGTGGTAGTTATCGGTAGTGGCAACTCTGGACTCGATGCGACTTTGCAGCTCATGAAAATCGCGAACAAGATCTACTTGATCGAACGCGGGCCAAGGCTGACAGGTGACGAGGTGATGATGCGTGAAAAAGTCGAGCGCAGCGATAAGGTGACTGTTCTTACCAACACTAAGGTGCTCGAAATATCAGGCGACAAATTTGTCACAGGTGTAACGGTGGAGCGGGAGGGAAAGCAGGAAATGCTCGGGGTGCAGGGAGTTTTCATCGAAATAGGCTACATCCCAAACTCGGAGTTCGCGGCCGAAGTGGTTAAGCTGAACGAGCGAAAGGAGATCGTCGTTGATGACCGCTGCCGAACGAGCGTCGATGGAATCTTTGCCGCTGGCGACGTCACGGACGTGCCGCAAAAGCAGATCATCGTGGCCGCTGGGGAAGGGGCAAAAGCGGCCCTGTGTGCTCACGAATATCTGCAGAGGCTGAGGAAGCGGCCATAGGTTTTCACCCCCGGAGTTTAGGTATAAGTGGGGAACAAAATGGGAAAAGTCGTTGTTATTACTGGTTCTGGGAGAGGGATAGGCAAAGCAACGGCATTAGCTTTTGCCAAAGAAGGGTACTCTGTGGTGACCAATGATAAGAATGCAAAGCCCGCGCAGGATGTTGCAAAAGAGATAATCGATAAAGGTGGAACGGCCTATCCGATACATGCCGATATATCTGATCCTGGCCAAGTAGATCAACTCATCACCGGTGCGGTTGAAAAGTTTGGCAGGATAGACGTTTTGGTTAATAATGCAGGTATACAAAATCCGAAAGAATTTCTAGAAATGTCGGTGGAAGAATGGAAAAAAGTAATAGATATTAACCTTACTGGCACGTTTCTCTGCAGTCAACGCGCAGCTAGGTATATGGCTAAACAAGGGGGCGGGGTGATAATAAATATTTCATCGGTCCATCAGGTTATCCCAAGACCACTATACGCCCATTATGCTGCCTCAAAAGGCGGAGTAAAGCTTTTGACAGAAACGATGGCTTTAGAGCTCGCCGACAAGAACATCAGAGTAAATGCAATTGCGCCAGGGGCAATAGAGACCGACATGAACAAAGACATTATGGTGAATATTAAGAAAAAACGAGAGCTTTTAGCGATGATCCCCATGCACAGGATGGGCAAACCCGAGGAGATCGCTGATATGGTCGTCTTTCTAGCTTCAGATAAGGCCAAATATGTCACTGGAGCTACCTTCTTCGTCGACGGCGGTTTGACGCTATACCCAAGTTTTTGCATCCACTGTAAACAAGCAATGATTTGAGTGTGAGGATGACTCTGGATTATGGGATTATTGGCAATCGCCAGACCGCAGCGCTGATCTCCAGCAAGGGAAGCATAGACTGGTGCTGCTTTCCAAGGTTTGACTCGCCCTCTGTTTTTGCTAAATTATTAGATAACCGAAAAGGAGGATCCTTTGAAGTAATACCGACAGGCAGATACGTAACCGAACAGACTTACGTTAAAAATACCAACGTGTTATCTACCTCATTCAAATCCCGACATGGCGAATTTGAGGTGTTAGATTTCTTTCCATGCTATGTTGGACAGCAAAAAAAGTTCAAGAGCTTCCAGGAAATACACCGGATAATTAATGTGCTTAAGGGCAATCCTAAGGTCAAATTCAAATTCGACCCGAGATTTAATTATGCAAGGGACAAGCCCAATTTGTCCGTGAAAAATGGCGCTATAGTGGCTGAAGGTGAAAAGGAAAAATTGTTTCTGAACACGGATTTGGACCTCAAGAGTATTATGAAGCGAAAAGCGATAGGGCTTGAAGGAGAAGCATTTTTCATTTTATCTTACAATGATGTCTTTCATACCCGCTTGGCGGAATCAAAAAGGTTATTGAAACGGACGATTGACTTTTGGCGTAGTATCATCAAGAGAACAACTCTCCCGAGGAAGTACAAAGAGCACGTTATCAGATCCATCCTCGTTTTAGAGCTGTTGAGGTATGAAAAATCTGGAGCTATTATCGCCGCCGCCACCACTTCCCTCCCGGAAATAATCGGTGAAGAAAGGAACTGGGATTATAGATACTGTTGGCTCAGGGATGCTGCGCTCACTGTGGATGCGTTTACAAAAGTATGCCACTTTGTTGAAGCTAGAGAGTTTATGAAATGGTTGGTGAGGTGTTGCGAAGAATTACAAACCGTTCGCGATGTAGAAGGAGGAATAGAACTTTCTGAAAAAATACTGAGCCACCTCGATGGATATCAGAAATCTAGACCTGTGAGGGTAGGCAATGATGCTTACAAGCAAACACAGAATGACGTATACGGAGAGGTTTTGGAAAGTATCTATAAGTTCTTTGTTGAATACGGATACATACGAGAAATGACGCCTAAGCAATGGACAAGTTTGGTTCAGTGGGTAAATGCAGCGGCCGAGTTGTGGAAGAAAAAGGATCACGGCATATGGGAGTTTAGGAAGAAGGAGGGCCACTATACATTTTCCAAATTGTTGTGCTGGGTTGCTCTAGATAGGGGAGTAAAACTAGCCTTAAAACTCAGAGCTCCGGAGCAGGCAGCAGAGTGGAAAAAGATAGCGAAGGAAATAAGGGAGGACATTCTGCAAAACGGTTGGAACGAGAAGATAAAGTCGTTTACTCAAAAGTATGGCTCGGGTGATTTAGATGCGAGCCTTCTTTTAATTCCTCATTTCGGGTTTTTACCTCCAAAGCACCCAAAGGTTTTGTCAACAATAGATAAAATAGATGAAAAACTGAGAGAAGGGTGTTTCGTTTATAGGTACAAAGCTGAGGACGATTTCGGCAAACCCAAAAATGCGTTTATTCCATGTACGCTGTGGCTTGTAGAAGCGATGTATCTCACGGGAAGAAAAAAGCGTGCGAGAAAAATGTTTGAAGACATACTAAATTATTCTAATCACCTCGGG
>JABUBO010000324.1_pt1 | contig 15094 bp, 16 predicted proteins | sample 7240361 | NCBI WGS metagenome assembly JABUBO01 (sample SAMN07256346, study PRJNA390944) | subsurface metagenome | isolation source: Methane hydrate marine sediment | place: Pacific Ocean: Eastern North Pacific, ODP site
TAATGCAATTTCACAACCGTTTTTAACATATTCTGATACGATGGTTTTTCTGAACTTATGAGATTTTGAATATATTTTAGGGTAATGGTTTTTTAATAAATCGTACCATGAGTTTTTATTAAGAAATGAAGAGCGTCCTGGAAATAACCATATAGATTTCTTCTTCATATTTATTATATATTGTTTCAAGAATGGAACGGAAAACTTCGGTATGAAGAATAATAGTGATTTATTTGATTTTCTTGCATCTTTTACATCTCCTGTTTCTATAAATCTCTTCTTTAGATTAACATAACTTATCTTAATTGTTAGTGCTTCAGAGATCCTCATACCTGTGAAAATGAGAATCATAAATACGATGAAATCTCTGAAGTTTCTTTTTTTAGATAGTCTCAAAATAGTTATAAGTTCCTCTCTTGAGAATTTATCACTATCTTTATCCGATATTTTTTTGAAATCATTTTCTGTTTTTGTGAAATCAAAAATATCTTTATCGGGAACAGGATTTAAATAATTAGGGTTTGTTTCAATATTTACTTTTTTATAATATTTAAAGAAACTCGTAAGGTGAGAGCGATATGTCGTTTTAGAGGTGTATTTTATACTTTTTTTATTATCCATGAATTTTAAATAGTCTCTAACATTTAGAATTGTGATATTTTCTAATGGTTTATTGATAAAATTTAGACAATCTATAATATGTATTTTTTGATTTAGATAAGATCCATGTGAGCGTTTCTCAACCTCTTGTAGATATTCGTCAATGATTTTAGAGTATCCTCGTATTGAAGTATTTAGTTGTTTTTTGATTGAGATTATTGTTATTCTATTCACTCTCGTTTTATTTCATATTCCATTTTATCTACATTAAATGTTATTATTCCAAATTCTTGCATTTCATTTAAATAAATCAATGTCTCACTTTCAGGAAGATCAATAATATTAGATAATTCATCGGATGAAAATGAGGTCTTTTTTAACATATTAATAATCTTATTTTTAACCTTATGTTTATCCACTTCTGATTTGGAATCTATATTACTTTTATTCAATTCTTTCATTTGCTCGATTAATTCCTTATGTAATCGTGTTAATTCCTCCCGCTCTCTTTCAGCCTGGTCTAATTGCTCTTGCTTATGTCTTAACTCTTTTTGATTATTATCTTGTTTGTTATTATTCCGAATAAATTCATTTACTGCATTACGGATCATTTGAGAAGTACTAGGATATTCTTCCCTCTCTGTAAATTCTTCCCAATTTTTTTTCATATTTTTGGGAAGTATGATTTTCACAAAAGTGGATTTACTTTCTTCAGTCAATTCTATCTCCTTAAAAATCGATTATATAATAATAATTAGCGATGATGGTATATAAATATGATCACGAATGGATCATTTTCCTGTGATATTATCTTCATATTATACAGATTAAAAAAATCGATCAAAGTTGATTTAATTATAACATTATCGAAAATTTAAATTAAAATTTAGTCTGTTTAATTATGCTCATAACCCAGAAAATGGTCGATGAACTTTTAAAAAAAATTAAAAAGACCTTTCCAAATTTTATTGCTGGAGTTTTATCCGATGAGAATGGATTTCCAATTGCATCAAGGATCCCTAAAAAATTAAATATTAATGAGGATTTTCTTGCACTAAGTGCTATTTGTGAAAATAATTTTATGGACTTCTCAAGATATACAAAAATTGTGAAAGAAATTGGAAAAAAAGAGAAAATAAAATTATTGATTTTATTAAAGAAATCAGCAAAATATTCGTATAAATTTAAACATTTAAATGAAATACTCTCTAAACAATCTCTTTTCTAAAAATATGGTTAAATTTTTTAACCTCCTCCTCAATAGTATAATAAAGTTAGTTGTTTATTTATTATATTAGGGTTTTTAAATAAAGAAAAGAAAACTTATTTGAAGTTCAAATTTAAAGATAAGGAAGTAATTAGGATTTGAGTATTGCTATAGACCGTTCAAAAGATGAACGTAATCTCAAATTAATACTTGAGAAAATAATGAATTCTACAATCGGAATTAGACACGTTATTTTGATGGATAGTTCTGGAATAACTCTAATGAGTGTTTCAAAATTTGCAGTTGAGGGAGTGGAAGGAACGGTTGAGAGAATTGGTGCTATTGGAGGAGCGGTATTTCAAGCAGGAGAAGAACAAGGAGAAATTTTGGGGCTTGGTAAAATAAAAATTCAAATAACTGAATATGATAAAGGTTTTCTATTTGGTATGAAACTTGATGATGGAATTGCTTGCGTTGTTACAGATGTGGATGTCCAAATAGGTATTTTAAAAATGATTTTACAAAAATGGGCTCCTAAAATAAAAGAAGTATTAAAAAGATATTTATATACTGACCAAAAAGTTATTAGCAGCGAGCTCAAATCTTTATTTGGTTCCGAAGATTTTAAATTTATATAAATGCTCTTTTTTTATCTTTTTTAAGAAAAAGGGAGCATAGATTTAGCCCAAAACACTAACACATTTTCTCATTTTTAGGATTTTCCATAAATCAAAAAAGTTCTCTCGTGCAGGGCTTTAAACTCTATGCTATATTAGGGAAAATAATCCTGTCCACAATCTGGGTCTGGCTCGGTTTCATTATGTTGGATACACTCCATTATTCAATCAAGAGCCCATTTTTTTTGCAGTAATTTCTGATTATACACTCCGGATGTCTACATTTTTATGCACATATATTCATGGGTTATCATATATGTCCTCGATAAATGTATGATAGCTCCGTCATCGAGTCCCTATTACTTTATTATCTTGTAATAATATAAATTTACTGAAAAAATATAAGGATATTTTGCTAAATAAATAAAAAAAATAAATTAATTTAAAATTTTATTCCATTAAATGTCTTAATCAAGTTTTATTCTATTTATTTCCATATTTTTTAAATAACTGTATTCCAATAATTATAATTGCAACGCTAACTATTGATATAACAGCAAAATCTATCAAAAGATTTTCACTTGTTAATGGGGCGCCCCCGAAAATCGATGCTAAAGCATTTACTACGTAATAACTTGGGAGGAACATTGCTATTATTCTAGTGGTGTCGGTTATTGGTATAAAAGTTCCAAAAAACATCTGAGGAAGAATGAAAATGAATGAAATTCCAGTAGCGGCTCCAGCGCTTTTTGCAATTGTTGCTGTAATAAGTCCTAATCCAACTGAACATAGTGAAAATAATGCAATTATAAGAAATGCTAAAATAAATCCGACAACATCACTGAGTGGTCTAAAACCAAAAAAAAAAGCCAGTACCAAAACTATTACCACTTGTAAAATGGCTATAAACATATTTGATATCATATGACTTCCCATGAATTCACCAGACGTCATAGGTGTTACATTAATTCTTTTTAGCAATCCTTGTTCCCGTAGTTCAGTAAAAGACATAGCTACGGTCATTATTATAAAAATACAAGCATAAGAGATTAAACCAGGTGTCATTACACTAAAATCCATTCCAAGTGCAGGATCTCCAAAAGCTATTCCAAATGCTAATGTAAGGACTGCAGGGAATAATAGCATTAAAAACAAATAAGCTGGTTCTCTAATCAATTTTTTCAGCTCCATTTTTACAAGAGCCATTATTCTTTGTAGATTCATTTTATATTCCCTCCACTATTCTTCTACCAGTTATTTTCATAAAAACCTCCTCTAAATTTTTAGATTCATACTTTTCCATTAATTCTTTAGGAGATCCAAGTGCTATCAGTTCTCCATAATCAATAATACCTACTCTATCACTGAGAGCTTCCGCTTCTTCGATATAATGAGTTGTTAGGATAACCGTTTTATTTTGATTTTTGAGGGAACCAATAAATTCCCAAGTTGAACGACGGACACGAGGATCCATTCCTACCGTAGGTTCATCAAGAAATGCAATTTCTGGATCGCTGATTAATGCTATTATCATATTTAATTTTCTACGCATGCCTCCACTATAACCTTTTGTCTTCCTTTTACTGGCTTCAGTTAAGTCTAATAATTCTAAAAGTTTATCAGTACGTTCTTTTATTTTTTTCTTAGGCATTGCGTGTAGATTTCCGAAGAGTTCTATATTTTCTCTAGCATTTAGAAATTTAAAAACTGCAGGTTCTTGGGGACATACACCAATTAACTCTTTAACCTTTTTTAGATTTTTCCTTACATCATAACCACCAACAATAGCAGTTCCTTTTGTTGGTTTTAATAACCCACAAAGTACGTTTATTGTTGTAGTCTTACCGGCACCATTAGGTCCCAAAAGGCCAAAAAGTTCGCCTTTTTTTATTTCAAGGTTCAATCCATTGACGGCGGTAACGTCTTCAAATTGTTTAACGAGATCTTTGATTATTATTGCTGAGTTATTACCTGGATCGAATACATCCTCAGGTTTTTGTGGTTTATCTTTAATGTTTGATTTTGCTAACATTTTTTATCTACTCCATGATTTTATCAATAATCTCATAAACTATTCTTTATCAATAGAATCTAGTCCAGCTAATCCCAAAGCAGCCACACCTATGCCGAGCAGTACAACATCAATAGGTTGCCCCATAATACTAAGTACTATACTTACAATTCCCATACCTAAAGCAACAGCATAACAGACTATTGCTAAAATATTTTCTTTAACATCCATATTTTTTATCACTTTTTTTTTCATATTATTTCTATTACCGAGAGTTATTCTCTGAAATAATTATTTCTTGAATTGTTTATTATTTTGACGCTATATGCTTGGGTGTAAAATGGGAAAGAAAAACATAAAAATTGGGTGATTCAACACCCGATCGGGTGAAAAACTATACACATTAAAATATGAATTTTGACACGAAATCATTTTAATAATTCACTATGCATTTTAAATTAAGATTATACAATTTCGTATTTAAATAATTTTTAGACCATTTGTTCCCATTTTAAAGCTTAGTAGGTGAAGAATAGTATCCTATAAAAAAACGTTTATTTTTATTTGCCCTCAATTTTCTTAATTTTTTCCTCAAGGTATTTATCCCGCCAGGTAGGGAAAATTTCTCCATTATATAATACAGTAACATTAACCGATTCGAAATTCTCGGATAATAGAGACATCTCTAATTCTTGAAGTTCTTTCATTGCACGAGTCCAGATAACTATTATCATTAGATAGGGGAGATTGCTGAACATCCACGAAAATAATATTTTTTGTCCATGTTGTTCACGCAACTTTCCAATCAATTTGATCTTATCGACATTGGCACTTGGGTTCAATTTCAGAATTATGTAAGATATAACATCATATGATTTATCTGGATACCAGTGAATACTAAAATCGACAATCTTTTTTTCAATCAATCGATTCAAGTGCCGTCTAACGGTTTTAGTAGATGCCCCAATTTCATATGCTACGTCAGATATGGTCTTTCGTGAATTATCTTTCAATGAGTTAATAATTAAAAAATCCAACTTAGAAATTGAAATATCACTTACATCTTCCAAATCATCAAACTCAGAAACTCCACCTAAACCCACAGTTATTCCATTTATTTCTCCTGTTTGTCTTACGAATGAAACTAAGTTATCCAATTCATTTAAATTACGTATCCAGGCAAGAATATACAGAAATTTATTGCTTGCTTGGCTAACACAATAAACATTTTCATGAACACCAAGTTTTTGGCGCACGTCATCCAGATTCCTTGCTTTCGAAATCCCAAACATAACAATATTATGAAAATTTAAATAAAATCCACTAATTTGAGTAGTAAATTTTCTAATAATACCCAAATTGACCATGGATTTTATGCGTTTATGGATAGAATTGACTGACATATTAAACATTTCGGCGAATTCTTGATATGGGATTCTGGAATTACCCATTAAAATCATAGATATTGCAACGTCAATTTCATCCATATATTGAATTACAACAAAAAGAAATATAAATCTTTACTTATAGCAAATTTTTATCATCTAATGATGATTTAGTCTAATTCATTATTTCTCAATCTCATTAATTGCATTTCTTAAAATCTTATGAATTTTTTCACGATACATGGGGTCAATAGCAACCATACCATGAGTTTTTATTTTTCTGGTATCTGTGGATAGTAATTTTTCACAAAAATTAGGGGTTAATCTATTATCTAAATCTTGTTTATTTGCAATCCCAATAATTAAAGTATCTTTATAATATTTATCTAGAATATCATGAATAATTTGCTTTGCTCCATTTATATTCTCATAAGTGGAATCTGTAACGAGCAAGGCAATTTTTGTATTAATTAATAAAATCTTCCATAAACTGTGAAAATTTTTCGGACCAGCTAAATCCCAGAAAATAACTTCCCTATCTCCACCCAAACCATCATAGATAGCAATATCTGTGGCAATTGTTGGTCTATATTCTAAATTTATATCTTTTCCACAAATTAAATGAAGTAGAGTTGTTTTTCCGACTCCATCGAATCCAATTATCGAAATTTTTATTGAACCCATTATAATGTTATCAAGCACTCCGAAAAAGTCCTTAAAGGTTGTGCTACCACCACGCCATTTATTATCTCGAAATAATTCTCCATATGTTTCTAAAAATTTCTCAGAGATTAATTGCAGTTTATCAATAACTCTATAATCATCATCACTTTTATCTGCACCTACTACAAATATTATATCTTGTATAGATTTATAGAAATATTTATTATCTTCAGTTTCACTAGATTTTATTTTTGAATGGTTAATATGTGAAAAAAAAGTCGAGATAGAACTTATGAAACCTGCAATTAAATACTCACTAACTTCTGCTTCTCCGTAATTTCGGAAAAGAATAGGAATTCCACCCGTTGTTAGAATATTTATATGTTGTATCAAACTTTATTTTTGTATGTTGTTAAATTTCTAAGTCATTGTAATTTAATTACTATAGAATCTTTTAAAATTTAAATATACTATAATAATAAATCATAGTTGCTAATTCTTTGGAAAATGATAATAAATATGAGCGATAAATATATTTTAGTTGAACGCTTACCGACTGTAGAAGAATACCAAAAACTTCGAAAGGCTGTTGGATGGGGGAGAAAAGAGCCTAAGGCAGTCGAAATCGGTTTAAATAACTCCCTTTTTTCGATATGTGTTATCCTCAATAATGAAGTTATTGGATGTGGGAGAATAATTGGAGATGGGGCAATTTATTTCTATATTCAAGATGTAATAGTATTGCCTGAGTATCAAAGAAAAGGAATTGGCAAACGCATTATGAATGCCATCATGAATTATATTAAGGAACATGTTTATACAAATTCTTTTATTGGTTTAATGGCAGCGAAGGGAGTTTCTAAGTTTTACGAAAAGTATGGATTCATCGAACGATCGCCAGATATGCCAGGAATGTTCATGCGTTAGGAACAATAATGTACGGATAAAAATTTGTTATTATAAATAAAAAAATTAAAATCAAAAAAAAACAACTCAATTATAAATTGAGCGGATATGTTCCAAACTTGTGTGCTGCCTCAACCATCCATTTTAAATTTCGTGGTTCAACACCTGGATGTATATTAGTAGCAGAACAAATATAACCTCCACCAGGTCCCGCTGTTTTAATTGCACTTTTAACCCAAGCTTCTACATCTTCTTTTGTTCCATTAGCTGTAAGCACATGTGAAACATCAACATTACCCAAAAGACAGAGTTTGTCCCCCACCTTTCTCTTAACTAATGCCAAATCAACTCCCGCAGTTGGTTCGAGCGCATGAAGGCCATCGAAACCACAACTTACTGTAAAATCTAATAAAGGAGTAATTTGACCATCGGTATGAAGTACAATTTTTTGCCCTCGTTCATGAATTGCATCCACTAATTTCTTATAAGCAGGTAAAAGCAAATCATTAAATTTTTTTGGCGACATCATTGGACCAGTTTTGTACGCTAAATCTCCTGATTCAATCCAAACCTCCATACCTACATCCATATAAGTGTTAGCTAAAGCAATGTTAAAATCAGCATAAACATCATATACTTCTTTAATAAAACTCGGATTCTTATGGAGTTGCTTTGAAAAATGCTCAATTCCCATTCCTTGCCATACTGACTCAAAAATACCGGCTAAATCGTTAGTTACAAAAACGAAAATCTTATCCTTATGTTTTTTATTAATTCGCCTATAAAATTTTTTGGCCATCTTACAATATTTATCTGTTAAAGTCTCTTCTAAATCTTTCTTGAGCACTTCCCATTTTTCGAGCGAATTCAGAGTTCCATATTTATAGAATGGAAAGAAATTACCTTCATTGTTCATAACTTCCCAGATTCGTCCAAAGATATCACTCATTTCATGCTCATTTATAAATTTAAAAGGAAGAATTCCCACTTGCATTGCATCTAGACCTATTTGAGCAGCTGATTCAACCATTCGAGAAAAAATTGATGTCTCTACACTCTCAACTAACTTATTCAATTCTGCTATCCAATTATCGGGATTATCACGCTTCATTTGTTCAATCAAGTCGAAATCAGTCATTTGTGGTTTTCCTAGAATCTTATCTACATTATTCGCGTCTAATGCAATTATGTGCGTTGGAACCCTATCTGGTTCTTCCAAATTTAGAGTAGTAAGGACTCTTTCTCTACATTCCATTTAATTTCAACTTTTTTTAATAGTTAATTTTAATTTTAAATGATTTTTTTTCCAATTTCTTGAAAAATCATTTACATTATTTGATTTTATTAAATGATTAATTTAAAAATAAGAATATTCTTTTATTTTTAGATTCTCCTAAGAAAAAAAATAAAATTCTTTTTTAATACAGGTATAGTATATCTTTTCAAAATCTCTTTTACTTCATCTTTTAAATTGTACATATCGTGCAAAAATAATCTCATACTTTTCACCTATTTGTTCTTACATAAAAAAAAAGGTGGGATATAGGGCTCATCTTCCCGCTCCAGAGGTACAGAATTTAAAGTTAGTTTTTATTACTTACGCGGTGGTCTTCCTATATCCCTTTTTCATATAGGTATGTGTGATTACACGCATACTTTCTGTTAGTATTCTTTGATGCCAGCAATGTTTTTTTTCAATATAATTAAGCAGGGAATATGGGAATTGTTTTTAAACCCATATTTTCTTCAAGATCGAACATAATATTCATGTTTTGCACGGCTTGTCCTGCGGCTCCTTTGATTAGGTTGTCAATTGCTCCAACAATTATTATCCTGCCAGTTCTATTTTCAATTGTAAATCCAATATCACAATAATTTGAACCCTTTACAAATTTAGTCTCTGGAAATACTCCTTTTTTCGTTAGACGAATAAAATATTCATAAAAATAATAGTTTTCATAAATCTCCTTTATCTCTTCATAGTCAAAATTATTTTTAAGTTTTCCATAACATGTCGTTAAAATTCCACGATTCACAGGTATCAAATGAGGTGAAAAAGTAATAATAATATCAGTTCCACTCAATTCACTCAATTGTTGCTCTATTTCCGGTGTATGACGATGTGAGGTAATTTTATATGCTTTAATTGATTCATTACATTCTCCAAAAAGGAATTCTAGATTTAAAGTACGTCCTGCCCCTGTAATACCTGATTTTGCATCAATAATAATGCTGTTTTCCTTTATAATACCCTCTGCCAATAGAGGCCATAAACATAATATAGTACATGTTGAATAACATCCTGGATTGGCAATTAGGGTTGATTTTTTAATACTTTCTCTTTTTAATTCACATAGACCATAAACTGCCTTCTTCAAAAGATCTCTATTATGATGTTCAGTTTTATACCATTTTTTATAGACTTCTTTACTTTTTAACCGAAAATCTGCACTAAGATCAATTATTTTTACTTTTTTAAAAATACTTTCCGTTATAAGTATAGATGAAATTCCATGGGGGAGCGCCAAAAAGATTACATCAACTTCTTTCGCCATAGATTCAAGAGTAGTTCCAACACATTTAATTTCACAAATTTTTTTAAAATTCTCAAATATCGAATCATATTTACATCTAATATGATTTTGTGATGCTAATAATTTTAATTCTACTTTTGGGTGTTGCAATAGTATTCTAACTAATTCTGACCCAACATATCCGGTTGCTCCCATAATACCTACTCTAATCATATATATAAACCATTTAAAATAATTATCATAAAAAAATAATCTTGCTGAAGAAAAAAAGGATAAAATTACTTCAACACTATTATTAATATGAAAATTTTAATAGTGTGTAACAAATTTCCAATTATGCGGTGTTCTAATCAATACTGATTTCGGATTTCCATAATAAATTTTTTTAATAATTGAAATCATGATCTTAAACACCAACTTATTAATTAAAAAAGAAATCATAGTATATTAACTTTTCCCATTTCTTTCCCACAAATTCCTTAAAATTAGAATACTCAAATGATAATTAAAAGTTAAAAAAGAATATAATGTAAGAAAAAAAATCTATTAATATTAAATTCTTATAAGAAAGCATCTAATGAAAGCTGTTTTTTTCATAAAATCCGAAACTATTAATCTTAGTAATTATACGCTTAAAGACCCAATAGGTTCTACCGGTCGTTTAGATGTAATTACTCGGTGTGCTTTAGCTGTTTTATTGAATAATTTTAAGCTTGAACAAAATACTGAATTTTGGGCATTTTTGGACAATTATGGTACCTATATCTTTAAATCCGAATTATTTCAGCAAGAAATTTTCCCAATAAGCGAATTAAGATTTATGGATTATTTTGTGGAGATAATCCAAGGCCTAGATAATGAAAATAATTTTAAAAATCCTTTAAATAAAGTAATCATCTCCGGTATTGATATTTTCGATGCTATTGAAAAATTAAGAAAAAAAGAATTCCAAGGTTACATATTACATGAAGAAGGTACAGAATTCTCCCAAGAGAAATTCGAGAAAGAAAAAAAATATTTTTTTATCATTGGGAACCAATTAGGAAATTTCCTTGATTCAAAGGAATTAAAAGATACTGGAATTCCACGTGTGAGTTTAGGGACACCTCAATCATATTTAGCATCTTCGGTAATAAAATTAATCAAGCTCCAAATTATTGATTCTTTTACTAATATTAAAAATCTTAAATAAACTTAAAATAAAACCTAATCCATACCATATATATAAATCATTTTTGGAATCTAATAATGGTTCTCAATAAATATAGAGAAAATGCTCAAAACCTTATTGAAAAACGTGTAAATTTTTTTATTAAACACAATGTTTCCCCGAATAAATTGTCATATCTGGGCTTTTTTTTATCATTAGCATGTGCTATTTTTCTCGGATTTGATTTTTTACACCTTTCTTTATGGCTTGCGTGGATCCCTCCTTTATTACTATTTCTCTCTGGCTTCTTTGATGTCATTGATGGTGCAGTTGCTCGAAAAACTAATTCTGCTTCACAATTCGGTGCATTTTTGGATTCCAATTTAGACAGATTAGCTGATGCAATAATTTTTTTAGGATTTATTTACGGTGGTTATATTGACTACCTTACGGGATTTATTTGTTTTTTCCTGAGTTTAATGATTAGTTATATTCGTAGCCGAGCTGAAAATGAGGGCGTGGAAATGCAAGGAGTTGGATTTTTAGAGCGAGCCGAGCGAATGCTTTTATTATTTGTTGGTATGATTATTGAAGCATGGGTTTATTTCTTTACTAATGCGACGAATTCATTATTCTTTTTTATTTTTATCTGGACTTTCATTCTATTATTAACAATAACGGTATTTCAAAGACTCTTATTTGCATTTAAAGAATTAAAAAAAATGGAAAATCCCTAATAATAAGTTAAAAATTTCCGTTTCCATTTAATAAAATTATTATATTTATTCATATTTTTTATCTTAATAAAAGAGATATTTAAAGAGAAATAAGAGAACAAGAGAAAAAATAATTTGCCAAAGAAAAGGAAATCAGGTGGTAAGTCAGCCTCTCACAAAGGACAGAGCACTACAGTGCAGTGTGCGAACTGTGGCAGATTTATTCCTAGAAGTAAAGCGAAGCAAGTTACAAAACGAATTTCTCTAGTTGATGGAAGGATATACAAAGAGCTTAGAGATGCGGGTGCAATAATCCAACGTCCAACGCAGAGAGTTTATTATTGTATTTCATGTGCAATTCATAAACATAAAATCTCACAGCGTGCCAAATCAACTAGAAAAACTTAGCACTCTCTTTTAAGATATCCCTCTTAAGTGCTTTTTTCCGACATTTGATTCCAAAATTCTTTCTTAATTTCGACCATTTTTTTTATCACTTAATAAAAAAACTTCAATAACCATTTATTTTATTAAAGATTTCAAATTCATTCTTTAAATAAATATAATTTAAGTGATAAAAGGAATTAAATATTCATCTGCTGGAAAAATATTGGCAAGTTGTAAATTATATCAATGAACTCTTTATTTTTAATTTCAATAATTGCTTGTATTAAATACTTTTCCTTTAATTCTTTATTTGGAGTATAAATTCGAACTTTTGCTGTTTTCTTTAATTTCAGTGAATAATTTTCGGCGACTCCGGAAAGTTGGTAATCCCCAAAGACTAAAAACCCTAGTAATCCTAATTCAGTATGAAGTGCCGCAAATAACGTTTTTCCATTGGCCATAGGTTGAATTTTAACAACCTTAAAATAATCCTTCAATTTAGCATCAAGGTTTAAGTATGAAAAAATTTTTTTTCCCGTTAATAAAGGAAATTTAGTATAAAATAATTCATTAAAATCATGGAATTGCTTAATTTGTTCATTATATTTCTCCACATTTTTTAATTTATAAGCTTTATTGAATAAAACATCCACGTTGATAGTTTCTGTAGTATATCCACTTAAAATGGTAGCAATATATGCACGCTTAAGTTTATCTATGAGAGTTGGTATTTTATATTCAAAATTTCCATCGATTGACATCTCTAAAGATTGATCATATAAAGATATGGCAATTTGTGAATGTCCTAAAGCCAAAAAATAATCTCCCAACTCTGAAAAAACAATCATTCCTTCCTCCAAATTTTGTTCTATTTTAAATTCTGAGAGTTCCTCAATTATAGAGATTGCTTGATTTTTGTTTTCAGGATTTTCTAAAAATAGTGCCAATGCTTTTCCGATTTCACATTTTAACATTAATTTTCTTTCATTATAAGCCTCTGCTAATTGGTTTGTGAAGTCATATTGCTTAATTGCAGCAGAGTAAAATCCATGAAATACTCTGATAAGTGGTTTAAGATAATTTATCGTTAACCCGGTTCGCCAATTATGAACAATTGTTGAAAAAATAGCAGTTCGGTCGAGTGCTTCTAATGCAGAACTAATATTTCCAATACTTATTAATAAAAAACCGCGTAAAAATTCCATCTTAGATAATTCTGAACATATTAGTTACTCCACAATATTATATTCTTTCCCAGAAGTCTTACCATGAGCAAGCTGCAATAGAGAAGTTAAAAATGAACTCCCTCTTTTTAAATTTTTTACGGAATCTTTTATATTATCTTCGATTAACGACTCCTTTGCTCGTTTTAAATAATTACGCGATATTCTCAAATTTTCAAGAAAATTTATTATCCCATCAACTTTTTCTTCCTCACTTCTAGGTAATTCATGCCCCTGAATAAATCTCTCGCTAATCTCGCACTCCTCTTTTATTGATGCATTCATAGGTGTTAGAGAAATCCCTTGATCTTCTGAAATTGAGTCTTTTGTTATAATGGAATTTTCTGTTACTGAAACCGCTCTCTCTATGAGCCAAGTGATTTTTTCCTCAGCCGGATATACTTTTGATCGCTCAATCATATACGATAATGTATAATTAAGGCTCTTACGCCAAATATTTTTAAAATATATTTTTAACGATGGGTTTGAAACTGTTCTTTGAATTTGCAGTAAGAAACCTGATAATGATAGAACATTGATTTTACTTTTATAAAGTAGATTAATTTCCCGCACTAATTTAAAGTCATCACTTACAATCGTTATCTTTGCTGTCTTATCAATCTCTAATAACATATCTGCTAATGCTATTAACGATAAATCAGGATCTTGAGCAGGAAATCTAATTTTACGTCTCTTTAAAGCGTCTTTTATTAGTTTTATATTTGCATCAGATATTTGTTTTACATGAATAAAACTCTGAAATTTCTCTCGAAAGCTTGCGCTTACTCCTTTTATTTCAAAATATACTTGCTCACTAATGTAATAATTAAAACTAAGAAGTTTTCCGGAGGTCTTTAAATTGTTGAGTATATCATGTGCCCGAATTTCATTCATGCAAATGAAAAAATTAGCATCCAAAATAAAAATTAGTTTTGCCATTAAAATATAATATTAATATATAAAATATTATATTTATTGAAAATTGAAAAAATCGTGAAAAATATTTGTTAAAAAGAGATTTTAAAGTAATCAGTTTTATTGGATTTTCGGAATCCGGAAAAACCAATTCAATTTTATCGGTTATACACTATTTAACTAAAAATACTAAATATAAAATATTTGTTTTAAAAAATATCCACATCCATTCCCTTGATCTTAAAGGAAAAGACTCTTTTCAATTTTCTGAAGCGGGAGCGAATTGCGTAATTACAAAATCTAATAAACAAACAACTTTTTTCTTAAATCATGTCTTAAAAACTGAGGAAATATTAGATTGGATAGAAAAGGCACCAATTAAGCCAGATATAATTATTGCTGAAGGATTTAGGGATTTCGAATATGATAGGATTTTATGCGCTAAGGATTTTAAAGAAGTAGAAGAACAGATTGATGATACAATAAAAGTAATTTCAGGATTAATTGCAACTAAGAAACATAAAAATAATGATAATTATAAAGGGATTCCTATAATAAATGCGTTAGAAAAACCTGAATTTATTTTAAAAACCTTATATCCAAAATTTTTCCAGGCGTTGTAAAAAATTGGAAAATGTAAAAGAACAAAATCTTAAAAAAGAAGTTCTTAGAGATCTGAAAGAAATTTTACCAGAAATCGAAATTACTACTATAAAAAATTTAAAGGCAGGAAAAAATTTAATTTTTTTAATAAGATTAAAAAATCCACAAACCTTACCG
>JABUBO010000325.1_pt1 | contig 15056 bp, 15 predicted proteins | sample 7240361 | NCBI WGS metagenome assembly JABUBO01 (sample SAMN07256346, study PRJNA390944) | subsurface metagenome | isolation source: Methane hydrate marine sediment | place: Pacific Ocean: Eastern North Pacific, ODP site
AGCAAGTAGAAATAATATGGCGGCGCAGCCTTTTAGCTATAGCCTCCATTTCCTTTACCGATAATGTCTTAGCTTCGGTTGTTGATGAAAAAACCTCGGCTTTCATACTCTTTGCCGAGGTCGTTGATGATGAATTACCTGATTCAGGCAGCGACATCAATACCTCCGCAAACATTATACAATAAGCTATTAGCTTAAGTCTATATGGCCTTGTTGTAACTTGGAGTGACATTTTTATTTTGTAATAACAGAGATTGTTTAACAACCTATCCCCCTGCCCCCTTCCCTTATTAAGGGAAGGGGGTGTAGATAAGAGAGGGGGAAAGCCCCTCTCTAAAATCTCTTCTCCCCTTCTTCAAAGTAGTAGGTACTAAAAGAAAGTTAAAGAGAGGCGAAGCCTCTCTTATAATATTCTTCCCCCTCTCCTTAAAAGGAGAGGGGGATAAAGGGGGTGAGGTTAATAATCAATCTCAATAGCGGGGGCTGAATTTTCTTTCTAGTTATGTTAAAATAAATAACCTAGAGGTCATTTACTAGAGGGAAGAATGAAGGGGCTAGGTCATTTAAATTATTTAGTAGCGAGGAGGTGTAGTGAAAGAGGATATTAATAGGTTTTTAACTTATCTGGCTGTAGAGAAAGGTCTTTCTGAGAACACAATAGCTGCTTACCGCAATGACCTGTATCAATTAGCTAGCTTTGTTGAAGAAGAGGCAGCTAGGTCTGGCTCTATTCCATCGTGGGCTGGTTTTAGCCGGCAAGGGATACTAAGCTATCTGCTTAATCTTAAGGAGAGGGGCTATGTTGCTACCACGCAAGCCCGCAAAGTAGCTGCTACCAAGTCCTTCTTTGGCTTTATGGTGGCTGAGGGCAATATGAAGGATAACCCGATGCAGAATATAAGTTCACCTAAGGTGGGTAAGTCATTACCGAAGCCTATCTCAGTTAGCCAGGCTATGCTTTTGGTGGAACAACCAGCCAAGCTGTCGACCCCTGAAGCCAAGAGGGATAAAGCGATGCTGGAGTTATTATATGCCAGTGGCATGAGAGTGAGTGAGTTGGTGTCCTTGAACTTAGATGATGTAGATACGGAAGGTGGTTATGTACGCTGCTTTGGCAAGGGGCATAAAGAGCGGCTTATCCCTATTGTTCCCCGGGCAGCTTTGGCAGTAGCCGAATATGTGAAAGAAGCTCGTCCTCACCTGACACAAGATAGTGATGAGAAGGCTTTGTTCCTCAACCGTCGCGGTGACAGACTGACCAGGCAAGGCTTTTGGCAAATATTAAAAGGTTATGCTAAAGCAGCCAAGCTTGATACTGACGTCACCCCGCATACTCTAAGACACAGCTTTGCTACTCATATGCTGAGCGGTGGGGCTGACCTGAGGTCGGTTCAAGAATTACTGGGTCACGCCAACATCTCTACTACGCAAGTTTACACCCATCTTACTACAGAGCATATCCGGCGTACCTATGATCAATCTCACCCCAGGGCTAAGGAGCCTGAGTGAGATTGATTAAAAACTCCTAAGGGGAGGTTTTAGATGCCTGGTAAATCACGGCGCAGGAAGGGAAAGCATTTGCCTCAAAGTAAAAAAAGAAAAAGCGGGCGGCACTTTTTAGCTACAGTTGCCCAGCAGCCAGCAGTGGCTCAAACTCGTGAGCCGGTTTCCCGCCCTGAAGTGTCGGCTCCTTCGGCAAGTGTGCCAACTCCGATGGCAAAACTGGCTGCCATTCGGTATCCATACGTAGCTACTGAGCTACGGACGATTGGTATCCTGGCAGGGATAATGCTGATTATTCTCACCATACTAGCTTTGGTTTTATCCTAGCCTTGTTCTGGTAATAGAGCTTATTATGGACTTTGAAGCGGCAAGAGCTAGGTTAATTGAGCACCTTGGTAGTGAGATTAGAGATAAGCGGGTATTAGCGGCAATGTCCCGCGTCCCTCGAGAGCGTTTTGTGCCATCACATAGTCAACACTTTGCTTATGACGATAGGCCGCTGCCCATCGGTCTGGACCAGACAATTTCACAACCTTTTATTATTGCCCTTATGACTGAGGTGCTGGAGCTTACTGGTAGTGAGAAGGTGCTAGAAATAGGGACGGGCAGTGGGTATCAGGCTGCTATTCTGGCTGAGTTAGCTCGGTCGGTGATTACAACAGAGCGTTTGCCGGCTCTTGCTGAAAAAGCTAGGAGTGTATTGGACAGCCTGGGCTATACAAATATTGTAGTGCATTTGGCTGAGGAGACCCTGGGTTGGCAGGCTGAGGCGCCTTACGATGCCATAATGGTTACCGCTGGTGCTCCCAGGGTGGCAGCTGACCTTCTAGCTCAGCTAGCAATCGGTGGGCGGCTTGTAATCCCTGTAGGTTCACGCTTTGTGCAAGAGTTATATAAAATCACTAAGCGCAAAAAGAAGAGTGTAGTTCAGAATTTAGGGGGGTGCCGCTTTGTCTCCCTTATTGGCAAGGATGCCTGGGAGGAAGAATAAAAAGGGTAGAAGTATTGCGAAGATAATCAGAATTAACCATATTTTAAAAATCTAAGGGGAAAAGACAATGGAAGTTCTGGAGGCAATTAAAACGAGGAGAAGCATTCGTAGGTATAAGACCACCCCGGTAGATGACAAAACTATAGAGCTTGTTTTGGAGGCTGCTCGCTGGGCACCATCCTGGGCTAATACGCAGTGTTGGAGATTTATCGTGGTGCGTGATAGCAAGATAAAGGCTGAGCTAGCTAGTCTAACTACTTATAATAATCCAGCTACTGAGGCTATAAGAAATGCACCGGTAGTGATTGTAGCTTGTGCCGAAGTAGGAAAATCGGGCTGTTATGCCGGGGAATCAGCCACGGATAAGGGTGATTGGTATATGTTTGATGTGGCGTTGGCTATGCAGAATTTGGTATTAGCTGCCCACTCGCTGGGTCTAGGCACGGTGCACAATGGTCTCTTTGACGCTAAAAAGGCAGCCAGTATCTTGGGGGTACCTGAGGGGTTTTGCGTGGTTGAGATGACCCCTCTGGGTTACCCTGACCAGGAACCTAAGCCGAGGCCGAGAAAAGAACTTTCTGAGATTGTTTTCTATGATAAATATGGCGTTAAATAAGGTGCTATTTATATGAGCTATAGAAGGTGGATTTTCGTCGCTATTTTCTTATTCGGCATTGGTTTAGTATTTGGTTTGTCTACGCCGACTAGTTCCGCTAGCCTTATTTCCGAAGACATTGCTGCCCTTGAGGAGCTTAGCCGCATCTTAGCCTCTCTTCCTCCTGCCCTTACTGCCATATTTATCTTTACTAAGAATGCTTCAGCTCTGGTGATAAGCTTTGCCTTCAGCCCAATTTTTTGCCTGCCACCTATCTTGGCTTTGACAGTCAATGGCTGGCTTATTGCCTTCATATCGGTTATAGTGAGCCAGGAGAAATCCGTTGGCTTTGTATTAGCTGGTTTACTTCCTCACGGCATTTTTGAACTCCCGGCTCTAATTATGGGTGAGGCGGCAGCTCTTAGCTTCGGCACAGTAGTAATACTAGCCCTATTCAAAAAGGAGAGGAGAAGTCTACTACTGCCCAGTCTGAAACAGAATTTAAGGTATCTTGTAATAGCACTTGTCTTACTCTTACCAGCGGCTATTATTGAAACATACGTCACCCCATTGCTGTTAACCTGATATTAAAACTGCGGAAATGCTCCGAGGGCTTTTCCAATAGTCTTAATAAGGAGGATATTTTATGTATGAGCTAGGTTTAGTAGCCCCTTACTGGGTAATTGTTTTAATATGGCTAGCCAAAGTTATATTGCTAGCTCTTATCTCCATGCTTCTGGCTTGGCTTGGGATTAGGGTACTGGATGCTCTTACCCCTCGTATTCCTCAACGCCAGCGAATAGGAGAGGACCCCATTGCCACAGGATTATTCATTGCCGGCTTTTTCATCCTGGTTGGTCTTGTCATCCACGGAGCTATTACAGCACTGACTGCAGTGGTAGCCCCAATACTAGGCTACATCTTTGATTTTAGAACATGGGGTGTATTAGCTATAAGCTTTGTAGTGAGTCTGCTCATTGGGATAGCCCTATTCGAAATCGTTGATAAATTAACACCTAAAATACCATTTATAAACATCAACAAGAGTCCGGTGGCAGTAGGTATCTATGTCTTTGGCTATCTCGTCTTCTTTGGCTTGATACTCCATGCAGCACTGACCGGACCACTATGAGAGGTTTTTATTCACCTCACCCCCTCGGTCCCCCTCTCCTTAAAAGGAGAGGGGGAGGGATTAGTAAAGAGGGGCTGGCGTCCCTCTTAAACGCCCTTTACGGGGAGGAATAGCTGTTGATAACCGATACATCCTACGAGGTAAGTCTGTGAAGAGGATTGAGGTCTTAATAAGCTTGATATTGATATTGGTAGCTGGGTTAGCCGCCACTGGTTATGTGTCGGCAACCCCATCCGCTGGTTTCCATGAGAAAAATGGTGAGGTATTTGATGACTGGGAAATATGTAGAACTAGAGCCTCTGGTGAAGATGGTTTTTATCAAATATCTAAGACAGCTTTTCGTCCGGTTATAGCTTTCGAGAGCCTGGGGGAAGGTGCTGCTCTAGCCTACAGTCTAGGTGAGCAGATTGCCGCCAAATATCCTGACCCTGTGCAGAGGGCACAGAAGGTGTTTCGTTTTGTTCGGGACAGGGTAAAATATACCTCTGATATTGACGAGTTTGGATATGAAGAGTTCGCCCAGAATGCCGATGAGCTGGCTGCGGCTATTGACCAGAATGGAGTTGGTTATGGTGATTGTGAAGATAGCGCTGTGCTACTGGCGGTTATGTATAAGGGTGCTGGCTACCGCTCGGCTATAGTGGTTGGCTCCGGTCATACTGCAGCGCTGGTCTATCTACCCGACTATAAAAAGGCGCCCGTAGTTTTTAAGCTGGAGGGTGAGCCAGGGTGGCTCTGGGCTGAGGCAACAGGCAGAAATAACCCTCTAGGCTGGGCATCCAAAGAATTTATCAATGTTGAGCTAGCTGCATACGAAATATCTGAAGAGGCAATAGCCTCGGCAAAACCAACTACAGCCCCAGCGGTTGCCGTTGCTGGAAGCGGTGGTGGTACCTCATCCCGACCATTTTCCTTCATCAGTATAATTGGTTTGTTGTGGTTCATGTCGCTGTTTCGAAGGAGACGACGCGCTCGCTGACCTCCACATTTGTCTTATCTACAAACTGTGATTATAATATGTTGGAATAGGTTAAAGGAAGCGGGTGATTAGATGCAGCAATATGGGCTAGAGAATATTCGCAACCTTGTTTTATTGTCCCATTGTGGTGCTGGCAAGACATCAGTCGCAGAAGCCATCCTGTTTACCACCGGGGCAATTACCCGGCTAGGCAAGGTTGACGATGGGACTACTACCTCAGACTATGACCCTATTGAAGTGAAACACAAGATTAGCCTTAACCTGACTATACTTCCCTGCCAGTGGAATGGGGCTAAGATTAACCTTATTGATACCCCCGGTTATTCTGACTTCGTTGGTGAGGTTAAGACGGCGATACGGGTTAGTGAGGGGGCAATAATTGTGATATGTGCCGCCTCCGGCGTTGAGGTTGGTAGTGAGCAGGTGTGGGCATATAGTGAGGAAGCTAACCTTCCTCGGCTTATCTTTATTAATAAGATGGACCGTGAGAATGCTGATTTCTACCGAACTGTGGAGGAGCTTCAGTCAAGGTTTGGTCGTAAATGTCTGCCGTTGCAGCTACCTATAGGTGCTCAGAGCGATTTTCAAGGGGTGATTGACCTGCTGACGATGAAAAGCTACGTCGGTTCTCCGGCTAAGGAGGCTGAAATACCCTCATCACTGCAAACCCAGGCTGAGTCTTTTGGTGAGAAGGTGGTGGAGGCGGCGGCTGAAATTGATGATAGGCTACTAGAGAAGTATCTGGACGGTGAAGAGCTCAGCTTAGAGGAGCTCAGCGATGGCTTACGGCAGGCGGTAGTAACTGGTAAGGTTGTGCCCATCTTGGTTGGCTCGGCTATACAAAGTATCGGGATTACTTCGTTACTGACCGCCGTAAATAGCTACCTGCCATCACCTAAAGAACGAGATGTAGTTGTTGCTGGGGATTCTGGCAAACAAGAGACGGTGGCGCCAAGACAGGATGCTCCCTTAGCTGCCTTAGTGTTTAGGACCAGCGCTGACCCATATGTTGGCAAACTTACCTACTTTCGGGTTTACAATGGCGTTATTGATAGCAATTCTCAGGTATGGAACGCTACCCGAGGTGAGGCAGAGCGTATAGGTCAGTTGTTTATCGTAAGAGGCAAGACCCAAGAGCCAGTATCTCAGCTCAGGGCGGGAGATATTGGGGCGGTAGCCAAATTGAGCCTAACCAACACCGGGGATACACTGTGTAGCCAAGATAAGCCGGTGAAGATTGTCCCTATCTCATTCCCTGAGCCGATTTTTAGTAAAGCAGTGCGTCCTAAGACCAAGGCTGACTTAGATAAGCTGGGACCGGCATTATCCAGGCTGTCTGAGGAAGACCCTACTCTTCGGGTGCATCGAGATAGTGATACCAATGAAACCATTCTATCTGGGCTTGGTGAGACTCAACTTGAGGTGGCAGCGGAGAAGATGTTGCGTAAATTCGGTGTGGGTGTGGAGTTGCAAACCCCCGAGGTTCCATATAAAGAGACTATTACTATACCAGCCAAGGCTGAGTATAAGCATAAGAAGCAAACGGGAGGGCATGGTCAATATGGGCATGTCTTGTTGGAGTTGGAGCCTTTATCTCGCGGCAGTGGCCGTGAGTTTGTTGATAAGGTAGTCGGCGGTCGCATACCCAAAAACTATATTCCGGCGGTAGAGAAAGGGGTTAATGAAGCGGTTATGCAAGGAGTGCTGGCTGGTTATCCGGTTGTTGACATAAAGACAAGGGTATATGACGGTAGCTTTCACCCGGTAGATTCTTCCGAAATATGTTTCAAAATTGCTGGGGCAGGGGCGCTGAAGAAGGGATTATCTCAGGGGCAACCTATCCTTCTCGAACCGATAATGAATATCAGGGTAAAGGTTCCTGAGGAATTCACCGGTGATATTATTGGTGACCTTAATGCCAAGCGAGCCCGGGTGCTAGGCATGAATCCCGAGGGCGGAATCAATGTTATTGAGGCTCAAGTGCCGCTGGGTGAGATTTTGCGCTATGCTATAGACTTGAAATCAATAACTCAGGGCAGGGGCAGCTACACTGTAGAATTTAGCCACTACGAGGAGACACCGCCTCACGTTAGTCAAAAGATTATTGCTGAGCGGCAAGCCAAAAAGGCCTAATTTTACCCAGCCAGAAGCTCCTTAACCTTCTCAGTAAAGGCGGGTATCACCTTTTTCCAGTCCCCGACTACACCGAAGCGAGCTACCTTCATGATATTCGCCTCGGGGTCTTTATTTATAGCGATAATATTTTTGGAACCTGAACAACCACTCATATGCTGGCTGGAACCAGAGAGGGCTACAGCAATATAGAGGTCAGGGGCAACAATCTTGCCGGTGAGCCCTACCTGTAGTCCGTCTGGCACCCAATTATTATCGCAAGGCGGTCTGGTAGCACCTACTGCTCCCTTCAGCAAGTTAGCTAGCTCCTCTAATTGTTTAAAGCCCTCAGCGCTACCAATGCCTCTACCGCCAGCGACTATTACCTCAGCATCCCCTAGCTTTATCCCGGCTACCTCCTCTGGCACCTTTTTCAGGACTTTGGTTCTTATGGCTGACGGGTCTAGGCCAGCCTCAATAGTAATGACTTCCCCTTGCCTTGAGGCATCTCGCTCCAGGGGTAACATTGCTTTGGCTCTAACTGTAGCTATCTGGGGATAGGACTCGCAGGTGAAGACAGCCTGGGCATTCCCTCCGTAGACAGGTCTGGTTTGCAGAAGTAGCTTTGAGTCGGGGTCAATTGCCAGCTCTACGCAGTCCATAGAGGCTGCTGTGGCCAGCCTGAAGGCTAGCCTAGGTGCCAGGTCACGACCTATAGATGTTTGTCCCAGGATAAGAATCTGGGGCATCACCTGTTTGACCAACTTTTCCATGACTAGCACGCTGGAATCTGTCTGATAGTCTTTAAGCAGCGGGTCATCAATAACGTATACTTTATCAGCGCCAAAAGCAATAGCCTCCTGGGCTAGGCTGCTTATACCACTGCCAACTAACACAGCGCATAATTCCTGTCCCAGGTCATCAGCCAACTTCCTACCGCAGCCCAGCAGTTCGGTAGTAATGGTGGCTAGCTTTCCTTCGGCGACTTCGCAATAAACCATAATACCTTTATATTCAGCCATTAATATCTAACCTCCTTTAATTATGGGCGAAAGGACATTTTATAGTATCTTGGCCTCCCTGAGTTTCAAGGCAAGATTAACCGCTGCCTCTTCCGGGGTTTCCCCCTCTATAACCTCACATTTGCCTTCACGAACTGCTTGGAACAGCTTGAGCATTTTGGTGCGTCGACCAGCGGCACCAATTTGGGAAGGGTCAACCCCTATATCGGCCGGTTTCCAAATAACAGGCTCCTTCTTTTTAGCTGCCATAATCCCTTTTATGGTAGGGTAGCGAGGTTCAGCATGCTCATTGCTTAATGTAATCAAAGCTGGCAAGGCTACCTCAACAACCTCGTAGCCATCAGCGATTACCCGTTCTACCCTTGCCTTACCATCAATGATGTCTATTTTTTTGGCTACAGTTACGCTAGGCAGTCCCAGTATCTCGGCAATACCTGAGCCTGTTTGCCCGGCATCCCAGTCGGCGGCCTGCCTGCCGCAGAGGATGAGGTCATAGTCGCCTATTTTCTTGATAGCCATAGCCAGGGCATAGGCGGTTGACCAACTATCACCCTCAGCAAAAGCCTCATCTTCTAACAGGATAAGCTCGTCAGCCCCCATAGATAGCGGCTTCTTTACCACATCACGCAGCAGGTTGTTGCCCAGGCTTATAGCCGTGACTTTACCACCCTGGGCATCCTTAATTCTTAGCGCTGCCTCTACAGCATACTCGTCAAAAGTACTGATTACTGGTGGCACACCCGGCGGTGGCACTACCTTATTGGTGGACGGGTCAATCTTGAAGCTAGCTGGCGGTGCCTCAGGGTCAATCACCTGCTTGACGCAGACAATTATATTCATTGTGTCTATTTCTCCTTTCGTTTATAGTTGGCTCTTTGGAGGCAAAACGCCTTGATTAGTTTAATATTAAAGGGGGTCGGTGTCAACGGGTTGAATTGAATGGGTTAAAGCCTAGAAATCCTGATTGCGTTAGGTTATAATTAAGCCCTAAGTGTTGTGGCTGGAACTTCATCCTTAGAGTGAGGAAGAGTGTGGATATAGAAAAATTAAAGGCTTCAGTCGTAGGCGAAATAGATGCTCACCGCCACCAGCTCAGTGAGCTGAGCCTAAAAATTCACTCCAGCCCTGAGCTAGGCTTCAAGGAGGTCAAGGCAGCCGCCTGGTTAACCCAGTACCTGGAGGAAAATGGTTTCTCTATAGAACGGGGCATCTGTGAGCTACCGACTGCATTTAGGGGCAGCTATGGACGAGGAAAACCAGCTATCGCTATTCTGGCTGAGTATGATGCCCTACCTAACCTTGGTCACGCTTGTGGTCATAATCTAATAGCTGCCGGCGCTGTTGGTGCTGCAGTAGCTTCTAAGCTGGCTATTGACCAATTTGGGGGCAGTATTCTGGTTGTCGGCACGCCGGCTGAGGAGCTATACGGGGGCAAGGCAATAATGGCTGACAGGGGAGGTTTTAATAATTTGGACATGGCTATGGTGGTGCACCCGGGGGCACATGATACCGCTACCACTCGAGCCCTTGCTTGCCAGGTTCTAGAGGTTGAATTCTTTGGCAAAGCGGCTCACGCCGCAGCTAGACCAGAGGCGGGTATCAATGCCCTAGAAGCTATGTTAAACTCCTTCGCCTCCATCAATTCACTCAGGCAGCACATTAAGGATAAAGCTCGCATCCACGGTATCATTACCGATGGTGGGGAAGCAGCTAATATTGTCCCAGCCCATAGTGCTGGAGTCTTTCTGGTGCGTGCTGAGGATGATGCCTATCTTGATGAACTAAAACAGAAGGTCATAAGTTGTTTCATCGGAGCTGCCACGGCTAGCGGAGCCCGCCTTGAATATCGGTGGGCAGGCATACGCTATGCTCCCCTGCGTAATAATCCAACCCTAGCCCGATTATTTAGGCAGAATATGCAATCCTTGGGGCGCAAGGTTAAGCTCTCCGACCTTAGTCAAGCCTTCGGTAGCACCGATATGGGTAATGTCAGCCAACTAGTGCCCAGTATTCATCCCCAGGTAGCTATAGCCCCAGAAGAAGTGCTAGCCCATTCCCCCCAGTTTACTGAGGCAGCCGTCTCAGAGGCAGGTATTAAGGGGCTGCTTGATGCTGCCAAAGCTCAAGCTATGACTGTTGTTGACCTGTTAGCCAATCCTGAAATAGCTATTAAGGTTAAAGAGGAGTTCGGGCAAAATAAATGATTAAGATAGGCATTCCCAGGGCTCTACTCTACTACCAATACTACCCTATATGGAAGACCTTCTTTGAGGAACTGGGGGCAGAAGTAGTGGTTTCACCACCAACCACTCAGGCTATGCTGTCATCAGGCTCGTCAAGGGTGGTAGCTGACACCTGTTTGCCAGTAAAAGTTTTTTTGGGTCATGTTCTTTCCCTGGTAGGGAAGTGCGACTATATTTTTATCCCCGCCATCCGCAGTGTGAGAAAGAAGGTTTACAACTGTTCTAAGTTCCTTGGCTTACCTGATATGACCAAGGCAGTTATCCCTGAATCGCCGTCTATCCTGGATATAGATATAGATGTTAATAAGGGGAAGCGTAAGCTGTATCAAGCTATTTACCAACTGGGACGACGTTTTACCTGGAATCCATTTAAGGTCAGGCAAGCCAGTATAGTCGCCTGGCAAGCCCACCTGAATTATAACCAGCTAATGTCCAGCCATGGCTTGACACCACTGCAGGCAATGGAAAGAATATCAGGCACACTTGAGGCAAACCCAAAAACACACTCCAGCTACTCAACTTCAACACGAGGCACCATTGCCCTCATTGGGCACCCATACCTCCTCCACGATGAACATATAAATCACCGCCTTATCCATCGTCTTGAGCGGGCTGGCTACAAGGTGTTAACCCCGGAGATGCTCACTACCGAGGAGCTTGAATCGGCTACCGTCAGGGGGGTAGGCAGAACCTACTGGACATATGAAGCAGAAGTGATAGGCGCTGGAGGGTACTATCTGGAAAACGGAGCCGATGGTGTTATTGGTATAGTGACCTTTGGCTGCGGTCCTGATTCGCTAATGATGGACATGGTGCGTCGGCACGCAGCTAGGCTGAGGGCTACCGCTTTTATGAGCCTTACTCTGGAGGAACACACTGCTGAAGCTGGTATAGTTACCCGATTGGAAGCGTTCCTTGATATGATATATAGAAAGCAAAGGAGGCGGGTATGCGTTTAGGCATAACCCATATGGGTAATGTTAATGTAGCGGTAAAGGCCATGGCCAACAAGCTGGGCATTGACCTGGTCATGACACCGCCCACAACTCAGCGCACCCTCTCCCTGGGCGTGAAATACTCACCTGAGACGGTCTGCCTCCCGTTCAAACTCCAACTTGGCAATATGATCGAGGCTCTAGAGGTAGGGGCAGATACTTTGCTTATGCCAGGCGGAGCTGGTCCTTGCCGTTTTGGTTACTATCATAAGGTTCACGAGCTAATTCTGCACGAGCTAGGCTATAAGTTTCAGATGGTAACCCAGGATTATGGTATATTGCACTTAGTGAAATGTGTTACCAACGGGGCTTCTACGGGGAAAGTAATAACAGCTTTCCGTTTTGGCATAGCCAAACTGAAGGCACTGGATGAATTCGAACGACTAGTGCACAAAATGCGAGCCATAGAGCGGGAAAAGGGTGAAGCCAGCCGAATCTATAAAGAGGGCATTAGGGCTATTGATAACGCCGCAGACAATCAGTCTCTTAACCGAGTCAAGCGAGAGTATCTACAAAAGCTTATGAACTTACCCACTGTATCTTCCCTGAACCCATTAAAGATTGGCATTACCGGCGAGTTCTTCGTCGTGCTTGACCCTTTTGCTAACATGGATGTAGAAATTGAGCTAGGAAAGCTAGGGGTTGAGGTCAGGCGTTCCCTATTCGTCAGCGATTGGGTCAGACTCAACCCCTTCGTCTACACCTTTAGTTTACAGGAGAAGGACAGAAGCCACAGGGCAGCGATGCCATATCTTTCCCACCATGTGGGTGGTGACGGCTGGCAATCAGTGGGCGAGACGGTATTGCACGCTAGAGATTGGCATGGGCTTGTTCACCTTGAACCGTTTGGGTGTCTGCCCGAAATTACAGCTCGAAATATCATGCCTTCACTAAAAGACGGACTTCCGGTGCTTAATATCATCTATGACGAACATACCGGGAAGGCAGGAATAATAAATCGCCTTGAAGCCTTTGTAGATATGCTCAGGCGCCAGAAGGTGGCAGGAACCAGAAGGAGACGGAGGAGCGGGGGGTAGAAATGAAAATCAAGGGCAAAGTTAAAGGACTGAGTGTGATTTCATGGTTGATGGGCATGTCAGTGCTGGTGTTAACCGTAGTCTTTGCCTGCGGCTGTGCCCCGGCAGAGAAGCCACTACCAGTAACATATGAAGCTGTGATAAAGCTCCCGGAACCCAGGTATAAAGGTGAAATCTCAGTAGAGGAGGCCTTACTAAAGAGAAGGTCAGTTAGAGATTACACCGGTGCGTCTTTGACCCTTCAAGAGGTATCACAGCTCCTCTGGTCAGCTCAAGGAATTACTCATCCCAGGGGATTCCGGACCGCACCATCCGCTGGGGCCCTCTACCCACTTGAGGTATATGTGGTAGTAGGTGATGTGCAAAACCTGGCTCAGGCTGTCTACCACTACAAACCAGATGAGCACGAACTGGTCAAGGTTATGGATGGAGATAAGAGAGCCGAGTTGGCTACTGCAGCTCTGGGACAATCCTGGGTGGAAGAAGGTGTCATCAACATTGTATTAACTGCGGTTTACGGGAGAACAATCAAAAAATACGGCGATAGGGGTATAAGGTATGTGCATATGGAGGCAGGGCACGCAGCACAAAACCTTTGCCTTCAAGCTACAGCCTTGGAGCTGGGATTGGTGAATGTGGGTGCTTTTCATGATGACCAGGTGAGCGAAATTTTGGGCCTAACGGAAGACGAGACGCCACTCTATATCATACCCGTGGGACGAGAAAGCTAGAAATGAAAAGGAGTCGAGTAAAAGTATGCGTATAGGCATGCCCCATATGGGCAATCTATATATACCCTTTAAAGCTCTGTTTCAAAGGCTGGATATTGACTATGTAATGCCACCAGTCAATAACCAGCGAACTTTGACTCTGGGGGTTAAGTATTCGCCGGAAGGGTTGTGTATCCCATTCAAGCTGACTTTGGGTAACCTGATTGAGGCTGCCGAGCTGGGGGCAGATACCTTGCTTATGCCCAGCGGTTCTGGCATTTGCCGCTTGGGCTGCTACGCTAAGACCCAGGAACAGATTCTTTATGACCTGGGGTATGAGGTGGAAGTGATTCAGGTAGGAGTTTCTGAACGGAAGTTATTCGGCTTACTGGAAATGATTAAGCGCTTGTCAGGCAATGCTCCTTGGTCTAAGATTATATCAGCCTTCCGCTTTGGTCTGGCTAAACTAAATGCCTTGGATAAAATAGAGAGAATAGTTCAAAGGGTGCGCCCTGTAGAGCGAGTAAAGGGAACAGCCAATCGTCTATTTACTAAAGCAGTTAATGCAATTGACCGGGCAGGTGATTATGATGCCCTTAAGAAGGTGCAAATAGACTACATTGACCAGCTCAATCAAGTAGATAAGGATACCAAGTATAAGCCCTTGATAGTTGGCATTACCGGGGAGTTTTATGTAGTGCTGGAGCCATTCTCCAATCTGGATGTAGAGAGTGAGTTGGGCAAGCTAGGGGTAGAGGTAAGACGGACGACCTTCATTTCAGAGTGGACTAAATTCAGCCTGTTTCTTAATCCATTAGGCATGAATGAGAAGACCAGAATTCATAAGGCAGCCCTACCCTACCTAAAGCGGGATATTGGTGGTGATGGCTGGGAATCAGTAGGGGAAAAGGTGCTCCACGCTAAAGAGTATGATGGCATAATTCACCTGGCGCCATTTACCTGTATGCCGGAAATAGTAGCCCAAAATATCATGCCGATGACCAAAGAGAAAATCCCAGTACTAACCATACTTTGTGATGAGCAAATAGCCAAGACAGGTATGTTAACCAGACTGGAAGCCTTCGTTGACCTGCTGGAATGCAGACGACGGGGGCACAATAATGACCGACAACAAGTAACCGCCTAAGGGGAGTTGATGGAAGCCTATTTAGGTATAGACGTTGGCTCAGTAACTACCAAGTTTGCTGTGCTAGATGAAAGTGATGAGCTTGTTACTCACATCTATCTGTTGACACAAGGCAAGCCCATTGAAATGGTGCAGCAAGGGCTGAAACAAATCAAACAGCGATTGCCTAAAGATGTTGACGTTTGTGGTGTGGCTACCACCGGCAGTGCCCGCTATCTGGCTGGGGTTATTGTTGGTGCTGATTTAGTCAAGAATGAGATTACCAGTCATGCTGTGGCTGCCTTGCAGTATACCCCTGAGGTGCAAACTATTATTGAGATTGGGGGGCAAGATAGTAAGATTATCATTGTTAGGGAGGGGATAGTAACTGACTTTGGAATGAATACAGTATGTGCTGCCGGCACTGGTAGCTTTCTTGACCACCAGGCGCTGCGCCTTAATATGAGCATTGAGGAATTTGCTCAGCGAGCCCTGGGTAGCCGGGCACCGGTGCGTATTGCCGGGCGATGCACCGTTTTTGCTGAATCAGATATGGTCCACAAGCAACAAATGGGACATCGAATTGAGGATATTCTCTATGGGCTACTATT
>JABUBO010000326.1_pt1 | contig 15040 bp, 10 predicted proteins | sample 7240361 | NCBI WGS metagenome assembly JABUBO01 (sample SAMN07256346, study PRJNA390944) | subsurface metagenome | isolation source: Methane hydrate marine sediment | place: Pacific Ocean: Eastern North Pacific, ODP site
AGTGGCTGCGGGGTAAAAATGTCCTGGAGGTGGATGTAGTTGTCAACAGCCGCCTGAAGGAATTGGGGCTGCTATATCATCAGGATGAAATTACGCACAGTTATCCGCACTGCTGGCGCAGTAAAGGGCCGGTGATTTTCAGGGCGACGGAACAATGGTTTATCAGTGTCGATAGAGAGCTGCCTGAGATGGGAAAGAGCCTGCGTGATTTGGCGCTGGAGAGTGTGAAAAATGTAAGATGGATACCAGCTTGGGGCCAGAAGCGCATCGAAGGGATGCTCGAATCCCGGCCGGACTGGTGCATCAGCAGACAGAGAAGCTGGGGGCTGCCGCTTCCAGTTTTTATCAGCTCCGAGGGAAAGACTTTGTTGACCAAGGAATCGGTATTGGCTGTGGCTAAGTATATCGCTGAGCATGGCTCGGATAGCTGGTTTACCAATTCGCCGCGAGAGATTTTAGGCGAGGATTTTGAACTGCCGGAAGGTTTCGTACTCGATGAGCTGCAGAAGGAAGAGAATATTTTTGATGTTTGGTTTGAATCGGGCTGTAGCTGGTACAGCGTCTGTGTAAAAGAGGCAGGCTGGCCAGTGCCGGTGGACTTGTATCTCGAAGGCTCGGACCAGCATCGGGGATGGTTTCAACTGTCGCTTCTGCCGGGGCTTGGGGCGACGGGCGGGGCGCCGTTCAAGAGCGTTCTGACGCATGGCTTTACCGTTGACGAGAAGGGAATGAAGCAGTCGAAATCGTTGGGTAATTATGTTAATGCGCAGGAAGAGATAACGAAATACGGTTCGGATATTCTGAGGCTGTGGGTCTCAAGTGTAAACTATCAGGAAGATGTAAGGTGCAACGATGAGATAATCGGACGAACGCAGGATGCCTACCGAAAAATCAGAAATACGCTCAGATACCTGCTCGGCAATATCAACGATTTCGACCCGAATGTCAACAGTGTTGCTTACGATAAGATGTTTGAGATAGATAAGTGGGCAATGCAGCAATTGCAAAAGCTGATTGCCGGCGTTACCGAGGCGTATGATAACTTTGTCTTTCACAGGGTTTTTTCGCTTCTTTACAATTTCTGCACGGTCGAGATGAGCAGTATCTATATGGATGTGCTCAAGGACAGAATGTACTGTGGTGCGGCGGACAGCTTGTCGCGGCGCAGCGCCCAGACGGCTATGCACAGGATATTGGACAGTATGATTCGGATGCTGGCGCCAATATTGGTTCACACAGCAGAAGAAGCGTGGGTTGAGTTAAACAAGTCACAGCAGGTAGAAAGTGTGCACATAGCCGAGATGCCAAAAGTGGACGATTCAATTGATTTTAGGGACGCTAAGCCGAAGTGGCAAAAGCTGATGGGGCTGCGCGATGAGGTCCTAAGGGTTCTGGAAGGTCTGAGACAGGAGAAAAAGATTTCCAGCAATCAGCAGGCCTGCGTCACTATTTACTGTGATGATGAAGATACGAGTATCCTTAATGATTTCGGGCTTGAGCAGTTCGCGGCACTTTGTATCGTCAGCGAGGTAAAACTGCAAAAGGCGACAGGTGACACTACGGTCGCGGCAGAAAAGAGCGGCTACAATAAATGCCAGCGGTGCTGGAACTATTGGCCGAGCGTCGGTGCCGACAGCGAGCATCCTGATTTGTGCGAGCGATGCGTGTCGGTAGTACACTGACTGACACTGACTCAAAACACTGACTGACACTGACGGAAAACACGGACTGACACGGACGGAAAACACTGACTTACACTGACTTTTTGGGGACACAGACTGACACGGACGGAAAACGCAGAGAAGGGCTGGGGATTATTTGAGGGTTTGGAGGTTGCTGCGGACGGTTTGTGTGTTTGGGTGGTCAGGGCCTAAACTATCTTCGAAGATTTTCAATGCCCGGCGTATAAGTGGCTCGGCCTCGGAAAGACGGTTGGTGGCCCAAAGCAAAGTAGCCAGATTGTTGAGGGCAGCGGCAACATTTAGATGGTTCCGGCCTAATGATTTTTCGAAGATTTCGACGACACGTCGATACATCGGCTCGGCCTCGGAAAGACGGTTGGTGTCCCTAAGTAAAGCAGCCAGATTGTTGAGGTCAATAGCTACATTTGGGTGGTCGGGGCCGAAGGATGCCTCGTCGATTTTCAATGCCCGGCGATACATTGGCTCGGCCTCGGAAAGACGGTTGGTGGCTTTAAGCAATAGCGCCAGATTGTTGAGGGCAGTTGCAACCCATGGATGGTCCGGGCCGAAAGATGACTCATAGATTTGAAGTACCTGTTGATACATAGGCTCAGCTTCAGAAAGCTGATTTGTGTCTTTAAGTAAATTAGCTAAGTCATTGAGTGAAGTCGCAAAGTCTGGATGGTCAGGCCCTAAAGCTTTCTCCCGAATTTCTAGAGCCCGTCGATACATCGGCTCGGCCTCGGAAAGACGGTCGGTGGATTTAAGCAATTGAGCCAGATTGTTGAGGGCAGCAGCAACGTTTGGATGGTTCTTACCTAATGACTTTTCGAAGATTTCAACGACCCGGCGAAGCATTGGCTCGGCCTCGGAAAGACGGTTGGTAACCCGGAGCAGTTCCGCCAGATTGTTGAGGCGGATGGCTACATCTGGGTGGTCGGGGCCTAAGGAGGCCTCGTCGATTTTCAATGCCCGGCGATACATCGGCTCGGCCTCGTTATACAGGCCTTTGGTTTTCAAATAAAGGCCGAGTTGGTTCATTAGTCGTGATGTGGGTTCTGTGATATGGATCTCGTCGGCGGTTCGGGCGATAAGCTCGGCGTGGGGTCTGAGGACATCAAGTACCGGCCAGGTGCGGACATCGTCAGAATGGGTCGGGGTGAAATTATCAACAATTTGCAGTGCCTTTTGAATCCAGCCGGGACGGGATTCTTCGAGGATACGGGAGCGAATGACTTCCTGGAGGATTCCGTGGACGGTAAAGCCCTCTTTTTGGCGGGTTATCATAGAGTAGGCGGCCAGTTCCGAGAGTATATCACCTATTTTAATCTTAGATTTTTTGGTTGGTTTTTTGCCGGTGAGGAGTTCGACGGCTTCTTTAACTATATCTATACTTTCTTCGAACATTTTCGATGGAATCATCTCCGGGGCCAGGAAGGCCGAGAGGTGCAACAGGGCACTTGAAGGAGGGCCAAGCTGCTCGAATGTTCTCTGCCAGGTGACGGCCACGGAGTATGGGTATTTCATCTGGCGCTCATCATACCAGTCAAGGACGTTCTGTCTTTCGGAGCTCCACTGGTGGAGATAGTCGGCGAAGCTGCATTGATTGTGGGCGATATAGGCGGCCGCCTGTTCGAGGGCAAGCGGGAGCCAGTCAAGCTCTTCTACAAGTTGACCGGCTAATTTTTTGTCATCATCTGTTTGAATACGCCGGCCGGCTGTTCGGTCGAGGAGGAATTGCGCTGCCTGTTCGGGTTCGAGCAGGTCGAGTGAGTGCGGATTGACGGAGGCGCTCCAGCGTTTATAGCGGGAGGTGATTACGACCCGGCCGTTAGCAAGACGAGGCAGTAAATCCTCGACGGATTTGGCGGCCTCTTCGGTATCGGCGTTATCGAGGAGCATCAGCCAGCCGGAGTTGCCGTTGAGCCAGTGGAAGACGGCATCGTATTGCTCATCTTCTTTTAAGCCTGGCAGGTTCAGGTATTTTTCGTCAGCCAGAGAAGCCAGAGAGGCGTGAAGGCGCTCCGGAGTCTCGGCACCGATAAAGAATACGGCCGGGGCCTTCTTATTCTCCCAAACCCACCAGCCAAACTCTATGGCGAGGCGGGTCTTTCCGATACCGCCGAGGCCTTCTATCGCCTGGGTGATGGCTGTGGGCTTATTGTCATCAAGCCGGGACTTTAGTTTTTTGAGGACATCATCGCGGCCCTTGAAAAGGCCGCCTATGGAAGGGTATGGAAGATTGTGGATTAGCGTTACTTCTTTTTCGCGAATATCAATAATGGTCAACTTATCAACTTTTGCACTGAGCTCTTTGATGAGTGTTTTGATTTGTTTTGTACCAACGGCAGCCTCTGCGGCATTGAGGGTAGCAAGTTCCGACTGGGTTAAGAGTGCATTAAATTGTTCCTGGGGAAGCTCGGCTAAAACCTTTTGCTTATCATCAGGTAAGGCGGCCAATTCAGAAATAAATGCAGTGGGGATTTTTATGGCAGCGGAGGTCTCTGCTCCCGCGAGAAGGGCCTTTAAGGCTGCGTTTAGGACTTTTTTTCGCTTCTTTTTTGCCATGGGCTTTTACAGTTTTGTACGAGTTGGGAATCATGTTGTGTAAGATATCCGGCATTCGAATTGTACTGTTTTTCAATAGAAAAGCAAGTATTATTTGCGTGAAGTTTTTGATGTTTCGTGTATCAAGCAAAGACCCATGGCCAATCATAGAAATTAAATGCGTTCGACATGCTTGTATCTTGAATTTTAAGAGGTAATTACCCCTCCCTTACGGTCGGGGCTCTGTTATTCTTTTAACTGTTCGCGGACCTTTTGATAGACCTCGCCGAGGGTTATGGTATCGACGTTGTGCTTTGGGTCACGGCTTTTTATTTTGAGGCCCCTATTAAACGGTTCACGGGCCACGAGGCATTCGCTTCTTTTGTACGGAGCTATTCTGGCCGGGTTGGACCAGCTAAACATTAAAACCAATGGTGTACTTAGGGCGGCGGCGATATGGCCGGGGCCGGTGTCATTGCTTACAACCAATTTGGCGTTTTTAAGTAAAACCATCAGCTCACTAAGGGAAGTTTGCCCGGCAAAGTTTGCAATGGGGACGTTGGACAATCCTTTTACCCTTTCAATAAGAGTTGTTTCGGGTACAGCGCCGATGGCAATTAGAGATAAGCCAAATTGTGATGAAATTTTGTCGGCCAACTCGGCAAAGCGTTCGATAGGCCAGCGTTTATCTTCGTGTGCGGAGCCGGGTACAAAAACCATATAATTATCCGGAGCAATGTCGTGACTTTTTAATAATCTGCCGACTGAGTCGGCGGCCTCGGGGTGCTCCGGCAATACAAATTCTACGTTGAGCTGAGAGGCACCGGCAGCCTGGATTATCTTTAAGTAGTAGTCAACCATGTGAATACAATCCTGTGTCTGGGTGATTTTGTGGGTGTAAAAGAGGGGAGCGAACTCCCTGGCTTTAGACATTCCGTAACGTTTTTTACAGCCCGAAAGCCAGGCCAAAGAGGCTGTCCTGAAAAGTCCCTGGAAGTCAATTACGGCATCGAATCTGGCACGTCGGAGTCGCCGAATCAGCGAGACAAGAGAGGCAAGTGCCAAAGGATGGAACCATGCTTTGCCGAGAAACTTGCGGTCAAAAGGGATTATCTCCGTCAGGTGAGGATGGTTTTCGAGAAGTGGTGCAAACTCGGGGCGGATGAGCCAGCTAATTTTCGCATCGGGAAAGCTTTTGCGCAAGGCCGTGAGGGCCGGCAAAGCAAGAACTATGTCACCCAGTGAGCTGGGTTTTATAATCAGGATGTTTTTGAGACCTTCTGACATAATGAGCTTGTAGCCGATATAAAACCGAATAACGAATGTTCAAAACATTATTCTATTCGCGGTTCGTGCCGAGGCACAGGTCGCAGTCGATGGCTCACGGTTCACAAGATACGAATCATCATCGGATTATTGTAAGCGATGGGGTGGTTTGAGGCAATTGGTTTTGTTCTGGTTGGTTCCGAATATAAAAAATTTGCCGCAAGGGGGTTGCATTACTGTGAGCGAGTGTGTTATAATTATAAAAGAATAGCATACCAGCGAAGCTCATTGTCTCTCTTTGAAAGAGAAGGACGAACGTGATGCGCAAAGGAAAAGGCTTTACCCTAATAGAGCTTTTGGTGGTGATTGCCATTATCGCATTATTGATGGCGATACTGATGCCGGCACTACAGCGGGTAAAACAGCAGGCAGCGGGTGTTGGGTGTAAGTCGAACCTGAACCAGTGGGGCCTAATATTTGCTCTGTACACACAGGACAACAACGGCTACTTTTACAACGGGCACCTTCGTGGTTCGTCATCGGGCATGGGTAATGGAGAATGGTGGCGGGAATGTATGCGGCCTTTATCCAAGAACAAGAAGATGTGGCTTTGCCCAACAGCCACAAAGCATCGTTCCACTGCAAGTGACCAGTCACCGGCAACAGCTCCTTTCGATGCGTGGCGAGTACCTTCATCACAGGGTGGTGACATTGGCAGTTATGCTCCGAACGGGTGGATGTGCAATCCGAGACCGGGATTGTCGAGCCTGTGGGGACGCGGGCCGATCGAGAATCACTGGCGGACGCACCAGGTGGCCGGTGCCTATAATGTGCCGGTGTTTACAGAGGGCTGGTGGGTGGATGCGTGGCCCGAGGAGACGGATGAGCCATTTGAGCTCGAAAATCGCACGCCACTTTTGGGAGTTAACGTACATGAAATACAGCGTCTCTGTGTCAACCGACATGGGGGGGCACAAAATTGTTTGTTTGCGGATTGGTCCGTCAAAAGAGTAGGACTCAAGGAATTGTGGACGTTGAAATGGCACCGCGAGTACAATACAAATGGTCCCTGGACCAAGGGCGGCGGCGCTCAGCCATCCGACTGGCCCCAATGGATGAGGAGGTATAAGGACTACTGAAAAGAATTTTTTTGCTCATAGAACCGAAACAATATATAAGCAGAATATCGTCTTAGCCTACAAACCGCTGCTTTTTTCCTCCTCTTCCTCCTTAAAGAAGCGATGTCCTTTATGTAAACCTCTCTGCTTTTTCAAACATGTAGCCAGCTTTTTTCCTTGATTTTTGTGCGTAAACATTGTAAAATCATACTATATTCGGTTGTCTGTATTTATGATTAGATGGAGAGGAGAGATGGAAAGAAAACGAAAGAGAACAGGAATAGCCGTGGATGTATTGGCTTTGGCTGGAATCCTGGTATTTTCATTGTTGGCCATAATTAGCATAACATTGCTTCTGTAAAAAACGCCCCTCATTTTTCAATTTAAAACTCTTCTAAACGGCGAAATCGTCTTGCAGTCGCCGCGGCGCCCAGCCAGGGAGGAGTATCGTTTGAAGCCTTTTTTCCAGGAATTGCGCTTTAAATTCGCTGAGAACAGCGGAAAAAGCGTTAAATTCAGAAAAAGCGTTACATTCGTTATTATCGGTGGCACATATATACAGTCTTTGCTATTTCATTTTCCAAGGAGGGAAGTAGTACAGTGTATTGCCAAGGAGGGAAGTTGTATAGTGTATTGAAGATACACTAATACTTAAGCCTCTGCTTTACTCAACATTCTCCTCCATAAAGCAGGGGCTTTTTTATGTCCGCTGTTTACTTTTCTGAACCTGCGCTTATTGCCAATCGTATAATACTATGGAGGGACGTGATGCGGGCCGAACTGGACTACCCCACCTCCTCTCTCGGCCCGCTATTTATTTGCAGACAATCGATAGACCAGCATTCTCATTCTTACCCTTTAACTATATCCGACCAAATGTTAATTATAACGAAACCCAACCAAAAATACATTATAGCAAGTATCCCAAGGCATAAGGCGATTTCATAGAATATCTTTATTAACACTCGCATCTTTCCCCCCTTCAGCTCTTTTCAGATTTTGCTTTTGGAAGTTTTACCTGGAAATTACCGTGCGCTTCTTCAGTGTTTTAGAATGCAACCCCCATATACAAAGTATAACATATTTTCATCGAGTTACAAAGTCCGGGAAAATCGTTGTTTTTTGAGATGCTATTGTGTTCATTAGCTCTGTGAGCAGTAAGTCGGAGAAAAGAACGACTTTGGGATTGTGAGGACATTCCAACGGTTTTAAATGCTCTTCTAAGGTCCTATTGCGGTAAAAAATTATTCCTTTCTGGACTTTCTGCTTGACTTCCTTATTTTAAATGTATATAATACTTTTTGTGGAGTAGTGTTAAGGAAGGGGAGTATTAAGAAAGGTTCGTTGCACTTCCTAAATACACTTCCTCACGAGTAGATTTCTATATCGGCGCTTGACCCTGGGCAAGGTATGAGCGCTGAAGCAGTTTGTAAGTGCGCTCTATCTAATTGGTAAGTAGGTTACTATCGTAGGATAGGTGTACGCCTTGTGGGATGGCTCAGAAGGCGTAAAACATTGTAAAAGAAGTATAAAAAGGAGGCACGGGCAGTCTTTGGGAGGAGAGTATATGAAAATATTTTTACTCCGACATTTTCCATTCAACAAGCTCAGCTATGCGGCTAAGCCTCATTTACAAAAGAGTGTCAAGCCTGTCTTGAAAAGTCAATCTTCCAGGGCTCTTCTCGAAGTTCTTTCCAGCCAGAACGGACACAACAATACGAATAGGGCTTTTCAAGAGTCAAATTGGAGCGGCAAAGATAGCTCAAAAAAATAGACCCAAACGAACCACTAAGCAGACGTGAGCTCGATATCGTTTTTCTGAGATAATATTTTCATCGAGTTACAAAGTCCGGGAAAATCGTTGTTTTTTGAGATGCTATTGTGTTCATTAGCTCTGTGAGCAGTAAGTCGGAGAAAAGAACGACTTTGGGATTGTGAGGACATTCCAACGGTTTTAAATGCTCTTCTAAGGTCCTATTGCGGTAAAAAATTATTCCTTTCTGGACTTTCTGCTTGACTTCCTTATTTTAAATGTATATAATACTTTTTGTGGAGTAGTGTTAAGGAAGGGGAGTATTAAGAAAGGTTCGTTGCACTTCCTAAATACACTTCCTCACGAGTAGATTTCTATATCGGCGCTTGACCCTGGGCAAGGTATGAGCGCTGAAGCAGTTTGTAAGTGCGCTCTATCTAATTGGTAAGTAGGTTACTATCGTAGGATAGGTGTACGCCTTGTGGGATGGCTCAGAAGGCGTAAAACATTGTAAAAGAAGTATAAAAAGGAGGCACGGGCAGTCTTTGGGAGGAGAGTATATGAAAATATTTTTACTCCGACATTTTCCATTCAACAAGCTCAGCTATGCGGCTAAGCCTCATTTACAAAAGAGTGTCAAGCCTGTCTTGAAAAGTCAATCTTCCAGGGCTCTTCTCGAAGTTCTTTCCAGCCAGAACGGACACAACAATACGAATAGGGCTTTTCAAGAGTCAAATTGGAGCGGCAAAGATAGCTCAAAAAAATAGACCCAAACGAACCACTAAGCAGACGTGAGCTCGATATCGTTTTTCTGAGATACTTTCAGGGCATGTGTAATCCAGAGGTGGCCGAAAGGCTTGGTCTTAAGCTTAATCAGGTCAAATACAGGATAAATAAATCCAACGTCAAACAGTATATCCGCGAGGAAGTTCTGTAAACGAAGGCAGAGAATAGCGAAACTACTGGGAACGCCGCGTGCGGTCCCCATAATAGCCGTGAATTCATTGATTTTGGCTGGCGTCCTGGTGTTTTCATTTTTGGCCATAGTTAGTATAGCATTGTTTCTGTCAAAATCCCTATCAACTCTCAATTTGCTTTTTTGTCGAAAACATCAGTCCGGAGACCGTCATTGCGAGCGAAAAAAGCCTTTAGCCCTGAGCGAAGCCGAAAGGGAAGCAATCTCAAATACAACGATGGCTTATCTTCCTGTTGCGCAGGAGATTGTCACGGCCCTTCGGGCCTCCTAAGAAAATAAACGGTTTTAGTATTGTGAGGTTTGAGATTGCCACAGTCGCCTGCGGCTCCTTCGCAATGACAATGATGGTCCATTTTCTTCTGCATACTTCCTGAGAATCAGGTGAGGTGCTCGCAATGACATTTTGCGAAGGTTTTCTACAAAGCACTCTCAATTTAAGAAGAATCGTCCGTGTCTGACTCTCTCTACGGATTTCGTAGTCTCCTTTTTAGTCCGAAAACACTCCTTTTTATAATGCCATTTCACCCCAATTTGCCTTGATTGCCATACTACACGAAATGCGCTAAGGCTTTTTATAAAAACGACCGAAATCAAAAAATGCTAAAACTTGTCCTGAACATTCGCAAATCAGAAAGAACTGCGTAGGCAGCAGCGTAGCGGGGCAGAGGTTATATAAAAAATATTAGATGAAAGGTTGCATTATGAATGAGGAAAAGAAATGTTTACGATGTGGCAGCACCAGTCTTCAAGCCGGTAACTTCCAATCCACCGGAAAAATCTATTCTTGTCCTGAAAATGCCAAAATTAGTGCATTCCTCACTACGGGAGTTCCTGTTAGCTCCATCATGTGTTTTGACTGCGGGCATGTGGAATTAATTGTAGACCCGAACAAAATAAAGTTGATAACAAAAGCGTCGCCTAATTCCTGTCCTCAGGAGGAGCATCGGCATATGACTTGTCAGCCGGCTGCGAATACGTAGGACAATACGAGCTATCTGGTCGCATGGCTACGAAGGGCTGTGAGCGTAAAGCTTGTGGCCCTTTTTCTATTGCCTAAGTCAGCCCACACAATCTCACAACCCCTCATCTTTCAATTTTTAAGCGCCTCACAGGTCATTTAAACGGCGTACTCGTCTCTATGCGCATCTATAAAAACCTTACTCTAAAAAAAAGTAATCAAAATTGGGCTGGAGCGGTTCTCATTAGTCCGTAAATCTACTGCCAATAACTTGCATTATAGCGACTGAGTGTGCTATAATAATGTCACACAAGAAAATCAGCCGGACTCATAATTTCGGGCGAAAAATCTTGGTTTGGAAGAACCTTCTTCGAAAGAGAAGGGCAAAAACTATGCGCAAAGGAACTGGTTTTACCCTGTTAGAAATTAACATTCCTGCTCGGGAAGGCGGAAGATTTCTAACGGGGTTTACGCTAATAGAGCTTTTGGTGGTGATTGCTATCGTTGCGTTGTTGATGGCGATACTGATGCCGGCACTGCAGCGGGTCAAGAAACAGGCGAAGGCGGTTGCGTGTCAGTCCAATTTGCATCAGTGGGCAGTTGTCTTTGAGATGTACTCGGGTCAAAATGACGGGTATTTTTGGAGCGGGGATTTTAACAGGGGTGGATGGGAGCAATATGCCTGGGTAGGACCGTTGCGGCCTTACTACAGTAATGAGAAAAAGATGCGATTTTGTCCGACGGCTACAAAACTCAGGGAAGAAGGAGCCCGGGACCCGTTTGCAGCCTGGGGACCTATGCGGCAGACAGGTGACCAATCCGGCAGCTATGGAATGAATAACTGGCTTTGTAATCCATTACCCGTGGTGGACTTTATACATGGGCGGGAGGCAACCAAAGATAACTGGCGGAATGCTTATGTTGATGGTGCAGGTAATATACCGCTGTTTTTAGATTGCGCGTTTGTTGAGAGCAAGCCGTATGATTTCGATACGCCTCCGGAATATGATGGTGATATATCAACGTATTTGGTAAGCGCTTTACAAATAAAGCGTTTCTGTATGAACCGACACGGTGAGTATGCAAACGGCGTTTTTCTGGATTTCTCCGTCAGGAAGATCGGGCTTAAACAATTATGGACTTTTAAGTGGCACCGAAGTTTTGATATAAACAACTCGTGGACCATAGCCGGCGGGGTCCAGCCGTCCGATTGGCCGGAATGGATGAGAAGGTTTAAGGATTATTGAAAAAAGCAGTTACACCTCCCTTACGGTCGGCTCGTGCTATGTAGCCCTTCTCCGTAGTATTACGACGAAGGACGAAGCGAGATACTTCGCAGAGTAGCAGGCTCTGCTTGACAAAATAGTTGCCGCCGTTTTTTCGTTAGACATATCACGGCACAAACCCTAATATGATTTCAAATTACTCAAACTGAACGATTTTGGGACAAAATATAACATAAGTATTGTCTTGACGAGAGCATAGTAGAGTTTGTCATTCCTGTGAAAACAGGAATCCAGAAATGTGGCAAAAGTGTGGATTCTCGCTTTCGCGGGAATGACACAGAGAATCGGTTAGTTTGAGTAAATTACGCAGTACGCAATGCAGGATGCGCTCTATGGCTGAAAAAGGGAAATACGTTTATGATTGGCCCCGGCCGATGGTTACTGTTGATGCTGCGGTCTTTACTTTTTCCGATGATAAGGCCAAGGTGCTGCTTATCAATCGCGGAAATGAGCCTTTCAAAGGCAAGTGGGCGCTGCCGGGCGGATTTGTTGATATGGATGAGGAGCTGGAGGACGCTATCGTCAGAGAACTGACCGAAGAAACTGGGCTGACAAGTGTGCGATTAGAACAGATGCGTACCTTCGGTACAGTCGGGCGCGACCCGAGGGGCAGAATGATTACAATAGTATTTATGGGTATTGCGACGGAAGGACAGGATAAGATAAAGGCTGGCGACGATGCCACCCAGGCACAATGGTTCGATATAGAAGAACTTCCCAAAGATTTGGCATTCGACCATAACGAAGTAGTCAGGTTTGCTATTGAAAAGCATCTCAAAACCCCGCGTAAAACGCAGGGCTAAATAGGTATGGATTCCTGCTTGCGCAGGAATGACAATTATTGCTGAGATTGCCATGGCCTGCTTTGCAGGCCGTGGCAATGACAGAAGAAGGCTTGAATGAATGAAAGCGTTGATATTTCGGTTGATTTTGCGGGGATTCGGCTGGCTAATCCAGTATTTACGGCTTCGGGGACGTGTGGATATGCCGATGAATTGGCTGATTTTATGGATGTTAATACGCTCGGTGGGTTTATTACAAAAAGTATTACGCGCTGGCCAAGAAAAGGCAACCCGACGCCGAGGATTGTTGAGACCGATTCGGGGATGCTTAATGCGATTGGATTGGCCAATATCGGATTAGATAAATTCATCGAAGAAAAACTGCCCATTCTCGAAAAGATGAACGCTGCCGTTTTTGTTAATGTAGCCGGCCAGACTATTGATGAATATGTGGCGGTTGCGCAGCGGCTGTCCTCTGAAAAAGCAATAGCCGGGTTTGAATTGAATATTAGCTGTCCCAACGTCAAAAAAGGCGGGATAAGTTTCGGCACCGAGCCTGAGCAGGCAAAGGAGATTACTTCGGCGGTTAAAAAAGCCGCCGGCGAGAAGGTCCTGATGGTCAAGCTGTCCCCCACGGTTACAGATGTCAGCGTAATTGCACGGGCAGCGATTGAGGCGGGTGCCGATGCGCTTAGTTTAGTGAATACCTTTACGGCGATGGTTGTCGATATTGAAACTCGCAAGCCGGTTTTGGCCAACCGGACAGGTGGATTGTCGGGGCCGGCGATAAAGCCAATAGCGGTTCATCTGGTCAATAGGGTCTATAATGAAGTTGCGAAAAGTCACGGGATACCGATTCTGGGCTTGGGTGGAATCAGAAACGCTTCGGATGCAATCGAATTTATTATTGCGGGGGCATCGGCGGTGGGTGTCGGGACGGCGAATTTTATTGAGCCGGGATGCGCGGCAAAAATTATCGAAGGCGTAAAAAAATATTGTGTTCGCAATAATATAACTAATATCAAAGAACTGATTGGCTCACTTTTAGAGGAGAAATAATTATGGCCGGCAAAATGTTTCACATCGAAAGAGTCCCGTATAAGCTGTTTTTCACTTCCATCGTGTTTCTGTTGTTGGTTGTAACGGATCCTGCGGCAGGACAGGAAATACAATTGGATGAACGCCCTGCCGAGCCGGGCGAATGGGGTTATAACCCTGCCGCCGGTGCGGTGTCTCAGGTCAATCCTCCGAGTTTTAGCTGGCGGCCACAAAGAGAGCTTACGTGGGAAATCGAATGCGCTCGTGATACAAGATTCGAAAATGTCGAATATCGTATAGAGAATCTCGAGTTCAATGTACACTGTCCGCCACGGATCTTTAAGCCTGGAACTTATACGTGGCGTTATCGCGGCAAAGATAAGAACGGCCGTTATACGAACTGGAGCCAGCCTCGAACGTTCACTATTGCCAGTGATGCGGCAGATATGGCGCTGCCGGCCCGCAAGGATTTGATTGGGCGGATACCAAAAAGCCATCCGCGTCTGTTTATGCGTCCTGAGAACCTCGGGCGGCTGCGGGAACTGGCGCGGGGCACAATGAGGCAGGAGTATAACAAACTCGTTAGTGATTGTGAGAGGATTATGGCCAGGCCCCCTTCGACCGAGGAGCCGCCGAAGTATCAGAAAGATTTAGTACGCGGCAGTGAGGCCTGGAGGAAGATTTGGTGGGGCAACCGTACATATACCATCAGAGCACTCAACGGCGCGGCGACATTGGCTTTTACCCGGCTGCTCGGCGGGCAGGAAAAGTACGGCCTTGAAGCCAAACGCATTCTGCTGGAATGCGCCAGGTGGGACCCGAAAGGCAGTACCGGCTATCGCTATAACGATGAGGCGGGTATGCCCTACAATTATTATTTTTCGCGCACTTATACTTTTGTTAACGACCTGCTTAGCGGGCAGGAAAAGAAAATCTGCCGGGATGTGATGAAGGTGCGCGGCGAAGAGATGTATGAACATCTTTGTCCGCGGCATTTGTGGCGGCCATACGGCAGTCACGCCAACCGTGCGTGGCACTTTTTGGGTGAGATTGGTGTCGCCTTTTTGGGTGAGGTCGAGGGGGCCGAGGACTGGGTATGGTTTGCCGCCAATGTGTTTTTCAATGTGTATCCGGCCTGGTGCGATGATGACGGGGGCTGGCACGAGGGGGTCAGCTACTGGTCGAGTTACATCGGTCGTTTCACCTGGTGGGCTGATGTGATGCGTGAGGCCATGGGCATCGATGCCTATGACAAGCCTTACTTTTCCAGTGCCGGTTATTACGCGATGTATCTGATGCCGCCCGGCAAGGTTAGCGGAGGATTCGGTGATGGGGCCAATCGCAGAAGGGCTTCAAACCTCGTGCCGCTGCTGAGCCAGCTTGCGGCGCAAGCCGGCAACGGGCATTGGCAGTGGTACGCGGAGCAAATGGGCGGCCCCAAAGTGACATCCGGGTACATTGGGTTTATCCGCGGTGCCCTGCCGAAGGCGGATTCCAAACCACCGGACGAGCTGCCTGCGTCCAAGCTCTTCAGTGGGACGGGGCAGGCTTATCTGAATACAACGCTGAAGGATGCAGGGGAAGATGTGCAGGTCATTTTCAAGTCGAGCCCTATGGGTACGCAGTCGCACGGC
>JABUBO010000327.1_pt1 | contig 15010 bp, 15 predicted proteins | sample 7240361 | NCBI WGS metagenome assembly JABUBO01 (sample SAMN07256346, study PRJNA390944) | subsurface metagenome | isolation source: Methane hydrate marine sediment | place: Pacific Ocean: Eastern North Pacific, ODP site
GAAATCTGTGAGTATCTCAGCCAGTCGTGCTTCATACGTTCCAAATGTCAGAATGGTCTTATGAAGGATAACCGGTGTTATGAAGAAGGCAGAAATTGCGGGGAGTATTTGTTCTTTCATTAAGTCTTTCATTTCGTGCGGCACACCGGGCATGGAGACAATAATCCTGCCATCGGTTTCAAACCACAACCCCGGGGCTGTACCGTTTTTGTTTTGAAATATTCTCGCATTCTCCGGTACTTCTGCCTGTTTGCGATTAAATTCATTGATTGGAATGGATCGGCCTGACAGGAAACTTTTTATATTTTCAAACACTTCTTGGCTAAAAATGAGTTTCGAATTAAAGTATGCTGCGAGGGTATGCTTTGTGATATCATCGCGTGTAGGTCCCAGACCACCTGTCAACAGAATCAGATCAGTTCTGCATTTGGCTTCATCCAATGCTTTGATAATATGTTCTTTTGTATCGGAAATGGAAGTGATCTGATATACGTGAACACCTATTTTATTCAGCTCCTGCCCCATCCAGGCAGCATTGGTGTTGATGGTCTGGCCAATAAGCAGTTCGTCGCCTATGGAGATTATTTCGGCTTTCATTTTGAGCGGGAAACGGGGATCGAACCCGCGACCCTCAGCTTGGGAAGCTGATGCTCTACCACTGAGCTACTCCCGCAAAATAAGACGACAAAAATAAGAAAATTGACAATTTAAAAAAAAAGAAAGCATAGAGCAGACCCTGTTAAATTATAAAATACGGCATAGCGTATTTAACAGGGTAGGCTAGCGACTTATCCCATTCTCAAACACTGCCAGGTTTACTCACTCCCTCTGTCCTTCGCTCAAACCTGCTCGTGAGACATTTCACTCACTTTGTTCGTGAAATGGTTGTCAGACGCTGGCAGGTTATTCCCCTCTCAAACGGTGCAAGGTCTATTTTCTAGCCGAATACAATTCGGCTCTACATTAAATGGTTTTTGGTTTATAGTTTTCAGTTTTCAGTTCAGTTGGAGACTGTTGACTGTTGACTGGAGACTTATCCCTGCTATCCGTCAGTAGCCGGACAGGCTGCTACTGCCACTTTCCTTATATCCGGCATCTATCCAACAATCATCACTCATCCTTTACTTAGAGCCTCCCATCGGACTTGAATGCTGACGCTTACGGTCAGCATCCTGACAATTTCTCCAACAGGAGAAATTCGTCAGGACCGGCGACGCCTTCAGAATACTTTTTCATAAAATCAATTAAGCGGTTCCGTGTAAGATTTTTTAACTTCCTTTCAAGAACCGTAGCCGAAGACCGATCACTCTTTAAAGCTGACCAAACCAGAATCCAGGGAATACCCGATTTTGTCGCCTTTTCAAATTCACTATTATGTCGTAATACCCTGTTCCCCAAATTATTGGTCTGCCCTTTATAAAATTGGTTAATTGACACAGAATATAAAATATAGACCCAAAACAAAACTTATCAGTTTGGAAAACGATTTAAATTTGAGCCACCTACGGGAATCGAACCCGTGACCTGTTGTTTACGAAACAACCGCTCTGACCATCTGAGCTAAAGTGGCAAGGGACTTATACAGTATTATTTACAAAATTAATCAACATTTTTTTCCTTCAATCGTTTCAATCGCTCCAGCAATGGCGGGTGCGAATAATGAAAAAAAACGAATGCCGGATGAGGGGTAAGGTTACTTAAATTCTTAACTGATAATTTCTTCAGAGCCGATGACAGATCTTCTCCACTGAAATTAAATTTAGCAAAATTATCGGCCTGAAATTCATTTTTCCTTGAAAAAAAATTCATACCAAGACCAATAATAGTGGATATCGGGCTGTAAAGAATGCCGAATGCTATTAATCCCAAGTGAAAGCTTGGGATACCGGAACCCAGTGCCCCGGATAGTTTCGGATTTCCAATAAAAAGCGAAAGAATAAACAGAGTTAAGCCCGTTTGCAAAATGGAAATAATAATGCCTGTCCTTGTGTGTTTCTTTTTATAATGCCCGATTTCATGAGCCAGTACGGCAAGTATCTCATTTTGAGTCAGGTCTTCAATCAATGTATCAAAAAGCACAATTCTTTTTTTTGCACCCAACCCGCTGAAATATGCATTAGCCTTGGTTGACCGTTTAGATCCGTCAATTACATATAAATTATCAAGTTTAAAATCAACTTTCTTGCATAATTCTTGTATTGCATTCCTTAATCCTCCTTCTTCCAATGGTGTTTGTTTATTAAATATCGGAACGATAAGTGTGGAGTAAAACATTGTCATAAAGATCATGAACACACTGACCAGTATCCATGTATATATCCAAAACATATTAGTAGTTTGTTCATAAAACCAGACAACCAATGCCAATAACCCGCCTCCGATAATTGCAGCCAGAAACCAGCCTTTTATTTTATCCAGGAAAAAGGTTTTCAGTGTTGTTTTATTGAATCCGTATTTTTCTTCGATAACAAATGTATCGTATAATGAAAAGGGTGTAGAAAGAATATCCATGGCAAAGCCAAGTATCCCGAAAAACAGCATGGCAATAAAAATTGAATTGCCGCTTAATAGCCTTGCCCAACCATCCACCTTTGAAAATCCTCCGAAAAACAACATCAAGAGGAGTATAAGGAATGTCAAAACACTGGTAATAAGTCCCAGTTTCTGATTTTCAAAATAATAGTCCTGCGATTTCTTATATTGGTCAACATCGTATATTCCATGCAATTCTTTTGGCAATTCGTTACTCCAGCGTGTACTATTCAGGTAATTCAGGAGCCTTTCCAATAAGAAGTCGAAAATTAAAATCGCAATAATGATATAAAATACCGTGGTAAACATATTTATCATTCCAATTTAAAAATAAAGGTGCAAAAATAATATTTTATAGGATTATCTGCTGAGTAATTTCCTTTTTTCCTTTACTCTCTCCTGTAAGAGTAAGACGTATTCTTTACTGCTTGATCTATTAAGCGTACGATAAGATTTTGCTGCCCATTCAAGGGCTATATCCAACTTGTCTTCAATTTCAGATGCCAGAGCCATGTTAAGAGATGCTTTCGCTGCCAGGCTTTTTTTCTCCCCATATGCAAGTTTTTTCCATATTTGCACCGCACCAGTCCAGTTATCCTTCAAGACTTCCTTACCAGCCTGTTTTATTTCCTTACTACCCGATTTATAATAAAACCGGTCAACCTCCAGCCAGGAAGGAACAATTCTTTTACCGTAGCCATATCCCGCCCAGTAAGCCGCTTCCAGTATTGCGTTATTCTTTTCAGGTAACTGTTTCAGTGCCTTTGATGATTCATTGTCTGACCTCTCCCATTGAATTGTATCTATATAGAGATATTCATCAATAATCTTCTTATTTGTTAAATCATATATCCTCCAGAATGCTTTGGGGCTTACATTTAAATATGCAACAAAATATCTTTTAATAATAGCATCATCAGCATTATGAAAAAAACTATAATGAATATCCTGAGAAATAGTGTCTGAACAGTCGTAATCTTCAAGTGAAATCAGTAATTCAGTGTTGGTTTTATCACAAACCCATTCAACATCCTGCCAGTCAAGTGGTAATGGTTTTCCCGTTGAATCTTTACTTAAACCAAAATAATATAACAGGGAATCGTAAAATACAGTGTCGATAAAGGGTGAGGTAATCAACAGATCGGATAAACCCTGAATGCAATTGTTTGTGACCTCAGAATGGTGAGGTGATTTTTTTGATGGCAGATTTCTGCCTGAATCCTGATTTTGAGTGACAAGGTTAGTTTTCAGGCTCAGGTTGATTATGGTGATTCCATGAATATCACGAGGCAAGGATACTTCAGGGGACTCCAGTATTTGGATTTTAATAATGGATGTGGTTTGACATGCTGTAAATAGCAGACAGAAAAACAGAATAATAAGTATCTTCACTGGTTTAACAAACGGTTCTCAAGGAGTTGAATATAGGTTTCAATGGTTTTATTTTGGTTTAACTGCCAGGCTGTCTTAGCCAATTCCAGGGCATTTTCCATTTTGCCTTTCATTTCATTGATCATTGCCATATTGTACTTAGCGGCAGAAGCAATTCTTGGATTGGGGTTGTTTAAATTCCGTTCCCACAGTTCAGCTGCCTTGTCCCAGTATCTCTGAAAGACATAAGTTTTTGCCATTTTAAAATCATCATTTCCTTTTGGGAAATACCTTCTTTCCACTGTAGTGTATCCCGGATTCAGAAGTTGTGCAAATTGCTCTCCAGCCATAAAACTTACCTCCTCAATAGCATTCTTTTTTCCTGGTAATTTCCGTTCGGCTTCTTTTTTCGAATTGGCTTTAACTTCCCTGATGGTTGAATCCTGTATGGTTTTCATAAACAGGATTTTTGATTCGGCCGGATAATAAAACCGCCATCCAAGTTCTACTTCAGCTAATAATTGTCCAACATGTACAACCTGTTCCCTGATATCATAAACCACAGTACGTAATTGTCCCTCTTCAACCTTTTTCTTAGATTTTGAATAAAAACTGTAATTAACAGAAGTTGATGCTCTAAAGCTTTCCAAAGACACCAGGGCATCTGAATTGCTTTTTTCGCAAATTTCTTTTATCTCCTGCCAGGGTAATGGTTCCGGAAAACCACTCTCTGTCTTATGGTCAACCAAACGTTCTTCAAGTCCGGTTATCGTGAATCTGCTATATTCCTTCATTTTTCCCCAAAAACCATTCATCGCATTATCGATAGCTACCTTTTCGACCATAGCTCCTTCTCCCGATATCATTTCTCTAATAACGTTGGTTACATAAGTTGTATCATCACGTAATCTGTATTTGACAAGTGCTAATTTTTTAATTTTTTCGGGTATATCAATATCAGAAGGTCTTGGTATGTCAATAACTATCTTTGACGTGCTGCAGGAGATTAAAAAGAATAATCCTGCAATAACGGTTAAAAAGACCCAACGCTTTGCCCTGCTCATCGGTTCTACTGCAATGAATATTTTACAATCTCGGGGTTTACAAGTTTCATATAGTCATTCAAACTCATCCGGATTAGTTCTGTATGAAACCCGCCGTTAAAGGCAATTTCTTCATTTTCGGTAAGACTTTCTGCAACATAAACAGGTAGGTTCCATAAATTGCCAAACGGTGGCATGGCACCTATCTCACAGTTTGGAAAGATATCCTGGAATTCCTGTTCCTTTGCAAGCTCAATCTTTCCTGCACCAGTAGCGCCTCTTAAAAGTTCAAAATCAACCCTGTACAAAGCAGGCAGTATAGCCATTGCCATTTTCCCGTCAATCTTTATCATCACTGTTTTTGCAAGTTCTTTTCCGGGTATATGACATGCAGCAGCAATTTTTTGTGCTGAATAGGCTTTCGAATGACTAATGGTGAAATATTCAATCCCATTTTTATCGAGAAATTCTTTTAACTTTTTTACAATCATGACTAAAAAAATTTAAGTTTTATTCCTTTCGGAATTTAAAGGATACACGTATTTTAGTACGGTATGCAACAATTTTACCGTCTTCAATTTTCATTTTTAAAGATACTAAAAAAATCTTGTTGAATGATCCATGATAAAATAAAAAAAGCTGTTCCGGTTTATCGAAACAGCTTTTGTTTTTATTCAGGATTTGTAAGACAGCGATCAGGTTTTCATAGCTCCGCAAACATTGATGACCTGTCCGCTTACATAAGAAGAAAGGTCAGATGCCAGGTACAGGGCAGTGTTAGCCACATCTTCCGGTGTACCTCCTCTCTTCAATGGTATTTGTTCAATCCATGCCTTTCGTAACTCTTCAGGTAGCTTTTCGGTCATATCGGTCAAAATAAACCCCGGGGCGATCGCATTACAACGTATACTCCTTGCTCCAATTTCTCTTGCAACCGATTTTGTAAACCCGATAATTCCTGCCTTTGATGCGGCATAGTTCGATTGACCGGCATTTCCACTAACACCAACCACAGAACTGATATTGACTATTGACCCTGAGCGTTGTTTTAGCATGATTGTCTGAACACACTTGGTGAAATTAAATACTGATTTCAGGTTAACGGTAATAACTGCATCCCATTGATCCTCAGTCATCCGCATTAATAAAGTGTCTCTTGTTATACCTGCATTGTTTACCAAAACGTCTATCTGGCCAAAATCTTCGACGATCTGGTTGACCACCTTCTGGGTCTGATCAAATTTGCTGGCATCGGAAGTATAGCCTTTTGCTTTCACACCTCTGGTTTCCAGTTCTTTAAGTGTATTTCGGAAATCGTCGTTATCGAACAGATCAGTAAAAGCAATATTGGCACCTTCACCTGCAAATTTCAGGGCAATGGCTTTTCCGATTCCACGGGCAGCTCCTGTAATTAAAGCTGTTTTTCCTTCGAGTAGTTTCATTGTAAGATTTTTTATTCATTTTTGTTCTGATGTAAAACCTCCTTCATCCTTTTTCCGATGTCCGCCGGAGATTCCACCACATGGATACCACATTCCTGCATGATTTTAATTTTTGCTGCTGCAGTATCATCCTTTCCTCCGATTATTGCACCTGCGTGTCCCATTCTGCGTCCCTTTGGTGCGGTCTTACCGGCAACAAACCCAACTACAGGCTTTGTACCATTTTCCCTGATCCAGTTCGCAGCATCTGCTTCCATGTTCCCGCCAATTTCTCCAATCATTATAATTCCTTCGGTTTCAGGATCTTTCATAAATAATTGAATAGCTTTCAGGATAGATGTTCCGATAATGGGATCACCTCCAACACCAATACAGGTTGACTGTCCCAGTCCGGCTTTTGTTATCTGATCAACGGCCTCATAGGTAAGAGTGCCGGAACGGGAAACGATACCAATGCTGCCTTTTTTATGTATAAATCCCGGCATTATACCCACTTTGGCTTCACCTGGAGTGATAACACCCGGGCAATTCGGACCGACCATATGGACATCTTTATCCCTTATGTATTCATTTACTTTTACCATGTCGCTTGTGGGAATACCTTCGGTAATGGTAATAATGACTTTTATTCCTGCATCGGCTGCTTCCATAATAGCGTCGGCTGCAAATGCGGGCGGAACAAAAACTACAGAAACATTAGCTCCGGTTTTTTTCACAGCTTCTTCAACGGTATTAAAAACCGGCTTATCAAGATGGGTTTGTCCGCCTTTACCTGGTGTAACACCGCCTACAACATGGGTTCCATACTCAATCATCTGGGAGGCATGAAATGTCCCTTCTCCACCGGTAAACCCCTGGACCACTACTTTGGAATCTTTATTGACTAATATGCTCATTCTTGTTTTAATTTGAAAATAACAACTTCAAATGTATATTTTTTATCCTATTTGGCAAAAGAATTATTTGGTTTATGGTTCTCAGTTTTCAGTTTATGGTTCAATGGCATACTTTGGGGTAAAGTTTAAATGAAGTAGTTACGGGTTTAGGGTTATGGGTTTTAACATAATATCCGGAAAACCACACGGTCATTCTATATTTGGCTTTGGAAGGCAAACTACTTAAGATGCATTTTGTTTATCTTTGTTTTAAGTAATCAATCAACTAAAATTAAAATCATGGCAACATTTTACGGTTTGATCGTTTCTTTTATTCTGCAGTTTGTGGCTGCTTTTATAGCGATTAGTCTCACTAAGTTGACAAAATATAATCTCTCGTGGATATTGATTTCCATAGCACTTTTTTTGACCGCCATTCGCAGACTAATTGAATTTCTGCCCTATATGTTCCCGACATACTCAAAAGACCTCTCTATGCTCAGTTCATGGACAGGTATTGGTACGTCCGTTCTGATAACGGTGAGTATTATATTTATTAAAAAGATATTTAAATCTCTTAAGGAAGCTGATAAGATCAGAAAATTATCCGAAAGAAGGGTATTAAATGCGATAATTCAGACAGAAGAAAAAGAACGTAAACGGTTTGCTAAAGATATGCATGACGGGTTAGGGCCTATATTATCCACAGTAAAAATGTCTTTTTCTGCACTACAGAAAAGTGAGCTTACTGAAAAGGTTAGCAATATAATTAACAATACCTCCGAACTTATTGAAGAAGCGATCAACGGTCTGAAAGAAATTTCAGAAAATCTCAGTCCGCATATACTGAGTAATTTCGGACTTGAATCGATGCTGCGTACATTTGTAAACAGGATCAATTATGCCGGCAGGATCAGGATACATTTCAGTTCCAATCTCAACAAAGAACGTTTTCAAACGGAAGTCGAAATAATCTTGTTTCGTGCTATTTGTGAACTTATTAACAATACTATTCGTCATGCTGAGGCAAGTAATGCTATCTTAAAGATTTTTAAAACCGAAGATATGATGCTAATTCATTATAAGGACGATGGTAAGGGATTTGATCCGAAAATATTGGAAAAGGACGGATCAACCGGATCGGGTTTCAATAACATACATTCAAGGCTGCAATCGGTTAACGGCCGTTTCTCGGTGGAAAGTATACCGGGAAGTGGAATGGAAGCTGAAATTGTTCTCAAGCTTAAAGATATAAGAAAATGAAAAAGGTTAAAGTTGTTTTGGTGGATGATCATAAATTATTCAGAAATGGTCTGTCTACTTTACTGAAAGGGGAAAAAGAAATAGAGATAACAGGCGAAGCTGAAAACGGAAAAGAGTTTTGTAAATTGTTGCAAAAGACTACCCCTGATGTAGTGTTGATGGATATTGAAATGCCGGTAATGAATGGAATTGAAGCATCCCGTTTAGCCATTCAGATGTATCCCGACCTTAAGATCATTACACTATCCATGTACGGTGAAGAAGAATATTATTTGAAAATGATCGAGGCAGGAGCAAAAGGATTTATCCTGAAAACTTCCGGTATTGATGAAGTGGTCAAAGCGATTAAAACTGTGCATAACGGAGGAACATTTTTCAGCCAGGAAGTTTTATATAATGTAGTTAAGAGTATTAAAGAGATCAATAAGGATAAAACCACCGAAGTTCATTTATCGACCAGGGAGAATGAGATCCTTGCCTTGATATGTAAGGGGTATTCCAACCTGGAGATCGCCGATGAACTTAATATAAGCAAGAGGACAGTTGATAAGCACAGGGCAAACATCCTTGATAAGACAAATACACACAACACGGCAAGTCTGGTCATGTATGCCGTTGAAAACAAACTTATTGAGATTTAGTGATCTTTATATAGTAGTATAAATACTTACCATCTATACCACTTTATACCATCCCGTATTTCTGGAAAAAAATAAGTATTTAAGGGCTTTCCCATTGTTTAAATGCTTGTTATTTTAGTAAAAATTTTGGATAAGTGGGAAAGTTATTTGAACGTTTACAACAAGATGTCCGGTTCAGTGAAGGACTGGAAGCGTGTATTAATTGCGGTACCTGCACAGCCATTTGTCCAGCCGCTTCCTTTTATGATTACGACCCAAGGGAAATTGCCGATGCTCTTCAGGTTGAGGATGAGAAAATACTTGAGGAACTTCTGAAAGGTGAAAAAATATGGTATTGCGGACAGTGTATGTCATGTAAAACCAGATGTCCCCGGGGTAATACCCCCGGATTGTTAATATTGGCACTTCGAAACCTTTCCATTGAAACAGGATTGTACCTGCACTCCCACAGGGGAAAGCAGATGTATGTTTTAAAGAAGCTTATCGGGGATACAATTCTGGCTACCGGTTATTGTGTTCATGCCGATAGTGTGGATACCGGTTTATTCCCGGAACAGGGCCCCGTTTGGGACTGGATAAGAAAAAACAGCAGTGAAATATATAATCTCTTCGGCAATTCATATAACAAGCCTGGCAACGGTCCACTCAGGAAAATTTCAAAAACGAGCATGAATGAACTTAAAACGATTTTTAATATCACCGGCTGCACTGACCGGTTTGAAAAATTAGAGAACGATGCAGCTAAATGTGCGAAAAAACTAAATCTGGAGTATGATGATACGATCTGGAATGAATATTTCCAGTTAATGTATTCCAAAAACCAGCCTGAGGATGAAAGTTGACGGTAAAAAAGTATTCTGGAATGAATATCAGAAAGATATTGCCGATGATCAATATTTTTTTGTCAGGAGTTGTGTCAGGCAAAACTTCTTTCCCGGTGCTGAAGAAGCATTCATCAGGATATTAAGGAACGATCTGGGAAAAGATTTGTACAACGATCCCAATCATACAACCTGTACAGGGATCGGTTATCATGTTGACCTGGTAAAGCTTGAAACAACTATGACAGTGATTGCAAGGCAGTTTGCCCTGATGTCAGAAGCCGGATATCGCAATTTTGTAATTTCCTGTGTTACTTCCTTTGGTTTGTATAATGAAATCCTGGATATATGGGAGAAACATCCGGAAATTGAGGAACAGGTACGTGATTACCTGTACCGTTCAACAGGAAGAGAATTTAAAATACCGGAAAATCTTGTCCATGCCAGTGATATCATCTTTAAATTCAGGGGTCAGATCGCAGCCAAAACGCAATACAAACTTATAAATCAATATACGGGAAAACCACTTCAGGTGGTTGAGCATATCGGTTGTCACTATGCCAAAATGTTCCCTGAGAAGGGGATCGGGGGAGCAGAACATCCTTATGTTCTTGCCGGTCTTATAGAATCGTTGGGTGGTGAGGTAATTGATTATCCGGAAAGAAGGATGTGTTGCGGATTTGGATTCAGACAATACATTGTAAAGGCAAGCAGGGGGTATTCCTTATCCTGTACATACAGAAAAATGAAATCCATGGAACCCTATAAACCTGACCTGATAGTTACCAATTGTCCCGGCTGTAATTTTTTCTTCGATCGATGGCAATATGTCATCAGTGAGACGAAGAGAGAAACTTATGGTGAGGAAGGTAATGGAATTCCTGTTCTAACATACGAAGAAGTTGCCGCCCTGGCCCTCGGATATGATCCCTGGGACCTGGGATTACAAATGCACCAGGTGGCGGTCGAACCATTATTGGAAAAAATGGGTGTGGATTACGATCCGGCTTTGAAATATATAGGATTTTCAGGCAAACAACTATCAAAACCCCAAATACCCGATTTGCTAAAAGTTTATTGAAAAATATGAAAAGAACAGAAGCTGATTGTATTATTATTGGAGCCGGTCCGGCAGGATTGAAAGCAGGCACAATTCTGCAGTCACTGGGCTATAAAATATATATCCTGGAAAAGGAGGATCATCCGGGAGGAAAACTATTGCTATGGAACACACTTTTCCCACATAATGAATCTGCTATGGAGATTCTTAATCCATTGCTGAAAGATCAGAAAAAAAACTTAATGACATCGGTACAAATCGAAACAATTACAAAAAGTCCTGAAGGATTTACAGTAGCAGATCAGAACCAAACTATCTACACAAGCCCTGCTCTTTTTATATCAACAGGTTTTAATCCTTTTAATGCCGGGAGAAAGGAAGAATACGGCTATGGGATATATGATAACGTAATTACTTCTGTTGAACTGGAAGATAAATTTAAAAATAATTACATTACAATGACAAATGGAAAGGTTCCGGGCAAAGTCGCAATGATTCATTGTGTGGGATCGAGAGACATTAAGGTTGGAAGTGAATATTGCTCATCGGTATGTTGTATCACCGGGATTAAACAAGCTATGGAACTCAGGAAAAGGATTCCCGAAATCCAGGTCAGTTGCCTGTATATGGACCTGAGACTGAACGGACGATTTTATGAAGACAATTATAAGATGGCACAGATGTGCCACAAAATACAATTTATACGCGGGAGACTCTCTGAAACAAATGAAGATGTTGACGGTTCATTGGTAATAAGATACGAAGATACGCTTGCAGGAAAACCGGCTAAAATGACGGTGGATATGATAGTATTATTGATTGGCATGCAGCTTGATAAATCCGTAAGCCAGATATGCCCGTTAATAAATGAACAGACCGGGACCGATGGATTTTTTGGGACGGGTAAAATTGATTTTTCATTAAACCCTTTAAAAAATGGATTATTCTTTGCAGGTGCCTGCACAGGGCCAAAAAATATTACAGAATCGATGAATGAAGCATCAAGGGTTGCATTTGAGGTACATCATTTTCTTAGAAATTCTTTTATATCTGAAAATCAGGATCAGCATGATAGATTTTGGCTTCAAAATTCATAAAGATCAGTTGCTTGACCAGGACCGACCAAATGTTGATTACAAGGAAATGATAGAAAGGGTCCCTTCCTTATCATTATGCATTTCATGCGGTTCATGCACCGCTACCTGTAATTCATCTGAAAAAACCGGAATGGGGTTCAGAAAATTACATCTCTATTTAAAAACCGGCTTGTATGTAAATCTGAAAAGAGGATTGAAATACTGTCAGTATTGTGGTAAATGCTGGTTGGTATGCCCCAGGGGAGTTAATACGAGAAAAGCGATTGTAGAAATGAAAAGAATATTTGAAATATACAAAACCTGATGGATATGGAATCATTTTTCGTCATCCCGTTCACAATCGGATTGATTTTTCTGATTATATCATTGATAATCAGTTATACCCGTTGGTTCATGACATTACGTATCAGAAACAAAGTAAGGCTAAAGAAAGCTCTGTCAATAAAATGGTTAGTGGATTCACTTGCTGAAGTATTCAGGGAATGCCTGCTACACATGAGAATATTTAAGGTTAACCGGCGACTGTGGTATATGCATACGAGCCTGGCTTTCGGGTGGTTTCTTCTCATATTGGCAGGGCAACTTGAAACCATCTGTAAAACAGGCACATTTCTTTCCTCTCCATCTAAAGCAATATTCCTTGATTTTTATGTAAGGGGATATTTGGAAACCGGATGGCTGGATATCGGGTTTAATTATATCATGGATATCCTTTTGATTTTTATTTTATCAGGACTTTTCCTTGCAATTTATAAAAGGTTCAATGCAAAACTCCTTGGTGTCAGTAAAACAGCAAATCACAGCAGTACGGATAAAACAGCACTGGCTTTTTTATGGCTTGTTTTCCCGGCCAGGCTGATAGCAGAATCACTCAATCATACCGTTTATGGTGGGGGTGGTTTCTTTACGGGTTTTCTTGGTAATCTGATTTATCTTCCGGAAAATTATTATTTCCTTTCAGATGCCGCATGGTTGTTTTATTCCAGTGTTCTGGGAGGATTTTTTATTCTTCTCCCCTTCTCCCGCTACATGCATATCTTTACCGAAATACCGCATATTTTCTTTAAAAATGCCAATATAGAAGCTCTTCATGATGACGGCATCACCAATTTCCAGGTACATGCATGTTCTTTATGTGGAATATGCCTTGATGCCTGTCAAATGAATGTTAAAACCGGCTTAATGGGACAATCGTTATATTTCCTCAGAAATCTCCGGAACGGGAAAAAACCCAAAGAAAATTCAGTTATGAATTGTTTGATGTGCGGACGTTGTAAACAGGTTTGCCCGGTTCAGGTAGACACACTTTCAATAAGAATGAACGAAAGGAACAGGATAAACGGAAAAATGAATTATGATTTCTCATATCTGGATGAGGCTTCATGGCCGGCATTTCCATCAAAAATTGTTTTTTTTGGCGGATGTTTGACACGGTTAACCCCGGCGATCACGGAAGCAATGAAGAAAATTTTTATGCTTACCGGAGAAGATTTTATTTTTATTGATGAATATGAGGCCATATGTTGTGGCCGGCCTTTACTGTTATCAGGACAATATGAAGCATTCAGGGAAATTTCGAACAGAACACGGAGTAAGATACTGAATTGTAATCCGGCATTAATCGTTACCACCTGCCCGATTTGTCTGAATACCTTTAAAAATGATTACTATTACCAGGTGCCTGTGGTTCATCATTCCCAGTATCTGAATTCCCTGATAAAAGAAGGAAGATTTATTCCTCAACAAAACGGAATAAAAACTGTTTATCATGATCCCTGTGAACTGGGACGCGATCTGGGAATTTACAGTGAACCGAGAAATGTGCTGGACTTACTGGTTTATTTACAAAACAAAGATTACACTCCTGGGGATGGTTTATGTTGCGGTGGAAGCCTTGCTGACCTGGAACTGGATGTCGAAGAAAAGAGGCAAATTGCCCGGGAAACCATTGAGCAAATTGTAACAAATGATACTCAACAACTAACAACCAGTTGTCCGTTATGTAAAAAGACTTTCCAAATGGCCGGTCTTTATCCTGTAAAGGACCTCGCAGAGATTTACGCCGAGTCTATGATTACCTTACCGGTTGAAAAGATTACAGCTAATATGAAAATCCGGAATTATTCCAATATGCCTGTTAACCGCTGACTATCTCAGTATTTTCAGTGAATTAGCATACCCGTTTATGATTTACCGGTTATGCCAGGTCTATGTCCAGCTAAATACAATTCGGCTGTACAATTAAGGTTTCGAATTCACAATTCCATCTGCATACTGCATACTGGCTACTGCGTACTAATTTACTACTTCCTTCCGCTGCCACCTCAACCTTAACCTTTTCTTCACCCATTGTTTCGTATATTTGCACAAAATATTTTACTGATTTACAACATTAAAACCAGCGTTTCAAATGCTCGACGATTCTACCATTTGTGCCATTTCAACCCCACCCGGCTCCGGCGCCATTGCTGTTGTGCGGCTTTCAGGTAAAGATGCTGTACGTATATGTGACAAACTTTTCTATTCAAAAAGGAAAAAGCTGATTAGTCAAAAGCCCAATACATTGCATTTTGGAACCATCAGGGATGGAGATAAGATCATTGACGAGGTTGTGGTTGGAATTTTTAAAGCCCCTCATTCCTACACCGGCGAAGATGTGGTTGAGGTTTCGTGCCATGGCGCTACATATGTGCAGCAACAATTGCTTCAACTGTTCATTAATAATGGAGCCCGGCTTGCAATCCCTGGAGAGTTTACTATGCGTGCATTTTTGAATGGTAAAATGGACCTCTCACAGGCGGAAGCAGTAGCCGACCTGATTGCTTCAACATCCCGGGCATCTCATAAAGTGGCTATAAACCAGAT
>JABUBO010000328.1_pt1 | contig 15009 bp, 15 predicted proteins | sample 7240361 | NCBI WGS metagenome assembly JABUBO01 (sample SAMN07256346, study PRJNA390944) | subsurface metagenome | isolation source: Methane hydrate marine sediment | place: Pacific Ocean: Eastern North Pacific, ODP site
TTATCACTTGATGAACGATTAATAAAGATTAAAAAAAAGAACATGCCTGATAAACCCAAAAAATGAGTCATACGATAAAGGTCAAAACTCAAGAATAGGAATGATAAACTGGTGAAAATGTAAAAAAAATAAAAACTCAAAAATGAAATGAATAAATACAGAGCCGATTTATTTTTTTTAGAAAATGCATTCCAACCGATTATAATCGCACAGAATAAAATCATTAAAGAACCAAAAAGATACCAACTAACTTCAACTGTCCGATTTAATGACATTTTATGCCTTACTCCAAAAAATATATAGATAATTTTTAAAGATAAATTATTGTTATTATAAAAAAATTAATTTTCCTTTTTTGTTTTCAATAAAAGATGGTTAATTCTCCCTTAAAAAAGCTTACTATAATAAATCATGAGGAGCTGCATTAGAAAAAAAGAGATTTTTTTAATATTTTTTTGCAGGTACTAGCTTTAATACTTGGAATATTTGATTTTCAGAAGGATTTGTATCAAAAATTTTCAATTTTTTTTGTAATTTTTCACTTAGTATGAAATCCAATAAGAAATTTGGTTTTTCCTCACTTAGAATGATAAGTGAACCACTAGAGCCACCTAATTTTGCTCCGATGACATTATTTATATTACAAAAATTTAATATTTCTTGATCAATTTCTCTTTGTAATATCACATTTTCAGTTGGATTTCCATAACGACCGTAAGCTTGTGTTAATTTCTGATTTTCATTCATTAATTTTCCAATTAATTTAAGGTCTTCATTTATAATTGCTTCTTTACCCCTAATAGCGCAATTTCGAATTTTATTCACTATTTTAATTAGACTAGAATTAGTTGGATAAGCGAGAAAAGGGAATCTATGAATATCTCCACTACTAATATTCTTACTCCTTACACCAATATAGAATGGTATATCTTTAATATCAAGGTCTTCAATAATATAATTTCTCCAGTCATCACTTGAAAAATCCATATATTTAACCCCTCCAAATGTATCTACAAAACAATCTTGTGGTCCAGCAGTATTCCCTATAATCTTATGCTCAACAAGTCGAGTATAATGTGCGATGGTTCTTAAATTCAAGTTTAAAGAAAATAATTTATTGAGACTCTTAAATAGATTAACAATTATAGCAGTAGAACCTGAAAGACCTCCTTGTACTGGAATATTTGTCTTGATTTTAAAACTGAAATTTTCTACGTTAAAACCCATTTGGTTTAATAAAATTAAAGAACTGCCCACTAGATTATTAAAATTCTCATTTTGCTCATTATTAATTAAAAATAATTTTTTTTCCTCTTTATTTACCTCTCCTTTTACGAAAAAATCTTTAATGGTTGAGGAAATCACAACACCACTATAAATATCTGATGGATTTCCCAAAATTCCGATTCTTGCGTTAGTTTTAATTCTTACCATTTTAATTCTGGAATTCCTTTGTTCTTTTTATTTCAATATTAAATTCTTTTAGGATTTGAGATAAATGTGATTTATCTGGAGCATTCAATCCTTTCCAATCAAAAATGAAAAATCTTACTGTTTTCTCAATTGTTTTGTCAATCATTTGTTTAATCATTTCCTCATTAAGTTCTTGAACAAAATATTTAGGACAAATATGAGCAATTGCTATGTTTGTATTAATTATTAGTTTTTTAAATTTAGGTGAATAGTGGGTTCCACCAAATCCCAGACCGATCGTTGGGTTTTCTCTTTTCACTATCCAATATTTTTCAATTGTTTTAATAATCGCATTAGCCACTACTTTTCCCGCTTCTTGATCGTTCCATTCAGCCTTTATACTGCCTAATTCCATAAAAACTAATGGAATGGAATGGTTTGTGGGTCCATGATGATTCACTTCCATATCAATGGAAAATTTTCCCTCTTCTAATTCTCTACTGGATTCTAGTAGTGAGAGAAATCCAGCTTTTAATAAAATAGCGCTTGAATATGCAATTTCTTTTGAATTGCCACCAAATAGTGCTTCTTCGCCCCAATTTCCAGTTGTATGAATTAATAAAGCCGGTCGAGCTGATTTTGAAGCATGTCTGCTAGCAAAAATCAAGAAATCAGGCTTAAAATCTAACTCTTCCAATTTAAGATCGTCGAGAAAAATCAAACTCTTATCAGTAAGTCCTAAATAAACTCGATTATTTAAAGAAATTTCCTCTTTGATGAAATCTTTACCAACTTTATTCAATAGAAAGAGATTATGCCCATACCATTTATTATTTAACTCTTTAAATGTATAATTTTTTGAATTTATTAATTTATTACGGATGTTTATTGATGCGATATCCTCCGAACTCGATATAATCAAAAAATTTGGCATTATATTATATAATAATATACACATTTTAATTAACCTATAACTCAATTAAAGATACAAAAAAATTAAACTTCATTCCTCTTTTTCTTTCTTTTTCGTCTATATGCGATTAAAACAGATATACATATAACTATTCCTACAATTGAAAGAACAAGTAATATATATCGTATTGGAATATAGACTCCTGAAATGTTGTTATTTATTAATAACACATTTGTATCACTCTGAATATCAAAGATAATGAAATTGTTAATAAAATCATTCTTTATTATTGTCACATTTTTAGTGGAATTCGGAATAAATTCCGTCTCATAAAAACAATGCCAATTATCGGCTAAAATACCTATTTCATGACCCATAAAGGTATTATTTTCTATTAATACATTCGAAGTAGAATGTATGGCTACTCCAATTATATTATTTGCAATATAATTATTATAAATATGAATTTGGTTGTTAAAATTATTATCCAGCCAAAAAGCACACCCAGTACCAAAATATTTACCGTCATAATTATAAGTATCATAGATTATATTATCATATGCAACTATACTGGAATTGTCTCTAATATTAATTGCATTATCTTCATTTCTGAAAAATGTGTTGTTATAAATAGTAACATTAGAGTGATCAACTTCAATTCCGTTAAATTCGTTATCGTGAATAGTGTTATTATAGATTTTTACCTCTGTATAAAAGAGATCTATACCATTTGAATCCTCACTTCCAAAAATATCATTATTATAAATTTGAGCACTTGTGGAATAAATTAAATTTCCTTCCATATCAAGATCGCTTTCGACATTTATTTGTTCGAAGAAGTTATTTCTGATAATGTTATTATGCACACTTACATTATTCGCTTTTATATTCAAGCCATTTCTGTTTGAATTTTGTATTATACTATCTCTCACAATAAAATTATCCGCTCCGATAAATACGCCCTCACTACCTTCGCAATCTTCTTCTTCAGGGCACCCTGTTTCTTGCATCTCACGATGATGAATTCTAGGACCACTCAATTCCTCGATGGTTGAATTTTGAATAAGACCTCTGCTCCCTCTAATATACCAAAAATTATATTCGTAATTGTTATTCCAAGCTGTTATTTTATTGTTATAGATATATAATCCGCAATTATCTTCAACGCGAATTAAAAACTCACCATCATAACTTGAGTTTATATATAAAATAACATTAATGAGTGTTAAATTACCTCCCTCTCTGACCGTTAAATTCCCATTTAAGACAATTACTTGATTTGAAGTTATATTATTTTGAGTAATTTCCCAATTTTCATAAATCACAGATTGATTACCTGATACATGTTCAATAGAAAAATCTAAAATTGGGTTAAAAAACATTGTTGTTAAAAATAAAAATATAATTGAACTTACAATTTTTCGAATGGATTTTGTCATACTAAAAAAAATTTGTGATTATGTCAAAATAATGTATCTCTATAAATTTAAAATTATTTTAAATTCTTCTTGACATTGGCCAAAAAATTTGAAAAATTCTCGCTTTCGCGGACTTTAAATAAAAATATTTAGTTCTACCTGCTACCCACTTAATTATACATTTATCTATACCCATCTGCTTTATATCCCATAAGCACCATTTTAACAACAACCCTCCGATACCTTTTCCCCGTAAATTTCTTAATACACCTGTAGGACCAAAACTCCCTGGATGTTGAGCACTATGGGTTGCAAATCCAACAATTTTGTAATTATTGATATCTCGCACAATAAACGTCGTTGAAGGATCATTCTCAAACGAAATAAGAGTCTCTTCTGGCCATGTGCCTTTACCAAAATGTTTTTTAATAAAAGCTACAGTCTCTTCTTTGTCTTTTTGTAATGCTCGTGATATTTTATATCTATTTATTTCTTTCAGGGGTTCTTCTTTTGGAAAATCACGTTTATCAACTTTTAAATCGGTTCGAAATCGTTCAAAGAAATTTTTTTTAAAACCCAATTTTCTCAAAAAAAAGTATGCTTCAGTATGTCTTGGGTCGAGACCAGGCAACCAATAACGAGGATTTGAGTCCATAATAGAAACTTTCATTTTCCAAACTGAATTTTTTTGTTGTTTCGCTCTTTTAAAAAGCTTGTTCATCATTTCAGTTCCTATTCCTCGATATCTGCAATTCTTTTCTACAACGAACATCTTTATAACTAATTTATTTCGAGATTTTAGGAGAATGCTTCTTCTAAACACTGCAAAGAAAAATGCTATTGGTGTATTATTCTCATCAACTGCAACTAAACTCAATTCAAGATTATAATCTTCGTCCATTAGCGTTGCACGCTTAAAAGTATCAAATGAAAACGAATAAAATAATACATTTTCCTCACACATTTCAAAAACAGATCTTAAATTACTTTCAGTGAGAGGAACGATGTTTAATTCTTCCAAATGCTTCCAACAATTAGATTTATAATTCTATATAGTTAAATTTGCATTAATATTAATAAATTTAATTAAAATAAAGGATAACTCTTATATTAAATATCTAATTAATGATTACTGATAAAATCGCGAAGTTCTCTATACCCAACTATTTTTATATCGTGCTTCTTAACACACTCCTTGATACGTGGATCGGTAAATGCTTCATAATCTTGATTTCGCCAACTTGCTGAATCTGGTGTTATAGCTCTTAATTCTGGACTCATTTTTGCTGGATGAAATAAAAAGTGTGTCAAACCGGGTTTTATTTCTGCAAAAAGTTTACAATAATACTCAACCTTATCTGGTTGCTCCCCCCCTGTATCAATAATCATGTGATCTATTAGAGGAACACCATTTGCCTCTAGCTTTGAGAACATATTTAGAATAACATCAGCTTGATCTCCTCGTCCCATAGCGATTAATTCTTCTCTAGTTATTCTTGGTAAAAATGCAGGAACATTGAATTCTCGAGCTACCTTTAGGTAAGACGGAATAAATTTGGGATTTAAAACAGTTCCCATATGTGAATCTATGTGCGTAATATCTATTCCATTGTCTACAGCCATCTGAATTTGTGAACGCATTTCAATTTCTGCTGCCTTAACAGTTACACTAGCGATCGCCTCCTCCTCCGTACGCCAGAGACATTTTTCTGAATCCAATAATCCTGTCTTTGGATCAACACTACTCAATGCACGCCAGCGATACAGATCATATTCACACGTGAGAGTTAAATGAACACCAACATCATATTTAGGATTATTCCTATAAATTGATGCTAGTTCAAAAAACCAAGGGGCAGGGACAAGAATTGAGCCACAGCTAGCAATCCCAAAATCTAAACATTCAAAAGAAGCTACATTTGAAGCATGAGAAAAACCAATATCATCAATATGGAATATAACAACTTTATCAGAGGCTCTAAAACCAAGTTTTTCAATAAGTGTTAAATCCTTCATATTTTAATCTCGCATTTCCTATCAAATAATTTAATAAAAATAGTAGGTCCATCTGCAATTTGATATTATAATTTAATATCTACAGTTATTTTGGCTAATTGTTTTATTCTTCTTACTCCTTCAACTGCATCATCAGCGAAATCATCAGCACCCAGTTTTTTGGCAAGTTCCATATTTAATGGCGCTCCTCCAACGATAATTTTAACTTTATCTCTTAAACCAGCTTTTTCAAGTGCTTCATGAACATTTTTAATTTCCTCAACTGTCATCGTCAATAAAGTACTAAGACCGATAATTTTTGCCTTAGTTTTTTTTACTGCCTCAACTACTTTCTCTGCAGGAATATCCATGCCAATATCTATCACTTCAAAATCAGCACTTAAGAGTAAAGATGATAGAATATTTTTTCCTATATCATGATTGTCTCCACGAACAGTAGCCAGAATAATCTTGACTTTTTCTTTCCCCCCACCTTCGGCTTGTAATTTTGGTTTAAGAATTTTAAATGCTTCTTTCATTGTCTCACCCGCAAGTACTAATTCAGTAAGATAATATTCCTTTTTTTCATATAATTCTCCAACTTTGTCCATGCCTTTAGTTAATGCATCTAAAATACTCATTGCGGTTTTACCCTCATTCAATGCTTCTTTTACTGCGTCTTCAATGTCGTCAACCTCAAGCTCAATAATTAATTCGGTTAATTTTTCAAATTCCATTTTATTCAACACTTAATTCATTATTTACTACAAAAAGATATTATTTATTTATTATTTTAAATTCTAAAAAAGCTTTTCTGAAGTAGTATTAATAAAAGTTAACTGAAGGATTTCGCTTGAAAATTTTAAAAAATATTTAATAAATTTTTAATTCTGTTTTTCTTTTCTTAAGAAATATGGAAAAAAACAATAATTTCATAAATTCTGAAGTATCGATTGAAACTAAAACAAATCCAATAATTATTTTAAAAAATGTTCTAAAGGAGTATGTAATCGGAGATTGGATTGTTAGAGCTGTAGATCATGTAAATCTATCGATTTTTGAATCAGAATTTGTCACAATTGTAGGCCCTTCAGGAGCGGGTAAAACAAGCCTATTAAATTTAATTGGGGGATTAGATTCAGTAGATGAGGGGGAAATTTATAATTCGGGGATAAAAATTACTGATATGTCTGAAGAATCCTTAGCACTTTTCAGAATTTTTAATATTGGATTTATCTTTCAGAATTATAATCTCATATCAACTCTAACTGCTGAGGAAAATGTTATTTTTCCTATGATGTTGGCTGGAATGACCTTAGAAGAAAGAAGGGAAAGAGCCGTAAAATTATTGGAAGAGATGAGGCTAGAAGAGAGAAAAGAACATTTACCATTTCAGTTAAGTTCAGGGGAACAACAAAGGGTTGCAATTGCCCGGGCATTGGGTAATGATCCTCCAATAATCATTGCAGATGAACCAACAGCTAATTTAGATATGGAGACTGCAGAATTTATTGCAAAATTATTTAAAAAACTAAAAGAAAGCAAAAAAACTTTAATAGTTGCAACTCATGACAAGGCTTTAATTAAACATGCAGATAGAATAATAACTTATAAAGACTCGAAAATAATCAAGCAAGATATTATACATGATATTTTAAAAGATAATAAAAACTTTAAAAAGGCATAATAGAGGGATTTTAAATTTCATTAGATTTTGCGATAAAGGATTTAATAAGAAAAAAAGAAACTACTATTCCAAATTTAGTCATAGTTATTTCAGTTTCAGCATTAGTAGTTTATTTCATATATTTTTGGAATTCTTTAGGAGTTAATATATTCTATGATAATAGGTATTTATTTACAGCAAGCATCCGTGAAATTTACTATGAATTTAATGTCTTTATTTTAATTTTAGTGTTCATCATAGCCGGCACAGTTATAGTTATTATAATCTCGTCTTTATTTGTGTATAAAAAGAGAGATATTGCGATAATGAAATCTTTAGGAACTTTACGCGAGAAACTTTATAGCTTTTATATGAAAGAAGCATTAATTATTTATCTCGTTGGCTTTTTAATTGGATTCATTATAGGAATATTATCTTATGGATTAACTAGTTTAGTTTTAATTTTTCTTAATTTTTCAGTAAATATTTATATAGATTTTATTTGGACCCCTATTTTTTTCTTCTTAACTCTATTAGCCGTTTATATCATTAGTGGTTATGTATTAAGAAAAATCACTCAACAAAAGATTCAGTGGATATTTTCGAAAGATATACCACATGATTTTGATGCTCAAAAGACATTAACATTAATCCCTAGATGGCTTTCTCGATTTGGATATAATCTTAAAATTGCTATTACCAATATAATTAGAAGAAAAGGTGAATTTAAGAGATTTTTAATTTTATTTGGTGCGATAATGACCCTTATTTTTACACTTACGATTGGGGTTTTTGTGATGACCTCATCAGCAGAAAATTGGATTGCTAAATCACAAGGAAATAACATAATTGTAATCGGTCATAGAGATGTAGTATATAATTATTCTTTAATGTATCAAAAGTTTTCTGATTTAGATATTGATACCAATGAATCAACAATTAACTTTACCAAATCAAATTATTTATTTAATAGTAGTATTTTATCCTCATTTGAATCAATTGAAGGTATTCAAAAAATAGATAAAAGATTAATTGCTTTTTCAACAATAAAAGAAATTAACAGTTCAATAATTATTGAAGGGCAGTATATCTATGTAGGAGAAGATAGATACGCCACAATTCCTTTAATTGGAGTTGATCCAAATGAGATGAGCCAAGATTTTGAAATTGAAGGGGAATTTTTTACAGATGAAGATGGTTATGATAATATTACAATAGGCGATTCTCTTGCAAGATATACATTTTCTTTTCCATTATATCAGAAATTAAGAGTAGGGAATGGCACTTCATATCACATAAAAGGAATTTTAATCGATAGTTTTAATAATGGATTCACAGCATATTTTAATTTAGAAACGTTAAATGAAGAAATGGGCTTACCCACAGATAATATTAATATCATTCTGATTCAAGCTAATTCAACTGAAATTGATGCATTGGAAAATCAACTGGAAACAATAATTAAAAATGAATTAGGTCAAGAGTTTATTGCATTGAACATGAATGATGTTTTTAATCAGAACTTATTCATGTTGAAGACATTGAATATAATTCCGATAATTCTTATTATCCTTTTCTCAGCAATTTCATGCCTTTCATTATATAATTATCAAAAAGTATCTTTACATGAGAAGATTAAGGACTTTATTATTATGAAGGCAATTGGTGCAAAAAGTAAATTATTAAAGCGAATTTTATTCATAGAAAACTTCTTTATTATAATTATATCATCTGCTTATTCTATAGGAGTGTCAATGATAATAAACATTATTTTTTTATTTGAAAGAGTTACTTTGCCACCAATTTATGAACCATTATTAATATTTATTGGATATCTTTCTATCTTCTTAATATTAAATTTCCTCAGTTTAATACCCTTGAGTAAAAAGATAAAGCAATTTTCAATTAAGGATTTTGAAGTTTATTAAGAAACTATTTTGGAAAATTTTTTATTATTGAAATTAGTTATAATTTATTAAGGTAAAAAGTGATAAAAAGAGGTTTTTTTATTGGAACAACTTAAAGCTGAAGTAGAGCAATTAAAAGAAGATTTAGATTTAAAAAAAAGAGAAATTGATGAATTAAAAACTGATTTAGAAATCAGTGAAGATTCAATTTCAAGTTTTGAAGAGGAACTCAAAAATTTAAATGACCTTATTAATAGTGCAGGGATGAAACGTGCATATGGTAAAAAAATCCAATTAAAATTAGTAGAGACAGAAAAAGAATTAAGAGAATTAAAAAATAATATGGGATTGCTTAGAAAAGAAAAAATACAACTTCAGCAACAATTACAATTGCAGAAACAGAAAGGATCTAATGGAATGGGACATATTATTGAGATTAAGGAGGAAGAAGTACCAGTCCATAATCTTGTAAAAGATTTAACAAACAAATTGAACAAACAAAGATTATTAATTACCCGTTTAAAAAACGAATTGAGCGAAAGACCAAGTAAAGAAGAGATAGAATTATTAAAACCAAGTAAAGACGATCTTGGAAACGAATTTACACAATTAAAGCTAAAACTTGAAAATAAAGAAACAGAATTAAATGATTTGAAAGAAAAATTTGAGAAAAAACAAGAAGAAATTAAAGAATTAAAATTAACTATTAATGATTCAAGAACAGAACCAAAAAAAGGAATGGAAACTGGTCCTCTAAGCAGACTCGTAAAAGAACTTCAAGATAAATTAAATGAATCCAAAATAAAAAATAGCAAACTCCAAAAAAAGCTAGAAGAACAACTTCAATCCCCAAAAAAAGATAATAAACTTCAAAATCAAGTATCCAAATTGGAATCTGAATTAAAAAAAAAAGAAGAAGAATTAGATAAATTATTAAAACAGAATAAGAATCTAGAAGCAAAGATTAAAACCGTTGATTCTTCAAAAGTTGAAAAAGTTTTAACTGCCAAAACTAATGAAATTACCAATTTAACTAAGGAATTATATTTAAATAAAAATAAAATAGTAGAACTTCAATCTCAATTAAATGCAATGGAGCAAAAAAATTCATCTTTACAAAATGAGTACCTTAAATTACAAGAACACCTTAAAACTCCAAAAATTGATATAAAAGAAGGAAATATAGATAAGGAGCAAGAGCTTAGAATCAGAGAATTACGCACTATTATAGAAACTCTTAAGAAGCAAATAAAACAGCAAAGGGTCGAGATTAACTATTTAAGAAATAAATAAAATTTTTTCTTTATAATAAAAAATACTTAAGTTATTCTAATGAATTTAGAACTTATTATTCTTGGCTCAAGTGGAGCTATTCCTGTAAAAGAGAGGAATTTACCAGGTATTGCTATTAGATACGGCTCTGAAATTATTATTTTTGATTGTGGTGAGGATATCCAGAGAAGATTTCAGCAAGCTGGATTAAAATTCAACATCCCTTTGACAATTTTTATTTCCCATATGCACGGAGATCATGTTATTGGCTTACCGGGTTTATTATTTAATTTTTCTCTAAAGGATAGAGATGCACCTGTCAAAATTTATGGGCCTCCATCAATATTTTTATATCTTTTCTTACATAAAAAAATTTTGGGGTTATATGCTCCATACGATTTGGAAGTAAATGAAATTGATTTAAAAAATTCAAAAATTACAAGATATAAAGGTTTACAATCTGAAATAAAAAAAAAAGAAATTGATATTATTGATAATATTCTTTTTGAAAACAGAAGATATATGATAAAATCTACAATGGTCAAACATTCGGTTCTAACATATGCATTTTCATTTGTAGAAAAACCAAGATTTGGTAAATTTAATCCAGAGAGAGCCAAGGAACTTAATATTCCAGAAGGATATCTTTGGAAAAAATTACATAATGGGAAAGAAATAAAATTTAAAGGAAAAATAATAAATCCTGAAAAAGAAGGAATTGTTGGACCAAAAAAACCCGGGAGAAAGATAACATATTCAGCAGATACTACACCTTGTGAATCCTTAATCGAGTTAGGCAAAAATTCAGATATCTTGATTCACGAAGCTACATATGACAAATCGCTTAATGATGTTGCTAAGGAAAAAAAGCATTCTACAACTATTGATGCTGCCGAAATGGCTAAAAAAATGAATGTAAAACAATTAATTTTATTCCATTTCTCTTCAAGATATAATAACGATAAATCTATTGAGCTTTTAATAAATGAAGCCAAAGAAATATTCGAAAATACAATTGGAGCCTATGATTTATTAAGAATTGAATTAAAGTGAAAAAAAAGCTTAAGTAAAATTAAATTTTTTAATATCGATTAAAAAAAGTGTTTAAAACTTTAATAATATAAAAATGAGGATGATATATTTTGAAACCAGAAGATTTGATATGCTATTGCGGAGTTCATTGCAAATCGTGTGCAAGATGGCATGAAAACTCAATATTCATGAAACTTACAATGCTTCTTGCAGAATTAGTAGATGGTCATGGATTTCATTATTGGATGCCTGATATAGTCGAGGAATTTAATTATTCTGAATTTAGGAAAGCCCTAGATTTTATGAGTAAGAAAGAGAATTGGTTTATTTGCAAAAAAGGCTGTAAAAAAGGGGATGGAAATCCAAATTGTGAAATAAGAGAATGTTGCCAAAAACAAAAACTTGATGTATGCTTTGATTGTAGTAAGTTTCCATGCGATAAGGTTAAAGGAAATTTAGAAATGATTGAACGTGCAGAAGAATATAGAAAGAGAGGAAAAGAGGAATGGTTTAACAAACAGATTGAAAAGATAAATAAAGGATATGAACATCACACTAAAAAATATTACCAGATTTGGGCACAAAATCACCCGTTAAAATAGAAAAAATATATTTTATGCTGTGATTAAAAATTTTGCTAATATCAACTATCTATTACCTTAAAAAGAAGAAAAATTAAAGAACTTATATTTAGGCGCCACCGGCGATATTTGGGAGGATAATAACTTCGTCTGTTGCTTTAATTATCGTTTCTTTGTCAGCTTTCTTGCCATTGACTAATATACCAAAAAATTTACTTTCTAGGTTTAATTCTTTTAGGAGAGATGCGATTGTTAATTGTTTTTCTACTTTAAATGAGGTATATATACCTGTTTCAATAATTTCCGGAATTTGTTCCATTTTTAACATTTTTTTTTTATTTTTCTAATATCTAATATAAATATTATCCTTAAAAAATTTTCGTTTCAAAATTTCAAAATTGTTAAATCAAGGTAATGATAATCTTTTTTAGTTATATAAAATTTCTTTTAATTAAGATTTACAGTTTTCTTACGGGACGATTCAAATTTCTGAAAAATATATGGAAGACACTTTAGAAGTAGAAGATCAGATTCAAGTGTTTATCGATCAAATTTTAACATCAGAAAATAAAGAAAATAAAAAATTCTTAATTTTAGAATTAATAAAATTTATCTCCACTGAAGCCAAAAAGATTGCAGAAATGGGAGACTTTTTTGAAGCTGCAGAAATTTTATCATCTACAGCAAATTTATTGAAAGAAATTGATCAAGATATTGCAAAAGAACTCTTAAAGAATGCGATGAAATATTGGGATAAACAAATAGTGGCTTGCAAAAAACAAGCTAAATTTCTTGAAATTGCTGAATTACACATTAAACAAGCAGAAATATATCGAGACATATTCAAGAATACAAAGAAAGAGAAAGAAAATATCCTTTATGCTATCCAATTCCTAAATCATGAAGCCGATGTTCGTCTTGAATTCAATGAGTTAGAAGCAGTTGCTCGAACATTTCAAAATATCGCGAATTTATATAACCGGATTTCAAATTTTAGAAAAGCAATTAAGTTCAACAAAATGGCAATTAAACTTGCTAAGGAGCACGGCTATTACCACATCCTTCAATATACCTATCAGCAATTATTTTCTTGTTTTTCTGAGTTAGGCGATTATAATTCGGCTAAAGAAATTGTATTAGTTGGAATTGAATATTTCGCTTCTGAGGCATTAAAATATGAGCAAAAGGACATTCTCAACCTAAATTTGTCCGCACTTTACCAAATTATAAAAAAATTATATTTTATGTTAAATGATACGGATAACTATGTTTCTTATGCAAAAAAAGAAGCGAGTACATATATAAGCATTGCACAATCCTTAGGTAATGATCCTACTGATGCAGAAAAAAAAGGAACTCTATATCGCGGAGCAGCATTATGCTATAATGAAATTCAAAATAATCTGATTGAGTGTGCATCATGTTTTTTCCTAGCTGGAAATTTTTTTCATTCAATAGAAAAGAACAGTGATGCAGCAGAAAATTATAATAATGCAGCAATGGTATTTGGGCAAATAGGTAATTACCAAAAAGCTTTTGAATTATACATCAAGGCAGCATTAAATTATCAAAATATAAATAACGTTCGGAATTGTCTTGAAAATTTCTTGAATGCATATGATCTTACTCTTAAAGAGGAAATTGATTTTAATAGAACTGAACTATATAATTATCTTATTCAAGGACTAAATAAATACGCCAAAGAAAAAATAAAAACAAAAGAATTCTATTCAGCAGCAACGTCTATTTTAGAAAGTCTTAAATTTTATTCAAGTTTCGATAGTGAGCGTTTTAGTCCAGAAATTTTTGCTGAAATGGTTAAGAGGGTTTCGAAAAATTACTATAAAGCAGCAAGTTTTAAAACCATTCGACCACGCAATATACGATTTAGTTATTTTTTAGCTGCGCTATCACGCCTTTTATTAAAACAAATTGATGAATCTAAAGAAATTATGAAAGAGGTTAATACGAATGGTAGCCGAGTGGAAAAATATAAAGCAATTGTAAATCAAATCATTGAATGGATCAATGAAGATAAAGAAATTTTAATATCGGATTTTCCTCAAAATATACAAAAATTTATTTTGCGATACGACGAAGTTAAGTATATTATTTCTTTATTTGAAGATATTCATGATTCATAATTCATTTTACTCTTTTTTTGAAAAAATAAAGACCTTTAAATACTAATTTTAAGAATGGATAGCGTGCAAAAGTAAATTTGCACTAGCTAACAAAAAGGTGATTATTTAAATGAATAAGAAGAGTATTATTGCATTAGCAATCTTATTAGCGGTTGCATACGGAATTAATATGTCTATGGCAGGAGTGGCTATTCCTGGCTGTGCTGATGGAGTTCCGTAAGTAATTCAAGCTAATAAGTTTATTTTTTTCTTTTTTTTATTTCAGTATCTAATGTTTTTGTTTTTTTTTATTTATTTTCTCGTTTGTTTTATCCGACAATAAAATACTTTAAGCATCACCTCTATATTAAATTTTTTTCTACGGTAAGAAATTGATTTGCCAAAAAGCACTGATTTTCATATTGCGTCCAATCTTGACTTTTTAAATTATTTTTCTTGTGCTTTTTAAGTAAGATGCGGTTCATTTTCCAAGAATTGTAAAGGAGCATTCGAGCGAGCAAATCCAAATATCTCACATTGTCGTAAGTCGACTTCCATCGCGGTCCAGTTCGATTTAAGTCGCGAAAGCCAGATTCAATAAACCATCTTTTTTTATAACGTTTTGATCTGCGAGACGCCCAAGAACTATTTTTTCTTTTGGGCTTCTCAGTCGTCATAATAGCGTAAAT
>JABUBO010000329.1_pt1 | contig 15008 bp, 20 predicted proteins | sample 7240361 | NCBI WGS metagenome assembly JABUBO01 (sample SAMN07256346, study PRJNA390944) | subsurface metagenome | isolation source: Methane hydrate marine sediment | place: Pacific Ocean: Eastern North Pacific, ODP site
CCCGTAGGGTCGTTGCGAGGGCAAAGCCCGTGGCAACCTCGTGCGGAACTGCGAGATTGCTTCACTTCGTTCGCAATGACAATTCGTGTCAAGTCACTTCACTTCGTTCGCAATGACAGCGCTTTGCTGCTACATTTTTGAATAAACCTTGCTTTCGCAAGGGCTCCAGCAAGAGAAAATTAAATGAAGTTTACTATAAAGTTCAGTCCAATTGGTAAGAGAGTAATCGAGAGTAGACCCCGGCTCCTTTTGGATATGGCGAGGGAAGAGGGTGTGGGTTTAAAGTCCCTTTGCGGAGGTAAAGGTAAGTGTGGAAAGTGTAAAGTGATGGTCAACCCGGCTAATGAGCCTACCGCAGTGGAAAGGAAGCTTTTCACTCAAGATGAGATAGACGAAGGTTACAGACTTGCTTGCTGCACGACCATAAGAGAAGATACACAAGTATATGTTCCGCCCTCATCCATAACCGAAGAGCAGAAATTGCAGATTTGGGGAAAGGAAGTCGAAGTCAAACCATTCCCTCCTGTGAGAAAGTTCTTCCTCGAGCTTACCAAAGCAACTCTCTCAGATACAAGGTCCGATTTCCAGAGGATTAAAGAAAAATTAAACAGAAAATATAATGTTAAAGTTGAGAATGCAGATTCTAAAGTGTTGAACATTATTGGACCTACTTTGAGAGACTCTGATTGGTCAATTACCGTCATTGTGAAAGGAAGCGAAATAATCGGAGTTGAACCTGGAAACAGAACGAAGGAGAGCTTGGGTATAGCAATTGACCTGGGCACGACCAAGATAGCTTTCTACTTAGTCGATTTGCTAACAGGCGAGTCTATAAATATTTATGGGATTACAAATCCCCAGATTGCTTATGGCGAAGATGTCCTGTCGAGAATTCATTACGCAGGCAATAAGATAACTAATTTGAAAAAGCTGAAAAGCGAGGTTCTCAAATCTATCAATCTGGCAATAAAGAAAATTTGTAGAGAAAGCAAGGCGAAGTATAGAGACATTCTGGAAGCCACTCTCGTGGGCAATACTGTTATGCACCATATCTTTTTAGGACTCCCGGTAAAGCAACTGGGACTGGCTCCTTTTACAATGGCCACAAACAAGTCCCTGGAAATAAAAGCAAGAGAAGTCGGTTTGGAAATATCTCCGGGAGGATACTTCTATTTTCCTCCTCCCATTGCAGGATTTGTTGGCTCTGACCATTTAGCTATGCTAATAGCCTCGGAAATCGAAACGAAAGAAGGAAATCTAATAGCTATTGATATTGGAACGAATACTGAAATAGCATTAAAGACCAAAGAAAAGATTATGTCTTGTTCCTGTGCTTCAGGACCTGCCTTTGAAGGAGCACACATCAAACATGGGATGAGGGCGGCTTCTGGAGCGATAGAAAGAGTTAGTATCAATTCGAAGAGTTTAACTGTTAAAGTTAGTACGATAAAGGATAAGTCTCCTGTGGGGATATGTGGTTCTGGAATTCTGGATGCTATTTCTGAGATGTTAAGGACGGGGATTATTGACTCTTCGGGTAAAATAAATTCCGGGTATAAGGGAGTCCGTAAGATTAAACGGGGAAAATCATTCGAGTTCCTCCTGGCAAAAGAGGGAAGACGAGAGATAACCATAACCCAACAGGACGTCTCTGAAATCCAGCTTGCCAAAGGTGCTATAAGGACAGGTATTGAAATACTTTTAGAAGAGACGGGCTTAAAAGCTCAGGATATAGATGGAGTAATCGTTGCCGGCGCTTTTGGCACTTATATAGACCCGTTGAAAGCAGTAAGGATTGGAATGTTTCCAGAAATAGATATTGGAAAGTTCAATCAGGTAGGAAATGCAGCTGGAATAGGAGCAAAGGCAATCCTCGTCTCCAAAAAATTGCGCGGACAAGCAAATCAACTGGCAAGGAGGGTAGAATATTTAGAACTGGCTACTCATTCCAATTTCTTTGAACATTTTACAAGCGCTGTCCGCTTTCCCCCAACAAAATAGCTTGTAGGCACGGTTTTAACCGTGCAAAAAAGGAAGCAAAGCTTGCGCTTTGCTGCTACAGGAAGGTAGAAATATGCCAACTTATGAATATTTTTGCTTAGATTGTGGCAATAAATTCGACATATTTGCCACCCTGTCAGAAAAGGAAAAAGGACTTAAGGTAAAGTGCCCAAAGTGCAAAAGTAAAAAGACTTCTCAAGTCTTTGGCAGTATCTCTGTAATAACTCCAGGAAAAAGCAAAAGTTCCTCTTCAACCTGTCCTCCGGGATGCTCCTGTCTCTAAGCGCCTTCCTCGTGCAGAAATTAGAACATTGTTGGAAAAGGTTCTCTTTCAAGGTCCCTTGAATTTGAGTGTTCAAAATTTACTTGACAAATTTTGTTACATTATGCTATAATTCGCATAGTTGCATTAAAGCATAAAAAGGAGGTTGAAATGCAAGAACCTATAGTTAAAATGATAGCCGGTTATTTTCAAGCGCTGAGTCACCCCACAAGAATTGAGATTTTGCAGCTTCTTAAGAGTAAGGGAGAGATGTGCGTATGTGAGATAGTGGAGAAATTAGAAAAAGACCAATCCAATATCTCAAGGCATCTTAATGCACTTAAGACAGTAGGAGTTTTAGAATTTCGGGGCGAAGGCGCAAGGTCGTTTTACAAAGTGAAACATAAAGATGTGGGCAAGATTCTTGATTTAGTTAAGTCTGTTTTGCATGAGCAAGTAAAAGAAAAGCAAAAAATTTTAGAAGCATTCTAACTCTTTACAGAAGGAGATTTGTATGATATTCGATTTAATCTTTGCTGGACTGTTGGCGTTAAAGGAGTACATCGCCGAGCATGTCGTAACTTGTCTTGTGCCCGCTTTCCTCTTAGCAGGAGCAATGGTGAGTTTCATATCCAAAGATACAATTATTAAGTATTTAGGGTATACAGCAAACAGAATAAAGTCATTTGCTCTGGCAAGTATAGGGAGCTTTTTCTTAGCTGCCTGTTCCTGTACAGTAATTCCTGTTGCCAGTGGGCTATATTATAGAGGAAGCGGGATTGGACCTGCCTTTATTCTTTTATGGGTAGCTCCTGCAGCAAATATCTTAGCACTTCTATATACAGGTGCGATTTTGGGCTATGAAATGGTAGGTTCCAGAGTTATCTCAGCGATTCTTATGGCATTCATCGTGGGAATGATAATGACTTTTACTTTTAGAAAGAGTGAAGAAAAAAGGGTTGAGGAGAAAAGCCAAGCCTTGGAGGGAAAGATAATCGGGGCACGTGATCTTATCCTGATCCTTTTGATTTTGTTAACACTACTTTCACCAAATTACCTGATAAGAAAAGGCCCCTATGGCCATAAAGTTATTGTCTGGGCAATAGCGACTATAATAATGGTTATTTATGCTCTAAGAGTAAAGACAAAAGATGAATTAAAAAATTGGCTGCGTGAGACCTTCTTTTTTGTAAGGATAATATTTCCTTTACTTCTTTTAGGGGTTTTTATCGTTGGTATAATTGGAAAGATTTTACCTCAAGAGTGGATTAAGAACTATTTGGGAGGCTCATCTTTAGGCGCTTCGTTCTTGGCAACTTTAATTGGGGCGGTAAGTTATTTTGCTACTATGACTGAGGCGCCTTTTGTGGACACTTTAATGAAACTGGGCATGGGGAAAGGTCCAGCTTTGGCATTATTATTGACTGGTCCGGGTATCAGTCTTCCTAACTGGCTGGCAATAGCCAGAGTGTTTGGTGCCAAAAAGGCAATTTGCTATGTGTTAACGATAATTGTGTTGGGAACTTTTGTGGGTTGGTTTTTTGGGAACTTCATATTCTAAAAAGTTGAAAAGGAGGAAAAAGATGAAGATTGAAGTTGTAGGTCCGGGATGTCCAAGATGTAAAGCAACAGAAAAAAATGTAAACGAAGCACTTAAAGAATTGGGTATCGACGCCGAAGTTACTCATGTTCACGATATGGGTGAAATAGCAAAGAGAGGAGTAATGTTTACTCCCGCTCTGATTGTGGATGGTCAGATTAAGACTTCGGGCAAGATTCCCACGGTAGGTGAGATAAAAAACATTTTGTCTTCCGATAAATAAGCAAATGAAAGAAAAAGTTGTTATCAGTCTAAATCAAAAAGAGCAGATTGAACTTGAGCGAATTACAACCGATGGGGACGAAAAGCGAGCCCTGGAATTTTTAAAGGAAGTGGTGAAAAAGAAGGCTGCTAAAGCTGCTGCTCCAGGATGCAAGCCATTTTTTGAATGGCAAGGGAAAGAGTCTCAAATACTGACAGAAATGGAAGCTAAAACAAAGAATAAGGAAAGTCAAAGGTCAAAAAGATTAAAATAAGGAAAGGATATATTTATGGGTAATGTGACTATATGGGGTCTTTTTGGATTGGGTATAATGACCAGCCTTTCTCCCTGTTCTCTAGCGCTTCTTGTGGCCGCGCTATCTTTTATCATTAGCGAAGAGAAAAATTTGAAAGAAGGAATCTCTATTGGGGTTGCTTTTACCTTAGGGATGAGCGTTGTCTTTTTTATTCTTGGACTTTTTATTTCTAAGTTAGGCCAATTCATAAGGTTTGCACATCTTTTTTATGTCATTGCCGGGATATTTTTAGTTCTCTTTGGTTTAAGCCAATTAGGTATCTATAAGGGAGCAAAGATTAAACTCTTTGCTAAAAGTAATGATGGTAAACCGAGAAATCTTAATATCATCCAACGATTAGTATTTTCTGTTTTACGTTTGGGTCAATATTCAAAGATTTTATCTGCATTTATCCTGGGGACGCTTTTTGCTTTTGGGTGGGCGCCTTGCGCAGTATCTTTGATTATGCCGGTAACGCTTTTAATAATGAGCCAGGATATAACCATCTGGCAAGGCGGAGGACTTTTGTTTACGTTCGGTTTAGGTCATGGAGTTCCAATTATACCTTTAGCCGCTCTTTCCGGTCAGATGCGCGCTCAAGTAGCGAATAAATTTACCAAGGCAGGTGAATATCTTGTTAAGATATTTGGGGTAATTATTTTGGTTATCGGTATATTATTTATCATCTATGGCCCAAAGTTAAATGTTATTTTTGGAGGTAAATAATAATGAGAAGAATCAGCATCCTCGCAATTTTCATTTGTGTTATAGTATTGATTTTTTCTCAAATTCTATATATAAGAGCAGAGCCAGAAATGGCAACAAATTTTCAATTACGCGACCCCTGGGATTATGAATTTTCTTTAGAGCAGTTTAAAGATAAACTTGTTATTTTACATTTTTTCCGAATTTATTGCGGCGGAAAGATTACAAAAGAAAGTTTCAAGCAAATAGAAGAGCTAAATAAAATCTGTGCAAAATTATGTGAGGGCGAAAAATGCACAGAGGGAGACGTTCATATAATAAGTATAACCTTAGCAACCTGTCCTACTACTGACCTTAAGGAATGGGCAGAATACTTTAATATAAACTGGCTTTTAGGCAATGACTACGACGATTACAAACTCGACATAATTAAAGATTATTCTAAATATCTTTCTAAACTTACCGACCCCTCATTGATATTTCTCAATAAAAACCACGAGGTTGTATTTACTTCAGATTATTTGGATGCATCTGAGATTATTGAAAAATTAAAAGAGATATCGCAAATCAATTAAAAATAAAGATTCAATAGTGCCAAATTATGAAAGGAAGGTTTCCCCAGCTGCTTTAGAAATATATAGTTGGCTTCCCAAGACTAATTGTAAACAGTGTGGTGAAACGACCTGTCTTGCTTTTGTACTAAAGCTTCTTTCGGGTGAACAGAATATCGTTAACTGTAAACCCCTTTTCACTAAAAGATACGAAGATAAGAAAAGGATTATGCTTGACATAGTAGAGGCTTTAGGATACGAAGTGCCTGAGGATTTTGAAGAAAAGCATTGACAAGGATTTTTCTTTGTGGTATTATATCTATGTAATCGCATATAAAGATACGACCGAAGGAGGTTCGATGAAACAGTATATTGATTTATTTAAGACACTTTCAGACGAGACGCGTTTAAGGATTATGGTTTTACTTTCTGAGAAAGAACTCTGTGTCTGCCAGATTGAGGCTGCCCTTGGTCTTCCTCAGACCAAGGTTTCTCGCCATCTTACGGTCTTAAGATATGCTGGTTTGGCAAAGGACAGACGGGATGGCTTGTGGGTTTATTATTCCCTTGCAGAGCCAAAAAATAAGGTTGAAGAGAATTTGTTTGAATGCTTTAGAGAATGCCTGCGCAAGGAAAAATCCTTTAGAGCGGATTTAGCCAATATGAAGAAATGTATTGCTCGGCCCTTAGAAGTTATTGCTGAGATGGTGCGAAAAAGTTAATAGATTATTTTTAAGGAGGGAAAATAGATGGCTATTATTAGTGTAACATTAGACGATAAACAAAAGATGTGGCTTGAGCAAATTATCTTAGATAAAGATAAAGAGGAAGCCTTTAAATTCTTAAAGGAATGTATCTACGATAAAATCAAAACCCAAGAGCAAAGCCATTGTAAACCAGCATTTTAATTAGAATTTGAAAATAAGGAAAATTAAAGATGACAGCAGTTACAAATAAGAAAAAACAGATATTCTTTTTAGTAGCAGTAATTGTGCTTTATGCCTTGGCCGTTTCCTATGTGGCAGTGAATGATTTATCCTGGTCGGGGATGTTTAAGGCAGGCCTCTTACAGTCTAAAGGGATAGAGGGATTAGAGGCAAGGGTAAAAGAGATAGATAATCCACCTCTATGGAATATCCCTTTTGTTATCTGGTATATCATCCTGAAGGGTGCAGCCCTTTTAGTAGAACTGTTGCCGTATTGGCTTATAGGCATGCTTATCTCCGGAGTCTTAGTGGTATTTGTCTCCTGGGAGGCGGTAAGAAAAAAAATGGGCTATGGCGGTTTTAAGGCAAATCTTATGGCTACAGGTGCAGGTAGCGTTATCCCCATTTGTTCCTGTGGGATAGTTCCAGTTTTAGTGGGCATGCTTGAGGCAGGAGTGCCTTTAGGCCCAAGTCTTGCCTTTTTAATTGCGGCCCCAATGCTTAATATTCCTACTGTATTTCTTACTGCCGGGCTGTTGGGTAAGAAACTTGCCCTGGCGCGTATCATTGGCGTATTTGCTATCGCTATGATTGTTGGCACTATAGTTAGCTGGTGGCAGAAAAGAGGTGGATTGAAGCATCTGATAAAGATATATGTTAAACCAAATCTTTCACCTGAGGTGCAGAAATTTTCTTATCAGATAGGTGTAAAATTAGCTACTAAGCCGGAAGGAATTATGTTAGAAGAAGCAGGGACAGAAAACTTAGATAAACTAAAGGAATTAGAGGAGGCAGGTCTTATAGAACAAACTAAAGAAGGCAAATGGAAGCTTGTTAATCGGGATATGTCAGCGCACCAGAATGCCTGTTTTGTTTTGCCTCAAGCAAGTGAAAATTTAACCTTTGGGAAAAAAGTTATCAAGACCTTTAAAATTTCATGGGATTTATTCTTACAGTTAAATTATTATCTTGTTCTCGCAGTTCTAATCGCCGGCACAATCAGGGTATTAATTCCCACAAGTTTAATTGTCAATTTTATAGGCGGAAAGGCGCTTAATTCAGTGCTTATTGCCTCGTTAGTGGCTGTTTTAGCTTATGTGTGCACCTATGTTGAAGTACCCACAGCAATGGCCCTAATTGCTAAGGGAATGGGACCAGGGGCAACCCTGGCTTATCTGTTAGGGGGTCCGGGATTAAGCCTTCCCTCGATAACGATGCTCTCAGCCGCGTTTCGTAAGAAACTCTTAACTTTATACGTGGGGTTAAGTTTCATTGGCTGTGTTGTTGCCGGGTATGTATTTAATTTATTTTAAAACTTAAAAGAGGCACACTTTAATGAGAAGAAATGAGATTAAAAAAGAAGTAAAAAAAAGGTATGGGCAATTTGCAGAACAAAGTTCTTCTTGTTGTCCTGATTACAGTTGTTGCGATATTGGCTATAGCATTGAGGAAATTAAGTATTTGCCCTCTGATATATCGGAATTTTCGCTGGGTTGCGGCAATCCTGTTGCCCTGGCAGATATCAGAAAGGGTGAAACTGTTCTTGATATAGGGTCGGGCGGAGGATTGGATGTATTCCTTGCTTCCAAAAGGGTTGGCCCTGAAGGTAAAATCATAGGCTTAGATATGACCGAGCAGATGGTTGAAAAAGCCAGAAAAAATGCTATAAAAGGAAATTATAACAATGTTGAATTTAAGTTAGGAGAAATAGAAGATATTCCGGTAAAGGATAATTCAATAGATTTAGTTATGAGTAACTGTGTTATTAACCTTGTCCCAGATAAAGAAAAGGCATATCGAGAAATATATAGAATCTTAAAACCGGGCGGAAGATTTGTCATTTCTGACCTGGTAACTGAGAAAGAGTTGGATGAGTCTACAAGAAATAATCCAGAGAAATTAGTTGCTTGCGTTGGCGGAGCGCTTACCGAAAAGGGCTATATCGGAGCAATTAAAAAATCTGGTTTTAAAAACGTAAACATTCTTAAAAAAAGTTCTATGGTAGTAAGTGGGGTTAAGGTATTGAGTGAAACCATAAAAGGCGAAAAGGGGTGATTGGTTATGTCAGATGAAAAAACAGTAAAAATCTTTACAATGGAACAACAGTTTCCCTGTGGGCCGCAATCAAGTTGTTGTGGGCCAATAGGGCAAAGTGAAGAAGAGATAACGTCTTTAAAAAATGCTATAGAAAAACTCGGAATTGATGTAGAAATTTGCGACATCCAGAAAATGAAGAATCTGCAGGAAAATCAACAAGTGTTCAAACTATTTCGTACATTTGGCCCTCAGGCAATTCCCGTAATAACTGTGGGTGATGAAGTTGCCTGTATGGGACAGTCTGAAACTAATGAAATTATATCAGCCATAAAAGGCAAATTATAAGAGGAGGAGATGATTATGCCAACATACGAATATCTTTGTCAGGACTGTGAGAAAAAATTTGATGTGAAGGCAACTATAAAAGAGAAGGAAAAAGGGCTAAAGGTGAGCTGTCCTGAGTGTGGCAGTAAGAAAACAGTTCAACTCATAGGAAACTTCTTTACTTTCTCTAAAAGAAGTGGTTCTGATTTTGGGGGTGGTTGTGGTCCAAATCCAACTCCCGGCTGTTGTGGATAAAGATGGAAAAGAGACGAGTTTTATTTTTGTGTACAAGTAATTCTTGTAGAAGTCAGATGACAGAAGGATTGTTAAGGCATCTGGCAGGGGACAAGTTTGAAATCTTTAGTGCAGGAGTTAAACCGACGCAGTTAAATCCATTGGCTATGAAAGTGATGGATGAGATTGGGATAGATATTTCAAAACAAAGGTCAAAATCCGTTAGAGAATTTTTAAGCCAGCAATTTGATTATGTGGCTACTGTTTGTGACTATGCCAGGCAGACCTGCCCGGTATTTCCAGGTAAATATGAGAAGATACACTGGAATTTAGAAGACCCTGCTGAAGCTCAAGGAACAGAAGATGAAAAACTTCTCATCTTTAGAAAGGTAAGAAATCAAATCAAAGAGAATATCCTGAAATTCTTGAATTTGTCTAAAGATAAAGCAAAATTAAAATGTCCTCATTGTGGATATATTCAACAAGTAGTTATTCCTCAAAATTCCTGTCTCCATTTCTACGAATGCAAGACATGCCATAAAACGATTGTCCCTACCCCGGGTAGCTGTTGTGTCATTTGTGCCTACTCGGATAAAACTTGTCACGTATTTGTTGGTTAGAAAAGGACTCCTACAGACCAAAAACAAGACTTTTTCAGAGACCTCCAACAAATTACTTGACAATAGGCCGATATCGTTGATAGAATTAAATAAATTATCGTCTAAAAGGAGCATTTAATGCCTATCGCAGACCACAAAAAATGCACGGGTTGTCGCATCTGCGAGATAATCTGCTCAATTCAACATCATAAAGAAATGAATCCCAAATTGGCTATGGTAAGGATTAACAGCAATTGGCCCTGGGAGGACAAGGTAACCATTTGCCGGCAGTGTAAGAAGCCAAAGTGCGTTGAAGCGTGCGAGTATGATGCTATTGAAAGAGTTAACGGTTATTTAAGAATCGATGAGGATAAATGCACTGCCTGTCTTGAATGTGTGAAAGCCTGTCCTTTTGACGGCGTGGTGGTTAGTGAAATAACTCAGAAACCTATTCTCTGTGATACGTGTAAGGGAGAATATCTGTGCGTTAAATGGTGCCCCGCAAAAGTATTTAGTAAAACATAAGGAGCAGATTTGAAATGAATAATAATAAATATTTTGGTTATGCTGGAAAGATTCTCACCGTGGACCTGAGTTCCTCTGACTATGTTGTTGAGGATACTCCTTTCGACCTGATTGTAAACTTCATGGGAGGCAAGGGATTTGGGGCAAAGATTCTTTATGATGAGTTAAAGCCCGGGTGTGAACCATTATCGGAAGATAACATAATGGTCGTTGCTACCGGACCTCTAACCGGGACTTTGATGCCAGCCAGTGGTCACGTTACGCTCAGCACCAAGAGCCCGTTAACGGGCATCTGGCTTGATTCGCATTGTGCTGGTTTTTTAGGTCCCGAACTTAAGATGGCCGGTTATGATGCCATAATCATCAAGGGAAAAGCGAAGAAGCCGACGGTGCTGGTTATTAAAGATGATGGAGTTTCCTTTGAAGATGGTAGAGATTTATGGGGTAAGTTTACTTTTGAGTCTCAGGAATTGCTAAGGAAAAAATATGGAGAAAATTGCCAATTTATGTGTATTGGTCCGGCGGGAGAGAGAAAAGCCAGGTTTGCCAATATAGTCTCCGGAGGTAGGGGGTTTGGTAGAGGCGGCTCAGGAGCCGTAATGGGCTCAAAGAACCTCAAGGCTGTTGTGGTGAAGGGAACCAGGGGAATTGGAATCTACGACCTCGATGGCTTTATGAGGATGTGTACAGAAGCATATAATGAATTAACGGTCAGCCCTGATACAGGGGGTGGAAGACCCAAGTACGGAACTAATTCCATCTATTCATTTATGATTGAAGCAGGAGCTCATCCAGTTAAGAATTTTCAAACCGGAGTATTTGAAAAAGTAAAAGAATGTAATGAAGATGTGCTTGACAAAAAGTACTATAAGCGACATATAGCGTGTTTTTCCTGCCCGATAAACTGTAGCAAAGCATCCCGGGTAGATGAGGGTAAGTACAAAGGTAAATTTACAGAAGGTCCGGAATATGAAAATATGTGGAGCCTGGGTGCCCAATGCGGCAATAGCAACATTGGCTCGATAATCTATGGTGAGCATCTCTGTGATGAATATGGTTTGGATGCTATATCCGCAGGAAATGTAATTGGCTTCACAATGGAATGCTTTGAAAAAGGGATTCTATCGGAAAAGCAGATCGGATTTCCGACAAATTTCGGGAATGATGATGCAATAATAAAATTCATAGGGATGATGGCAAAGGGAGAAGGCGTTGGAGAATTAATGAGCCAGGGCGTTCGCCAGATGTCTAAAGAGTTGGGTAAGGGCACTGAGAAATTTGCAATGCATGTAAAGGGGATGGAAATACCGGCATACGACCCTCGAGGCGCTTTTGGAATGGGCCTTGCCTATGCCACCAGCGACCGAGGTGCATGCCACCTCAGAGCATGGACATTAGGAGCTGAGATATTGGATGTTCGGGAGAGGATGGACCCTTTTGCTACAGAATTTAAGGCCGAGCTCGTAAAGAGTCAGCAAGACTTTTATGCAGTCATCCAATCGGCAGTTGTCTGTCTATTTCTGAATTTCGGACTGACTCAACGCCAGATAACCAGGTGTATTCAGAGTCTCACGGGAATAAAAGAATGGAAGACAACAGAGGATATTTTGAAGATTGGCGAAAGAATATATAATCTGACAAGGTTATTCTCAATGAGAGAAGGAATTTCAGCAAAAGACGATACCCTTCCCCAAAGGTTACTCCGAGAGCCTACTAAGGAAGGACCGACAAAAGGTATTGTAGTTGACCTTGATACAATGTTAAAAGAGTATTATCTAATCAGGCATTGGGATAGGGAAGGGAGACCCACCAAGGAAAAACTTACCGGACTCGGACTCGATAAATACAAATAGAAAAAGGAGTAGTCCCGATTTATCGGGACGTCTTGACGCAAACTAAAGTTTGCGGCTACCAAATTTAACTTTTTGAACAATATAAAAGAAATGAAAGTAAAAATTAAAGCCAAATTTTTTGCTATGCCCAGAGATTATCAAGGCGAAAGAGAATTGGAAATGGAAGTCAGCGAGGACTTCCAACAAGCTCTGGAAGAGATAGATTCCAGGACCAAAATTGGAATAAAAGAGAAGCTGGACAAAAGATTTGTGATTCTTATTAATGGAAGAAATTACCGCAAGGTTTTGGAAGATAAAGGCAAATTGGAAGAGGGAGATAATTTAGCATTTGTTCCGTTCTTAGGAGGAGGATAAAAAATGGGAAAAGAAATATTTAGACCAGAAGGTGTTTATGCAGCAATGCTGACGCCGTTTGATGAGAAAGGGAAGGTCAATGAAACTGTCCTAAGGAAGATAGTAGACTTTCTGATAGATAAAGGTATAGACGGGCTATATCCAGTAAGCAGTGTCGGCGAGTTTGTACATCTTACTCCTGAGGAGAATATGGAGATAATGGATATATGTGTTGACCAGGCAAAGGGAAGGGTTCCCGTTGTTCCTGGAGTGAGTGCCTCCTGTGCTGAAAAGGCGGTGATTTTAGCCAAGCATGCGGAGAAAATAGGTTGTAAAAGCGTGGTGGCTTGCGCGCCTTACTATTTCACTGTCTCCCAGGAAATTGTAGAAAAACATTTTGAGATTATTGCTGATTCTATTGGTGTTTCCCTTGTGCTATATAATATTCCTTTTGCTGCTAATAAAATAACTTATGATGTAGTGAAAAGACTGAGTAGACGGGAAAATGTAGTTGCCTTGAAAGACTCAAGCGGAAGTATGGTAGATATAGTCCACTTTATGGATAAGATAAGGATAATCGGTGAAGACTTAACCCTTCTATTAGGAAGAGAAGACATATTCTTTCCCGGGCTTATGATGGGTGCAACGGGATGTATGGTAGCTGCAGGATGTATTGTGCCGGAAATTTTGAAACGAATACATAAATATTTTAAAGAAGGCAACTACGATAAGGCGAGGGAGTTTCAATTCTCGATACTGATTCTTTTGAGGGCGATGTGGTCTCTTACTATGCCCATAGGTTTTAAGGCAGCGATGGAACTTAGAGGGTTTCCTATGGGTCCCTTCAAACAGCCACTATCCGATGCCGAGCAGTATACCTATCAGATTACAAAAAGCAGAATTGAGAGAATAATGACGCCGCTTTTGGAAAAAATCGAGAAGATGGAAAAGGAAGAGAAATAGAGTTCTGGGGACACAATACTTAATTGTTTTGGTAGTCGCATCTTTTCCCGATCCCGTCCCGGTTTCGGGACGGGGTAAGGTGCGCCTTTGAAAAGGAAATGGGTAAATTGGAATTCAAAAAAATTGTGGAAGCTATTCTCGCGGGAGACGTTGAAAAAACAAAAGCTTTAACCCAGGAAATCCTCAACGAGGGTGTTCCTCCGCACGATGTGATTGAAAAGGGTTTAATGGAAGGTATGAATTTAGTGGGGGATAAGTTCGAGAACAGGGAGTATTTTTTGCCTGATCTCTTAGTGGCAGCAGAGGCAGTAAAACGAGCCACAGAAATTATAAAACCTCATCTCAAAGGGGAAAGAGGAAGAGGCACTGTGGTCATCGGTACTGTAAGTGGCGATATACATGACCTGGGGAAGAATTTAGTGGCCTCTACTCTGGAAGCCTCTGGCTTTAGAGTCGTTGACTTAGGTGTTGACGTTCCTCCCCAGAGGTTCGTAAATGCTGTAAAAGAGGAAAAGGCAAACATAGTGGCAATATCTGCCCTAATCACAACCACTATGTTGGGTATGAAGGATATTATAGAAGCAATGGTGAAAGATGGCATCAGAAAAGAAGTTAAGATAATGGTGGGCGGTGCTCCCCTTGATGAGGAGTTTGCCAGAGAAATTGGTGCAGATAGATATGCGAGGAGTTCAAGGGATGCAACCAGGAAGGCAGTGGAGTTGGTAAATGGTTGAGATGACTTCCAGGGAGAGGATTTTAGAAGCTATCGAACATAGAGAACCGGATAGAGTTCCTGTCGATTTTGGCAATCGCAACTGGAGTATAGTAAACGCTCCTCCCTATGGTTATAAGGCACTCTGTGAATATTTAGATATTTCCGATTACCCTGAACCAAAGATTGTTTATCTTCTGAACCTTGTGAGTAATATTGATGAGAGGATATTGAGGAAATTTAATGTGGATATAAGAAATTTAGGTGCCGGAGGACTGGGAATGGAGAGACTCCCGGATGGGACTCTGAGAGACTTAGATAATCATGGGCTCATATGTAAGCCGGCTGGTCCATATTTTTCTATTCCCGATACGCTTGCTCCTCTTAAGGATGCAATCTCGGAGAAGGATATAGAGGAGTACCCATTCTGGTCAGACTATCAAAATCCTGTATATGTAAAGGGGAAAGAAGAAGAAGCAAGACATCTTCACGAACATACAGATTATGCCATATCTACCTGGGTTCCCAATGTTTTTCACCGCTATGCTTTTGTCCGTGGGTTCAATAATTTTATGATGGATATGAGAATAAATGTCGAATTTTTTACAGCACTGGCAAATAGGATCCTGAAAGCTTCAAAGACCTTTGCGCGGGAGTTCCTGGGTAGGGTAGGAAAGTATATAGACATAGTCTGTATCGGCGATGATATGGGCACACAGACTCAGCCTTTTATGTCTGTTGAGGATTTCCGAAAATATATTAAACCATACTGGGCGGAACTCGTTAGAGAGGTAAAGAAATATACAGAAGCAAAAATTCTCCTCCATTGTTGCGGCTCGATTTACCCACTGATAAATGATATTATCGAGGTGGGCTTTGAGGTACT
>JABUBO010000330.1_pt1 | contig 14995 bp, 10 predicted proteins | sample 7240361 | NCBI WGS metagenome assembly JABUBO01 (sample SAMN07256346, study PRJNA390944) | subsurface metagenome | isolation source: Methane hydrate marine sediment | place: Pacific Ocean: Eastern North Pacific, ODP site
AGCCATAAACATTGAACTTAGCCACGCTTATAGCGTGGCGATCTCATGATCCGCCAGGCGGAGAGTAAATTCCGATACAACTAAATTATTGACAAACACTAATTAGTCTGATAAAGGTTCATCCCTGATTCATGAGCCGGTTAATTTCCGTAATTACCTCATTTGCCAGTTTTTCGGCTTTTTCTCTGGTGGGTGCTTCAGCGTATATTCTGATAATAGGTTCGGTATTTGATTTCCGCAGATGGACCCATTCCTGTTCAAATTCAATCTTTATACCATCGATATCGGTAAGTTGAGCATGTTTGTATTCATCTTTTATCAGGAGCAATAGTTTGTCAATATCTCTTTCAGGTTCAATCTGAATTTTATTTTTTGAAATAAAATAATTTGGGTATAAACCGCGTAATCCGGAACAGGTCTTTCCCGATTTTGCCAGAAAACTTAAAAAAAGTGCAATACCCACAAGTGCGTCTCTCCCATAGTGTATTTCAGGATAAATAACTCCTCCATTGCCTTCTCCTCCGATTTTCGCTTTTTTCTCTTTCATGGTTTGCACTACATTCACTTCTCCTACAGCCGATGCAAAATAAGTTCCTCCGTATTTTTCAGTAACATCGCGTAAAACACGGGTAGAAGAAAGATTCGAAACCGTATTCCCGCTATTGTTTTGCAGAATATAATCAGCAACAGCAACCAAAGTATATTCCTCGCCGAACATTGTTCCGTCCTCATTAACTATTGCCAGGCGATCGACATCAGGATCAACAACAAATCCAATATCTGCATTGTTTTTTTTCACAGCATTTGAAATATCATTCAGGTTTTCAGGGAGGGGTTCAGGATTATGCGGAAATTTACCGTTTGGGGTGCAGTACAATTCGATAATCTTTTTAACGCCTAATGCTTTAAGGAGTTTTGGTAAAATCACTCCACCAACGGAATTTACACAATCAATAACCACCTTAAAATCAGCCGACTGAATTGATTTCTGATCAACCAGTGAAAGATTAAGAATTTTTTCAATATGTTTAGCATTGTAAGTGTTATCCTGTTTAAGGCTTCCAAGTTTATCAACAGTTGCATACACAAACTGGCCTTTCTCAGCAATGTCTACTACTTCTTTCCCTTCCTTATCCGATAAAAATTCCCCTTTATCATGTAATAACTTTAATGCGTTCCAGTTTCCCGGATTATGGCTCGCCGTTATGATAATCCCTCCGTCAGCATTCTCTTCCGGAACCGCAATCTCAACTGTTGGGGTGGTAGCAAGGTCCAGGTCGATCACATCAATACCCAAACCCAGTAAAGTACCAATAATGGTCTGTTTTACCATTTCCCCCGAAATACGGGCATCCATACCCACAACTATTTTGGGTTGATTTTTAGCTGACCTGTTCTTTATCCAGGCTCCATAACCGGAAGTAAACTTAACAATATCCATAGGGCTAAGTCCCTCTCCAATTCTTCCACCAATGGTACCTCGGATTCCTGAGATTGATTTTATTAATGTCATGATATAAGGATTTTATGGGGAACAAAATTGGTGAAAAAAGGTTGAATAGTCAAAACCAGCTAAAAATTATAATTTTGCATCAAAATCCAGACAGTGTCTTATTTGAAAAAGATCCGACACCATAGAAGAAGAAATTATTTGAACGCCGGTAAAAAAGATCCTGATATTAAACCAGCAGGAATAAATATGAAAAAAAAATCCTCCTTTATGTTAAAAAATAAACCATCGGAATTAATACGCCTAAATAAATACATCGCCAATTCAGGGCTCTGCTCCAGGCGTGAGGCTGATGAATTTATTAAGCAGGGTCTGGTCACCGTAAATGGTAAAGTTATATCGGAGTTGGGAACAAAAGTATCAGAAAAAGACGTTATAAAATTCAAAGGGAAATTATTAATGAAGGAACGAAAAGTTTATGTACTGTTGAATAAACCAAAAGATTATATAACAACAGCCGGTGATCCATATGCAAAAAAGATTGTTTTTGATCTTTTAAAATACGCTTGCAAGGAAAGGATTTATCCGGTTGGCCGGCTCGACCGCATGACTACAGGGGTACTACTCCTCACCAACGATGGTGATCTCACAAAAAAGCTAACACATCCGAAGTTCAATAAAAAAAAGATTTACCATATTTCACTCGACAAGAATTTAAAAAAATCGGACCTGGTAAAAATCTCAGAGGGAATAGATCTTGAAGACGGGTTTATTTCTGCAGATGCCATTGCTTATACCGATCCAAATGACAAGAAACAAATTGGACTTGAAATTCATTCAGGGCGAAATCGTATTATCAGAAGGGTCTTTGAACATCTGGGATATCGTATTGTTAAACTCGACCGGGTCTATTTTGCCGGGTTAACCAAGAAAGGTCTTCAAAGAGGAAAATGGAGATATCTGACCGAAAAAGAAATTGTCATGCTTAAGACGGGACGTTATGAGTAATCAGAATAAAATGCCTCATAAAGCAGGTTTCGTAAACATCATTGGAAATCCAAACGTGGGAAAATCTACCATCATGAATTCCCTGGTTGGAGAGAAGCTTTCCATAATAACCTCCAAAGCACAAACAACTCGTCACCGGATTATGGGAATTGTGAATGGTAAGGATTTTCAAATTGTATATTCGGACACACCCGGAATAATCGTTCCAAATTATAAACTGCAGGAATCGATGATGAAATCGGTAAATCTCGCGCTTATTGATGCCGATATTATTCTTTACATTACTGATGTAATAGAAACCGCTGACAAAAACGAAACCATTCTGAACAAATTACAAAACATAAAAATACCCATTTTATTAGTCATCAATAAAATCGATCTTTCAGACCAGGAGAAAACAATATTTTTAATAAAATATTGGCAGGAGAAATTGCCGAATGCTGAAATCATACCCTTATCCGCATTGGAAGGTTTTAATCTTGAAAAACTTTTAAACCGTATTATTGAACTTCTTCCTCAAAGTCCGCCTTATTTCCCTAAAGATCAACTTACAGATAAAAGCATAAGGTTTTTCGTGTCGGAAATCATCCGCGAAAAGTTAATGATAAATTATCACAAGGAAGTGCCATATTCTGCTCAGGTCGAGGTTGAATCTTTTGAGGAATCGGAAGATATCATTCGAATGAGAGTTATTATTTTTGTTTCCAGAGACAGCCAAAAGGGTATAATAATTGGTCATAAAGGAGAAGCCATAAAAAAGGTGGGGACAGAGGCAAGGAAGGATATTGAAGAATTCCTTGGGAAGAAAGTTTTTTTGGAGCTTTTTGTAAAAGTAAGCAAGGATTGGAGGAATAAAGAAAGGGAATTGAAGAGATTTGGTTATTAATCAGTGTGGTAAGAGGAAAAGAAATTCTCGAAAACAGTCAACGGGACTCCTTCGGAGAATAGTTACTTTTTATTTAAAACAGGCACAAACAAAGCTGGTAAGAATTTTTCGAAATTTGAACAACAGATTATTTTATGGGTAATATAGTAGCAATAGTAGGAAGGCCTAATGTTGGTAAATCGACCTTATTCAACCGTTTAACCGAAAGTAAGGAAGCCATAGTTGACGAAGAAAGCGGGGTTACAAGGGACAGGCATTATGGTAAATCTGAATGGAATGGGGTTGAATTCTCTGTGATTGATACCGGAGGATATGTTGATCGTACTAAAGATGTGTTTGAAGAAGAGATCAAAAAACAAGTTTTTGTGGCAATTGAGGAAGCCGATAGCATCCTTTTCATGGTTGATGTGATGAATGGAATTACTGATTTAGATGAAGCCGTAGCCAAAATCCTGAAAAAAACCAATAAACAAGTCTTACTGGTAGTTAATAAGGTTGATAATACCAACCGGTTATACGAAGCCAATATTTTTTACAAACTGGGATTTAAAGAAATCTATCCAGTCTCAGCCATAAGTGGAAGTGGAACAGGAGAGTTGCTTGATGAAGTGGTAAAATCGTTTACAAAACCCTCGAATATGGAGGCAGAAGATTTGCCTAAATTTGCCATCATCGGCAGGCCAAATGTCGGTAAGTCTTCCCTTGCCAACATTCTTTTAGGTGAAGAAAGAAATATTGTGACTCCAATTTCCGGAACAACCAGGGATTCAATTTACACACGGTATCAGAAATACCATTATGATTTCTACCTGGTTGACACAGCGGGTTTAAGAAAAAAGGGGAAGGTATCTGAAAACCTGGAATTCTATTCTGTTATGCGGGCCATCAGAGCTATTGAGAATGCTGACGTATGTTTATTATTAATTGATGCCACCAGGGGGATCGAAGCCCAGGATTTAAACATCTTACATCTTATCCAGCGCAACAGAAAAGGGGTGGTTGTTCTTGTCAACAAATGGGATTTGATTGAAAAGGACAGTAACACATCCCGTCAGTTTATTAAAACCATTAAAGACAAACTTGCTCCTTTTCAGGATGTACCTGTTATTTTTATATCAGCGATAACCAAACAAAGAATTCATAAAGTTTTGGAAACGGCCATCCGGGTTTATGAAAACCGGAAGCGTAAAATCCCAACCTCAAGATTAAACCAGGTCATGCTGAAAGAAATATCTAAAAATCCACCACCATCGGTTAAGGGTAAATTTGTAAAAATAAAATACGTAACTCAATTGCCAACCCTGGCGCCTTCTTTTGCTTTTTTCTGTAATCTTCCCCAGTATATTAAAGTCCCCTATAAAAGATATCTCGAAAACAGGCTAAGAGAACATTTTGAATTTACAGGAGCACCGATACAGATATTCTTCCGGAAGAAGTGATTCAGGTTACGGGTTTCGGGTTAACTTTGTTGAGGTCACTTCGGGGTTAATTCTTTTCCTGTCAACACACTGGTTAATTACAGTAATTTTAATATTTTGTATACCTTAGCCAAACTGGAATATGTGAAATATTTGTTAATTTTGTAACATGACAAGAGGTTTTAGCATATTCTTCATCCTGTTTGCAGGTTGGGTTCTTTTTTTTTCGTGCAGAAAAATCGAATCCTATCCGGAAATACCCTTTATAGAATTTAAAAGTTTTACCGTACAGGATACGGTTGATCTACTTGGCAACCAGGGAAAAGTTGGAGAACTGGTCTTTAGCTTTGTTGATGGAGACGGAGATATAGGACTTCCTCAACCAGATTCAACCTCAACAGATACTACAAATTATAATTTGTTTTTTACCCTTTATGAAAAGCTTGATGGTGAGTTTCTAAAGGTCGATGAAGATGATCTGGAAACACCAATAAATTACCGGATTCCATTCATTGAAATGGAGGGTCAGAATAAAACGCTGAAAGGAGAGATTCAGGTTGATTTTATTTATTTAATCATAAAATACGATACCATTAAATATGAGTTCTATCTCGTTGATCGTGCATTGAATCAAAGTAACGTTGAGACAACTCCGGAGATCCCCCTCACACCATAATCGTCAAATCTTAATCCCCATAAATAAAACATCATCCACCTGTTCATAATTTTTTCTCCAGAGGTCAAAATTGTTTTTTATGTAGTCGTATTGTTCCTGCATGGAGTTCCCCTGAACATCATCCAGTAAAGTCTTCACCCGGGCCATTTTGAATTTTTTACCCAGCCGGCCTCCGAATTGATCCGGATAACCGTCGGAAAACATATAAATAACATCTCCCTTTTCCAAATTATATTCCTGGTCGTCAAAGATTTTTTCTTCAAGGATTTCACCACCAACCGAACTGCGATTACCACGGATGTAAAACTGCTCGCCTTTATGGTAAAAAATGACAGGTCGCATTGCTGAAGAGAATCGAATCAAATTGGTTTTGGTGTTGATTTCGCAAACGATAATATCCATTCCATCGTTTGATCCTTCTTCGTCCTCACTACCTTGATTCAGAGCTTCTGTAATTTCCTGATCAAGTGTTGTTAGAATTCTCGAAGGAGTAAAGATTTCAAATCGATTTACTATATCATTAAGTAGTGTTGAGCCTATCATTGACATGAAAGCTCCCGGCACTCCATGGCCGGTTGAATCAGCGCAAACGATAATGAACCTTTCATTGTCTATCCTGTCAAACCAGTAAAAGTCTCCACTTACAATATCCCTGGGCTGAAAAAGAATAAAAAATTCAGGGAAATTATCCTTGAGTTTCTTTAAAGGTGGTAAAATACTTGACTGAATTCGCTGCGCATAGTTAATGCTATCGGTAATTTCCCTGTTCTTAAACTCAATCTCCTCTTTTTGCATCACTACTTCGTGCGTTCTCTCATCCAGGCTTTTTTCAAGAAATACCTGTAATTTTTTCTGATTCCTTTCCCTAACCTTAACAATTGTTACTACCGAAACGACCAGGAATATCGCTAATAAGGTATAAAACCACAAGGTTTTCCAAAATGGTGTTTTAATGATTATCTGAATGGCTAAAGGTTGTTCGTTTGTAAGATTATCCCTGTTAAACGACCGGAGCAAGAAAGTATATTCCCCATCCTCTATCCTGCCATATGAAGCATATTGCTGAGTAGATCTTTCCGACCATTCGGTATCATAGTTTTCCAATTTGTACTGGTAGGTTACCATTTCGGGATTACGGTAGCTTAAGCCAATAAAATCAATTCTAAGTTTATACTGATCGTACGGTAGCGAAATTGCATCAGCTACCTCAACTTCCTGATCAGAGAATTTCATCGAAACCACACTTAGAAGTGGAGGAATCAGACTGCCCCTATCCTTTTTCCGGTTATACCGGATAATGCCATTCGAAGTACCAAACATGATTTCACCATCGAGGTCCTTTATTAGTGCATTATAATTACAATCACCCGTTATCTCCAGGTCACTTCCGAAAGTTACTATTCTTCCTTCAGCCAGGTTTATTTTACTAAAACCCAAACGATGTCCTACCCAAATATTGTTCTGATCATCAGCAAGAATACTATAACAATAACCTGATTTTAAACCATGTTCCGTTGAATAATTATAGACGGAATCAGATGTAAAGCGATATACTCCGTTCCCGTTAGTGGCAGCCCAAAATTCTCCGTCTTCATCCTCAACCACCGCAATAAATTCATTCTTTGTTCCGTAAAAGTTCGTTCCCATTCCATGTTCTGACTTGCCTTCAGTTGTAATGTAATATAAAGTGTTACTAATGGAGCTTATCCAGACTTTGTCTTTTGAATCGATGAAAAGATGATTGATTTTATTGTGAGGTAATCCATTAAATGTAGTAATATGACGGGTTTCACCTGTTCTTAGGTTAAAGATACGTATACCGTTCTTTGTTGCGACCCAAATAAATTCGTTCTTACCGGTAATAAAGTTTATGGAATTCTCTAATGAATTACCTGACCTGAAAAATGAGGTTATCCTTCCGGTACTTCCACTCATCCGGTATATTCCGCTTGAATTTGTACCTATCCAAAAGTCACCTGAAGCATCTTTATATATTGCTGAAATTCTACTTCCAAATAATCCTTTTTCATCAGAAATAAAAAGGATCTCATTCCCTGTATATTTATCAATTTTCAATATACCTCTTTCACCACCCAGCCAAACACCTTCCTCATCCGATAACAAACTGAATATACTTTCACCTGGTCTTTCCTTATTGAAGGAATAAAACGTAAATGCATCACTCAGAAGATTGGCAAGTCCATCGCCAAATGTACAGATCCAGATATTTCCTTCAAGATCCTGGAACACATATTTAATATTATTGATTGGTAAGCCATTTGCCACGGAATAAATGAAAGAACTCACAAACTCACCTGTTTCAGGACTGATCACTAATTTTACTACACCATCTCCAAAAGTACCTAACCATAGATTTCCGTCAATATCTTCAAAAATTGACTGAATGTTGAGATAGCCAATATTATATTCTTCTCCAACACGTTTAACCTGAAATGATTGTGTTGCATTTGCGGACGGTGTTAACCGGAATAACCCATCATCTTGTGTCCCAACCCAGAATAAATCACTATCCCTTTTTTTTGCAATGCATTGAATCTTGGTCGAAGGCAGATTTTCAATTTTTAAAAAAACAACCGGAGATTGGGATTCTTCTGGTAAAACAACCGTAAATATGCCATCTTGTGTTCCAACCAGAAGTTTGTTTTCCTCTAAAAATCCCAGCGAATAAATGAGCAAACCCGGGATTTCGAATTGGACCAGTTCATCGCTTATTCCCGGTTGAAGTTTAAGTATACCATTATTCTGTGTGGCAAAAAACAGATTTCCCTCATCATCTTCAATAATATCATTAATAGGGCTAATTGTATATTCTGCCGCGTTGAATACTTTCAGGTTTTTGCCGTTATAGACACTAATGTTTCCATTACTATGCCCGAACCACAGGTTGCCTTGCTTATCTTTATAACTGGTATAAACAATGCTTTCACCGAGTGTGTCATTCAGTTCACCGAAAGAAAACTTAACTCCGTCAAACCGGCAAAGGCCTGTTCCCGTACCTATCCACAGAAATCCTTTCTGATCCTGGTTGATGGTGTAGACAAAGCGGTTACAAATTCCTTCTTCTATTCCATAGGTATTAAACCGGAAAGTTTGGGCTATCGTTTCCCCTGCAATCAGGCAAAACAGAACAAGAATAAGAGTGCGAAAACTATATTTTGAATAAATCATTAGGTTCCTTTGACCCTGGCTACTTTTCTATTTTTTGTACTCCGATATCGTATTTGTATTTCGGGACACCTCCAATAGGAATAGCATAAAATTTAATGAGTTCCCCGTATTGATTACGAACCGAAATAACGACATTATTGTTTCTTACAACAGGATTTTGACTTTTAATTAACTGGAAATCGAGAGAAGTATTTAACTCTTCATCCAGTATTTTGAATTCATCATCAACCCATTGATCTTCTCCGGATCTTTTGACTGACAAACCTTGTCTGGCTATCGACACCACCCTGATAAAGCCATCGTCATCCCAATCGAAATTTTCCTGTTTCACCGATACGACCCTCTCATCAATATATGGATATATATGTGAAACGTTATTCGGATCATTCCACATCCGGAAAGAATATTCATACGTAAAGGCATTGGCACCCTCAATGGATAGGTTTTCATCTTCAGATGTGCTGAGGTAATACCTGTAAAGGTTACCGTCATCCCCTGCTTCACCTTTTGTAATGATTTTGAAAATATATCCATACCGGGGATCAAACTCTCCCTCCGATGGATTAAAGGGCCCGAAAGTATACCAGTTGTTATCATAACTGCGATTATTTCCGAATGTTTTGCTTGCCAATAACGTACCACTGTCATAATTCCCTTCTGGCTGTGTTTCCCGGGCATCGGGATGAGAGTGACACTCCTTACCACCGTAAATTGAAAAGGAGGTTCTTGTATCCCACTTACCGTTTATTTCATCGACCTCTCCACCACAATCCGGATCAAAAACCCGTATATAAAAAGGTCCAGTATACAATTCAGGTATCTCAAAGAAAAAGATCTGGCAAAAATCATCATCCCCCCATGAGGTTTCTCTTTTGCCTCCTCCGAATGTCATCAGATAAGGAATATTCTCATCCTCAGCAGGTACAGGCTGCCCGGTCAGGTCAGTGCCAACAACTAAAGCAAATAAACCCAATAATAAAAATCTTATCATTCCTTTTTCCCTTTTCACATCCATATGCAAATAATATGCCTGAATATTTTAACCAACCAATAAGACATTTTAAACATATTGATAGAACACAACGGATATAAACCAAAATTTGCCTTAAAATAAATAAAAAAACCTGATATTCCAGTTTTATATGGAAATTTATTACATACAAAAAGATATAGTGTGGTTATAAGGCTAAGGAGAAGGCTAAGGCTATGGTTTTGAAAGATAACACATTGATTATAACTTGCTTATCAAGAATGACGAGTAAATACCTGCTATTCGGGAGGTTTTTCAATGATTATCACATTCTTACTTACACAGGCGTTCTGTACATTTCCTTGATTGTCAGGAGCACTTTTAACCAATAACTGAATATTATAAATGCCAGGAGATATGAATACATTGGTGATTTCAGCGCCGGTACCCCTATTGCCATCATCAAAGTTCCAGAAATATTCTGCAACGGAGAAATTGGGTAAATTGGTTCTGAGTCCGTCAAACTTAACCGGCTCATTAACATAACTTGTATCAACCGATGTAATATATACTTGTTCTATATCTTTAGCTTCTATCAAATAGGAATCCTGGTCATGCTTTATCTCTCCGGTAAGCGGGTCAATCACATTCAACTGGACCATATACATTCCGGCTGATTCAAAACAATGAACAACTGTATCCCCGAGTATTTTATTACCATCGCCCAAATCCCATTCAAAAATAAAGGGCAATGTATCCAGGTTTACCGATCCTAATTCATAAAATTGATAACAATAACTGTTCTCCTGTTGTGTATCACATCCTGTAATTGTGGGGAAAAGTGTAAAAAACCGATAAATATCATCATTGCGGCGGCGGTTTGATGTAAAAAATCCGCTCTCCAGTAAATCATCTGCAATAAAGCCGAAATCATCCGATCCTGAATTAAACGGATCTGCCAGCCTGGTGGGTTTTATCCATCGACCCCCGACTTCCGTTGTGAAAAAGATATCAAGACCTCCGGAAGAGTTATGGTTGTCGGATGAAAAATAAAGCCTGCCACCGCTATGATAAAAAGGATATAGCTCCGAACCCGCTGTGTTTACTTCCGGACCAAGGTTGACGGGATCACTCCACTTACCATTCTGATAGGTTGAGACATATAGGTCAGAATTCCCAAATCCACCGGGTTTATCAGAGGCGAAAAACAAGCGGTCCTGACGAATCGAAGGATGCGCAACATTATAGCCCGGATTATTGTATGGAAAGGAGTTAATACTATCCCACTTATCTCCTGAACGAGTGGCATAAAAGATGCCCAGGTTATTATCCGGGCCTGAAATCCTTTTCCCTCTTTTGTCGACATCAATGTTCCGTGTAAAAAATAATCTTTTGTTTATGTTATCAAAACTGGAAGGGCCTTCACTAAAGATGGTTGTTAGTTCCTTGGCAAATAGTTTAGGATTGCTCCATTTCACACTATCTTTTCTTCTTGCATAATAAAGATCCACAAGCCGTTCATTATTCGTTGAAAAGTAATCCACCAAAACTTTATTTTTCCGGTTTGAACAAAAAATAATACCGTTTTCAAAAAATACCGGTGCGAAATCATCATAGTGCCTGGAATTGAGCGGAAGAACCTCGATTTTATATGTATCCTGTGCTGTTCCGGGGAAGAAACCTACAGACAGAAGCAGGACTGGGGTAATGATATTTTTGATCTTCCATTTAATACTTTGTAACCAACGAGTTTTCAAATGTCTCTTTTTTATGTTCAGGTTAATTATTATGTTATAAGTTAAAACATTCTGTCTTTTCCCCTCTTACCACACTGATTAATAACCATACCTTAAAAATACCGGGGATTTGTTGCTTTCACTTTATAGCCAAATAAATACATGAGAACGACTTCATGGGATCCCGAATTAAAACTATTCAATGGGCCGCTGCTGTAATCATAGGAATATCCAATACCCAATTGAGGAGTAAGTTGCAATTCTATCATACCTACAATTGTTTCATCCTGGATCCTCCAGGAACCTCCAAGCCAAAGGAAATCACCAAAAATAAAATTCCCATTTAAATCAACCTGAAACGATGAGGGCAGATTGTAATTCACCAAAAATGACGGTTTAAATTTAAAATTATCACTAAACCGGATCAATACACCTGATGTCACTAAAATATCATAATTATAAAAATCGTGATAGAGCTCCGAGCCATGTGAACTCAGCAATGCAGGTACTGAAACACCCATATAAAACCTGTTACTGTAATAATAAATACCGGCTCCAAAATTCGGTATGGTATAATTAAAGACTCCTCCCTGGATAACAGGATCATTTTGATCAACAGGCCGGAAATCCGATTGATCTTCCTCCTGCAGATATACTCCACCTTTCAGACCCAGGGATAAGGTTCCTTTTTCCATCCGGATACGAAATGCATAATTGGCAAAGATCCCCGTGTTCCGGTATGGCCCGTATGTGTCATTAAAAGCCATTAATCCCAGGGCAACCCGGTCTTTTTTTAGTGGTGCATGCGCATTAAACACCTGTGTAACGGGCGATCCGTTAAAACCGGTCCATTGTTGCCTGTAAACCAAAGAAACGGCAAAGTTTTCCTTGCTGCCGGCATAAGCAGGATTTAATGCCAGGCCGTTCCTCATATATTGGGAAAAAACCGGATAACTTTGAGCACCGACTTCAAGAAATGAAACCAAAACCAGAAAAATGGTTAAAAAATATTTCATTGCCGTTTTATAACTATATATCCACTCATTTTCTCCACACCATCATCCCAATAAATATACAAAGCATAATAATAGATGTCTTCCGGTAAATCTTCTCCCTTATACTTACCGTCCCAGTTATTCTGGTAATTCTCAGCTCCGAAGACCTCGGTTCCTAAACGATTTACAACGATCAGTTCATTCCTTCTGTTCTCAATACCTGGAATTACGTAAAAATCATTAATGCCATCATTGTTCGGCGTAAAAACATTGGGCGGAACAATTATGTTGACTGTAATATAAACTTCATCTGATTCTACAGGACAGATCCCATTGGAAATGGTCCAGATAAATTTATTATCACCAATTGCAAGGTTGGAAACTTCCGTTGAAGGATCATTCGGATCAGCAATAACAGCAGGTGCATCAGCTTGATATTTGGTCCACACACCTGTACCAACAGTTGGAAGATTTCCTTCCAGATAAGTTTCTGTTTTACCAGGATCGAGATTCTGATCAATTCCGGCATCTGCAACGTCCGGTTGTTCCCAAAAAATTATTTGTACTTCATCCGGTACGGGAGCACAAACGCCGTTAGTAACAACCCAGGTAAAAGTATAGGTACCTTCAGCGTTTACCTGTACAACTTTGTTCGGGTTGGTATCATCAGATACATCAGCAACAACAACCGGAAAAGTCCATTGCCCTGTACCAAAACTACCCGCGACAGCCTGAAGCGTATCCGTTAATCCACATACTTCATCATCCACTCCGGCATCGGCAACCGGTATTCCATCTACCCTGACTTTTGCCAAACCGGTCAGATCTGCCGGGTCAGCAATGCAGTCATTGCCATCTACAAGATCCACAATGGTATAACTATATGAGGTAAATTCCCCTGTAGCAGCTGGTGATACTTTTTCGGTTTTTGGAGTACCTGAAATAGTAATTGACTTGTCACTATATCCGTCATTATAGGTAAGAATCCATGGACTTGCCCCGGTGAGATTGAGGGTCAGTTTTGCACTTGACCCATCACAAATAGCGGTATCAATCGAAGTAATAGTTGCCCCAGGGAGAGGATCAATATCAATGAATACAGATGGACTTATATGCTGGCAACAATCCGATGGCCCGGAAATAACTTTCCTGCGGTAATAGACAGAATTTAGTAATGCCGGGGAAGTATAATCTCTCTGATTATTTATACCAATTGCGGATTCCCAGGTAGAATTGTCAGGGCTCTCTTTCCAATAGTAAGTATATGACCCATCACCTCCGGAAGGGTCAATAGTTGTTAGAGATATGTTTGAATTATAACAAACTGAGGAAGTCGCGGGAGTTATCACATTATCAGAAATAAGTGGTAATACATTAATAGTAATGGTATCGCTCACTTCCTGGCATTGTCCTGAAGCAACCCATCGTCTGAATAATGTAGTTGTATTCAGTGCTGCGGGACTTAAATCAGGTGTGTCTCCGCCTGTTACATTCCACACTGATCCACCATCCGTGCTTTTTTCCCAAATATATGAATACGTACCGACGCCACCTGAAACAGGTGTGGTTTCAGGTATAATTTTATTAGGAACCTGTCCGGAACAGATGGTGGTATCTGTTGTACCAGATAACGTTTGAATATTATAGTTAAGGATTGCAGGATTTACAGGAATGGTATCCACATTGCTGGTATCCTTGCAAACAACATCGGACGTAACGATTCTACGGTAAAGGGTAGTATCCGTAAGCTGACCCGGGTCGTAATCCATTGCCGTTGCTCCTGAAATATCAGTCCATGAACCATTTAGTTTTTGCCACTGGTAAAGGTAATTTGAACCATCACCACCTGATGGATTCAATCCTGAAATTGCTGTCGGATCATCATCTTCGCAAATCACTTCATCGGTCATGATAGTATTTGTGGTAATCTTGGGCCACTGTACAAGTTTGACCACATCACTTGTATCAATACAAACATCGGCAGGGCCTGAAAGGACAATTCTTGAGAAATAGACCGTATCGGTGCTCGGGAAAGTTACGGAGAGTGTATCCGGCGAATAATCTTCACCCGTACCGGGGCTAAAGGCATCAACCCAGGTTGATCCGTCTGTGCTTTCAATCCACTGGAAGGTATAGGTACCTGCTACCTCGCCACCGGTTGGTGCCGATCCATCGAGTTGATTAAAGACACTGCCTTCACAAATGATCTGATTATCCGTAATAGAATTATTAGCAATCAGTGGTAAAACAGTAATGGTAATCGTATCACTTGTATGTTGACATTTTCCGGAATAAACCGTTCTCCTGAAATAGGTTGTATCGGTTAAGGCAGGTGGTGAATAAATTGCCGCAGTATTAACTCCATCGGCAGGGTCAAAATAAATAGCATCGATACTTTTTTGCCAGTAATAAGTATATATTCCGTCACCACCAAAAGGAGAAGCAAATTCAGGTGCAATAGGGTTTGGCACCTGTCCGAAACAGATGGTTGTGTCGAAGGAAAAAGAATTCTGCTCAATTTTTGGTTGAACTATTATGGTCAGTATTTTACTAATATCTAAAATTTTTGGAACGGACTGGTCACGAACGAGCCTGCGGTAGAAAGTTGTATCAATAAGCTGATTAACAGGTTGATAATCCCGATTACCCGGCCAATCAACCTCTGCC
>JABUBO010000331.1_pt1 | contig 14957 bp, 18 predicted proteins | sample 7240361 | NCBI WGS metagenome assembly JABUBO01 (sample SAMN07256346, study PRJNA390944) | subsurface metagenome | isolation source: Methane hydrate marine sediment | place: Pacific Ocean: Eastern North Pacific, ODP site
TACGAGATAGGTCCTCGCCTGGCGGGGACACGGGGCGACCGCATGGCATCGGACTACATCCGAAAGCAGTTCGAGGGTTGTGGGCTGAAAACGCGGGTACGGGAGTTCAAGTTCGTGCCGAAGGCTGTGTGGGCCAAGACTACCGCCTTTCTATTCACCTCAGCTTTCATCGCGCTACTTTTCCTCCCCCCAGAGCTCTCGCTCGTCGTGTGGCTTGCGGTCATCATGATCTGGCGCTCGCTCGACAAAATCATTCCAAAACGGAGAAGTCAAAACATCATCGCCTCAGCGGGGACAAAAAAATCGAAAAAGCGCGTGGCGATAACGGCTCACTACGACTCAGCGCTGTGCATGGTGAGCTACAAACTGTATCTTTTCGTGAGGTTTGCGTTTCTGCCCGCCCTCATCATCGTCGCCGCCATCGTGGCTGCGAGGGTGCTAGGGGTTTTACAGGGGTGGATAATCGTGTGGAGCGTTCTCGCGATCGTCTTTCTGCCCATCTCCATCGGCATGTTCATCCTCGCCAGCAGCCGACGGGTTTCCCCCGGGGCCGATGACAACGCTTCAGGCGTCGCGGTCATGCTCGAGGTCGCGCGCGCAGCCGCCGAATCCCCACCCGCGGACACGGAGCTTTTTTTCATCGCCTCCGGGGCCGAGGAGCAGGGACTCGTAGGCGCGCGCAAGCTCGTGGCGAGCAAGGCGTTACCAAGGGATACACTCCTGCTTAATTTGGACGGGGTTGGGGTTGGTCCCCACAGCTACGTCATCGAGGGCAACGGTATCTTCAGGCGGAGGCGGACTTCGTCCCAGCTTAATCAGGTGCTCTCGAACTCCATCAAGGGTGCAGGGTTGAAGCCGAGCTTATGGTGGGCCGCGCTCGCAAGGCACGACCACGTCCCCTTTGTGCAGGCCAAGATGAGGGCGACTACTTATACCACCGATGTCGGAGGCAAGGACAGACTAGGTCGTTTCATCGCGAGGGCCTTCAGGCTGCCCAACGCTCGGGCGCGGGGGTATCGCTATATCCACACGCTTGAGGATACCCCCGAGCGGATCGAGCTCGCGAACATCGAGCGGGCTGGGCAAGTTGTGCTCGGGTTCATCAAACAAATTTAAGGAGAGCGACAATTAGCGGTGGAGGTGATTCGGGTGAAGATTGGGTTGATGTCGGATACGCACGACAGGATCGACGCGGTGGAGCGAGCGATAGATTTCTTCAACCGAGCTGGGGTCGAGCACGTTTTACACGCCGGCGATTTAGTTTCTCCGTTCGTGGTACCGAAGTTCGCGAAGCTGAAGGCGAAGCTGCACTATGTCTGGGGAAACAACGAGGGTGATCGCGAGTTCGTACGCGTAAAATTAGGCGAGTTCGGGGTGAAGCCGCTCGGGAACTTCGCGGCGCTGGAACTGAACGGACGCAGAATAGCGCTGCTGCACGGCACGCATGAGGACATCGTCGAGGCGCTTTTGAAGTCGGGCTCCTTTGATGTTGTTGTTCGAGGGCATACTCACCGAGCCGAAATTCGTGAGGGAAAAACGCTTCTCGTGAACCCAGGCGAGGTTTGCGGTTACCTGAGCGGACGCCAAACGGTCGCCCTGCTCGATTTGACCGAGCTACGCGCGGAGATTTTGCAGTTATAGTTCATTATTTTAGCACGCACGGTTAATTCGGCTTAGGTGGGTGATTGATCGAGCTCATCGCGATAGTCGCACTACTCGCTGGTTTTTACGTAGCTTGGAACATCGGCGCAAATGATTCCGCAAATTGCGTGGGGACGGCGGTCGGCGGACGTATTTTGTCATATCGCCGCGCAATCGCGATCGTAATATTGTTTGTCCTCTTAGGTGCGGTCCTCGAGGGTTGGAAGAACATGAAAACCGTGGGGGAGGACATCATAATTGTATCGGACGGCACAAACCCGCTTTCGGAAGTCCCCCGGGTCGCAATTGCAGCCCTACTCGCTGCTGGGATATGGGTCACGACAGCCACCACGCTGCGTTTGCCGGTTTCCACCGCCCAGTCCATGGTGGGCGCAGTCATCGGGGCAGGGCTTTTGTTATCTTACGCGCAACCAGACATCGGTGCAAGCGTTCAATTCGGCACGCTTAGTATCATCGCTATTTCTTGGCTGCTAAATCCCATGTTTGCCGCCATCCTCGCTTTCATCTTACTCAAAGCCTTTACCCCACCGTTACGGAGAATAAAGAATATTGTATTGCTCAACCAAGTCCTGATGATTCTCATTATCGTGGCTAGCGCGTCTACAGCCTACGCTCTCGGCGCCAACGATATAGGCACATCCACTGGGGTGGTTTACGCGTTTTTTGGAGGAGATGGACTGGACTTTAGACTCATGCTACTCATCGGGCTGTTCGGCGGGGTTGCTTTGGCGGTCGGTGTGGTGACTTACAGCCGCAGGGTGATGCATACGGTGGGTACGGGGATAACTAGGCTCGACGCCCTGACCGCGTTCGCTGCTCAGATGGGGGCTGCTATCACGGTCTGGTCATTCGTACAATTTCATATACCCGTATCCACAACGCAAGCTATTATTGGTGCAGTAGCTGGGGCAGGGCTTGTGAAGGGAGCCGCCGCCGTGAGCGGGAGAAAACTTGGTCATATCGGGATAGCTTGGGTCTTGACCCCAGCCGTTGCATGCGCGCTTTCATTCCTACTCGGATGGCTGTTCCTGGGGTTATGAAAATGGAAACATGGCAAGCCATCTACATCCTTATCGTGTTTGCAGGTCTGCTGGTTGGGTGGCAGGTCGACCCCTACTTGGCTGTTGGGCTGATATGGGGGCTCATTATTTTATTTGAGGTGCTTAGTCGCCTCAAGAAGCGCGCGGGAAGGGAAAGCTATGCTCTAAAAGTGTAGCTGATAATCGACAAAACATCGCCTACATCCTCAGCGCGGTCTGAAATATCGCCGATCCCCCGGATGAGAAAGCTTAATTGAAATATACTCACCGGATCCAGCACTTTTTCGTACTCGTACAGCTCCCCCAAGAGACTTTGCTCCACGAGGTCGGACTCGTGCTCCAATTCCTCAACTTCGTTGAGTTTCGTCTCCGTGGCGTCGATGTTCGTCATCGACAAATCGATTGCGCCTCGCAGAGCTTCGGTCGTCTGCGTAGCAAGTTTAGCCATTTTGACCATACTCTCTCGAATAGCTTTTGCCTTCTTTTGTTTCTTTTCTGCCTTCGAAAGAGCGTCGAGCAGTTTTTCCCTTAACAGGATAGCACGCGTTACACCTTCGGCTGTGTCAGCTACGTTGTCGAGCTGTTCTGCCAACCTCGCTAAATCTCCCCTAAACGTGGGCAAAAATGCTCCCTTGCCGAGATCGGATGTGAACTTTCGCCTCCCCTTATCGGCTTTCGTCTCGAGCTCGGTAACCTGCCTACCCAGAGCATGTGCTTTTTTCATGTCACGTTCGGAGAAAAGCGCGATAATCATCTCCTCAAATTTCTTCACGGTGGCCACGACGCTCTTTGCGTTCTTCCGCAGGGTTTCGAGCGCTTCCCTTTCCTTTCCCCCACCAATTGGCGAGATCCCGATCATCGGAATTTCCCTCAAACTTTCACCTTCCTACGGTATATCAACGCGTCGTTTAAAAACCTCATCGTCTGGGTCTCCGGACCAACCTCGAGCCGCACACCTCGCATCGGGGAGCCGGCGGCGGATATCTGCGGTCGCATGCGGGGCACACCATCTCCCACCGCAGCACCTCCTTTATCCCCGGCATGGCGATGCGCTGGTAAGGGAGGCCGAACAAACTCGCCAGATTTTGGATGGCGTAATCATCGGTCATGAGCTCCGGTTCATCGCCAGCCCGCTTGAGGTCCAGTGTAAGTGCGAGTAGCTTGACATCCACGGCGGAAACTACGTCTCCGGTTTGGATGACCTCCCTCCTAATTTCGTCCAGGGCCTCCCTCGAAGGGCTGACAACCTTTACCTTCCCCGCAACCACTGCCGTTTCGAGTTCGAGCTTCGAGCACAGGTCGCGGGCCTCCTCCAGCACCTCTTGCACGGTGACCTGTTCAGCTTTGGCCAGCCCAGGTACGAACCCCGCAATCACGGCGGAGGTATCCAAAACATAGACCTTCCGTGGCACCTACAGCTTCTCCCTGACCTTGCGGTAGAACTCACCCCACCCGAAGAAACGTGCTGGTTTGTCGGAGCGATATAATGTGGTTTTTTCCCTAGGCTCGAGTTTTGCCGCAACTTGGCCATCCACGATTACGAATGCCTTGCGTTCTGGTCTGGTAAGTTCTATCTCGATACGGCTGTCGATGGGCACCACAAACGGGTTAGGTTTGGGGTGGGATGGGCATATGGGCGCTACCACAAAAACCTTGAGGCGCGGGTCAATCACAGGGCCGCCAGCGGCTAGGGCGTAGGCAGTGCTTCCAGTAGGAGTCGCCACGATGACTCCGTCCCCTCGTACATCCAAGGCTACTTTGCCGTTGACGGATACCTTCAACGTGAGGGTCCTCCCAGCTTGGGCAGAGCACACCACCGCATCGTTCAGCGCGTCGGGCAATCGTCTGCCCGCGGCTTCCCCGGCCAACCTTTCTCGCTCGACGATTGGAAGCTCCCCCGTGGCAAGCATTCGGAGCGCCCGCTGAGCTTCGTTTGACTTGACGTCTGCAAGAAAGCCCCTTTCCCCGAGATTTATACCGAGTATCGGAGTTTCAGGTGCTTGTTGCTGAGCGAATAAAACCGTTCCGTCACCGCCTATCGTGACGATGGCATCCGCCCTTCGGAGCATCCGTGCCTCTACTCCGCGTTTGCGAAGCTTTTTGGCGAGCCCCCGCTCGAGCAGGATCTCCTCCTTGGCCAAGAGCTTCAACACTTTTCGCGCGACCTTCAAGGCTTCCGGGATTTCTAGGCGGGCGACGATTCCTATCCGCAAGTTTTCACCAGCTCAAGTTTTCCCCCCTAGGATTTAACTTCAGCGGTGGGAAGTCTCCCTTCTTAAGGGGGGATGAAAAACGAAAGCCCCTTTAAAAGATTTATAAATTACTTTCGGTGCCCTCTCTCCCCCAAAGCTGTATGAAAGGACCTGACCGAGGTCGATTGAGGGGTGAGCGTTGATGCAGCTAACCTACCGATTCAGGCTCTACCCATCGCGGGTGCAAGAAGAAAAGTTGATAGCAGCGCTCGACCGATGCAGATGGATATACAACCATTTCCTCGAGAAACTAAATAAGAAAGAGAATGGCAAGACTCCGCTACGCTACGAGCTTCAGGCGACGCTGCCGAAGCTAAAGCGTGAGTACCATGAGCTGAAGCAGGTTCACTCAAAAGTTCTTCAGATGGTTCTTCACCAGCTCTACTCGAATCTCCGCGCTCTCGCCGAGCTGAAGCGCAACGGCCGCAAGGTGGGTAGGCTGCGCTTTAAAGGACGCGGCTGGTTCAAGTCGTTCATCTACAACCAGTCGGGCTTCAAAATCATCGAGGGGCACGGAAAGCGCAAAGAGCTTTGGCTGTCAAAGATAGGTACAATTCCAATCGTGCTCCATCGCGAGCTGGACGGCGAGGTTAAACAGGTTCACATCAAGCGAGAGCGTTCGGGCAGGTGGTTTGCGTGTTTCAGCGTGGAGGTCGAAGAAGCATTGAAGCTCAAGAAATTCTCCAAGCCCGTTGGCATCGACCTCGGTATCGAACACTACATTGCAGATACAAGCGGAAGCTTCGTCGAGCATCCGCACAATATCATCAAAAGTGAACGAAAACTGAAGCGAGAGCAGCGCAGACTTTCTAGAAAGAAGAAAGGCTCTAAGAATCGAGCAAAACAGCGCATCAAGTTGGCAATTGTTCACGAGCGAATCCATAACCAGCGCTTCGATTTTCTCCACAAGCTCTCGCGCTACTACGTCAACAGCCACGACTTCATAGCGGTTGAGGCTCTAGATACGAAAGAACTGATCGAAATGGCCCACAATGGCAAGAATCGTGCGGATGCCGCTTGGGCCACCTTCCTCCACATGCTTACCTACAAGGCCGCGAGAGCTGGTAGGTGGGTTGTAAGAGTTGAGCCAAGAGGAACAACAGGTAGGTGTTCGAACTGCGGTAAGGTGGTCGAGAAACCACTTTGGGTGAGGGTGCACCGATGCCTGAAATGCGGTCTGGAGCTAGATCGCGACCTGAACGCCGCACGGAACATCCTTCAAGATGGACTGGCGAAAGTAGGTTGGGAACCAGCCGAATTCATGCCTGTGGAGGTTGGGCCTCTATCTCAGCTCCGTGCTGGGACAAGCTCGGTCATCGAAGCAGGAAGCCCCGTCCTTTAGGACGGGGTGGTTCACGGGCGCAGATTTTTAAGCATGCACTCAAAAAACACTCAAGAGGTGTTTTAGTGGCGAGGGAGATGACCGAGATAGGCAAGCTCAAGGAGGGGCGCTTTGTAGTCATCGATGGCGAGCCCTGCCGTATCGTTGGTTTCTCCACCTCAGCACCCGGAAAGCATGGGCACGCGAAGGCAAAGGTCGACGCGATAGGCATTTTCGACTCTCAAAAACGGAGCATCGTTCGCCCCACCAGTGCCAAGGTAGAGGTGCCAATAATCGAGCGGGGCGGCGCCCAAGTGCTCGCGATCATAGCGAACAACGCCCAGCTCATGGATTTGACGACCTATGAGACATTTGAGCTTCCTATCCCCATGACCCTCCGCGGTGAGGTTCGCGAGGGTGTAGAGGTCGAGTACATTCAGGCATTAGGTCGAAGGAAAATTGAGCGTGTAAAAGGTTAAAAAAGTGAAAAAGAGGAAAAAGTAAAAAATCAGAAAGGGGTTAGACGTCAATTCCTCTTAGAGTCTTCCTACCATTCCCTTTTGCTCTCTCTTTAGCTCTCTTGCACCTTCGCTGTATCAATGCGTCCAGTTCCTTGAAGAAATCTCCGCTTGCTCTCATTCCTTTAATCAAACCCCTTACAGCGGACTTTACGATATAAGCCATTCATACACCTCCAATTTCTGGTTTAGTTTGAATTTTTGATGTATTTAAACGTAGATATATGGGCACTAATAATGCTTGAAATGCCCTCTTTAAGGCACTGCTTTTCGCACATTTGAACGGAAAAGCGGCAACGGCCTTAACTCACGACAACCAGCCGCAGGTCATCTGCTGAAACAGTCTTGCGTCCAGCTGCTTTCGCGGACTTGACCGCACCCTTCGCTATCTCTACTACGATCTTGTTGACTACCTCTGCGACATCGCCCGATACGCGGGCCGCGCCTGCATCCTTAAAGAGCTTTATGACCGTCGCTTTCGGCAACTTTACTGCCATCATTTTCACCTCCTCGATTTTTACGAGGTTAAACTCAGAAATAAGGGAGGTCTGATGGTCTATAAAATGCTTCATCGCCGCCGCTTTGACTTTTTAATAAGCCGTCTGAGTTCTTCTGCAGGCATTTCGTAGCTATGCTCGAGCGTGGGGAACTTACCCGCTTTGACCTCTCGCTTGAAACTTGTGAGCGCGTTTGCAATCGTGCTCTCGAGCTTCACGTATCGCTTGACGAACTTCGGCACGCGCTGCCCAGAGAGCCCTAACAGGTCATGCAAAACCAATACTTGCCCATCGCAATAGGACCCTGCGCCGATGCCGATCGTCGGCACCTCGACGCTCTCGGTGATGAGCTTTGCCAGCTGCCATGGAACGCACTCGAGCACGAGGCTGAAGACGCCGGCCAGCTCCAGTTCTTTCGCATCCTCAAGGATCATGCGCGCGGCCGCTTCGCTCTTTCCTCGGACCTTGAAGCCGCCAAATTGGTGGATCCATTGAGGCGTCAAACCGACATGCCCCTGCACCGGGATTCCCGCTCTCAGGATTGCCTCGATCTTGTCGAGGACGCTTCGGCCACCTTCAACCTTCACGGCCTCCGCGCCCCCCTCCTTGAGGAAGCGCCCCGCGTTGCGCACGGCATCCTCGACGCTGGCTTGGTAGGAGAGAAATGGCATATCACCTATTACTAAAGCTCGCCTCGCCGCCCTCGCCACGGCCTTGGTGTGGTGTAGCATCTCCTCCATCGTCACCGCGAGAGTGTTTGGATAGCCTAGGACGACGTTACTCAGCGAGTCGCCGACCAGGATCGCATCTATCCCCACTTCGTCGATCATCCGCGCAGTGGGGTAATCGTAGGCCGCGAGCATCACTATCCGCTCGCCTCGTGCTTTCATCTCGCGTAGGGTAGCGGTCGTGACCTTGGTTTTCTCCATCGCCATTCCTCACAACGTGAATTATGTAAATATAATCGGTTTTGTTATTTAACCCATCCAGTAAAGCGTACGTACCTGTATGTGACTTAATGTGCCTTATGCTGTGAAAATCCTGCACGAGAAGCTGAAGTCCGGATCGCTGCCACGACTTCACGTGCGGCACGAGTTACGTCTTTTGCTTTGGTAATCGCACTACCGACGATAATTATTGATGCCCCGCGCCTGACCAGTTCGGGCGCTGTTTTAACAGTTATCCCGCCTGCCACGGCTATTGGTATCCTAACCGATCCGACTATGGCTTGAAGTTGCTCAATTGGGTCAATTCCGAGCTTCTGCTGGTCTATTCCAACGTGTACACCCAAATAATCAGCCCCGAGCTTTTCGACTTGCGTAGCCCTTGCACGAAGATCATGGACTGCTAATAGGTCAACGAGCACCTTGACGTTGCACTTTCGGGCCGCTTTGACCGCTTCAGATATCGTGGCATCGGCTGCAGCTCCAAGCACGCACACCACGTCGGCCCCCGCCTTTGCTGCCAGCTCGACCTCAAGGGCGCCGACATCCATTGTCTTCATGTCCGCAACGATTGTCTTATCGGGGAAAGCTCGCCTTAGTTGTCTGACTACTTCCAGCCCTGCCGCCTTGATTAAAGGAGTGCCAGCCTCCACCCACTCAACGCCGCCTTTGACCGCTAGCTTAGCTATCTCTATCGCTTGCTCGATCTCTACAATATCCAGTGCAACTTGGACGACAGGTTTCAGGTCCCTCACCTATATGAGAAATGTTCCAGATGTTCATTATAAACCTGAATATTGTTTCCAAGTTGCTCCGGTTGGATCGGTGCGACACAAAAGGCGCGTTTTCAAAAGGACAACATATGTTACCATTATGGATTAGCCCTTCAGTCCAAGCTTCGCGGGTAAATACTTCTTAACCACGTAGTTCAAGCCATATTTGGAGAAAGCTTGCTGCTCCGCCTTTTTCCCGAGCTCAAGCATTTTCTTTATCTCCCCCTGCCAGAATTCGGTGTTATAGCGCGGGTCCTTCTGGAGTTGCTTCAGGCGGTTGACATCGAGCTCCCGGAGTTTGTCCGTCGGCAGCTCATAGTCGACAATGTCGCTTGCAGTGACCCCTATGAACTGCGCATCGGGCACCGCCAGCTCGTGGTTGATGTAGGCGAGCTTCGCGCTCCCGGAGATGATGACCATGGCGATGTGGAAGCCGAACGGGTCGCCATCGCAGAAGAGGTGAATGGGCAGCCCCAGCTCCTCGTGGGCTCGCTTCAAGAATCGTCGCGTGGCGCGTGCGGCCTGCCCCTTGAGCCCAACGATGAGCGCGTCGAACTTTTTCCATGCCCTCTCCTGTACGAGGCGGTGGTACATGCCCATGGTTTCGATTGCGATCACGCGCTTTGCCTTGCACCGAGCGAACTCGACATCATCTATGGTGGGTGGGATGGTGTACCCCCCTCGCCCTGCCTTCGTCGCGTCGATGACCACATCCTCCTCGTTGACCACGAGCCGGCCGTAGACCGCAGCTCCGTCCTCCTCGGGCGTCAGACCCAAGTCCTCGCGCTTCAGCCCAAAGGCGACCTCGAGGTCCTCTATGATGGCGTCGGACTCCCCTTGCTCGTGGAAGGGCCCCGCATCCCAGCCCTCGGCGGTGTAGTACATCTCCCGGAGGGTCGCGAACGTTTTACTATTGATGAGCTCCTTGGAGAAATCGGCGGCGCACATTAACTGGGCGAATTTTTTTACCTGCTTCATGCTCCCGGCCGAGCGCATCCCGTAGCGTGGCCCGAGCACGAAGTAGCGGTTGGTTTTGTCGTAGATGATGTTGGTGGTGCTTCGGGACGGGATCTTAAGCTTGGGGGGGAGGGTGTGCAAAATATCCTCAATGACGTCCTTGCCAAGGCCAGTCAGCTTCTCGTTCGCTTTCCATTTATGTGCCCCCTCTCGCGCCCTAACTTTCTTCGTCATGCTTGTCACCCGTTACCTTCTTTAGTAGGGGTTTAATATCAGGCTGTTTCTTACCCGCTAAGCTCGCCGCCTTGCGGGCGATCACGGGCAGGTATTGCTCGAACACTCCAGCCCGCTCCTGCCGCTCCTTGATGCGTATCTTCCGGTAAAGGAATCTCTTCAGCTCCCTAGCCACATCCATGATTGTGCTTCGGATCTCATCGAAAACCTCGGGTTCCTCTGCAATGGATTGTTTACCTGCCGAAGTGTATGGGACGTAGGCCGACACGACGTTGACGAAAAGTGTTAGCGGCGCTGTCGAGATATCCACGCCATAGCGGCGCCATTCGATGTTCCGCGCGGCCGTGGTTATCGCACATCCTCCCTGATCAAAAATCAGCGGCGCGCGGTTCGCGAATCGGATGAGCTCCATTCCAGCCTCGGTCTCGATTTCATCGCCCTCGCCTTTCCCCTCAACAGTCTTGCCCGCACCACCGCCATAGGCTATGCCCGCTTCCACGATAAACGGCAGGCCACCGCGGTACACTTTCGGTGATCGGGTCACGGCGTACTTGAACTCCGGTCTTAGGATTTGATGTAGGCCGTTCTCGATGTCTGCAGCCCCAATTGGCCGCAGGCCGGCGGTGGGTGGAGCCATGAGTTTCGCCTGCTTGAAGGCCGAGACAATGTGCTCTGCTTCTTCCCAGGTCAACTTTTTCGGTTTCTTGTTCGCGTCGACACCCGAGAGCTTCAAAACTTCTTCTGCTTTTCGCTTCGAGACGCGCGAAAGCTCGGAAGACAGAAAGCTCGCCACGGTTCGGCCCTTTGTGTGCTTCGCCAGAACGAGTAAATCGTCGGACATTATACCCCAAGGATGCAAAGGCATGGGCTTGGGTCGCTCCGGGATTGTACCGGTGGCATTTTTAAAAACCGTGAGCATGCCGTCTGGTTCGACGAATGTTATGTGGACATGCGGGTTAGAGATGGCCGTCATGCGGAGATAATTGAACGGCCCGTATCTAGAACGCATGTAAGCGACGTCTTTAACCTCGAGCTCGACCCGCGTCCCAGGCCCCTTAGTGTATATGTTTAGCTCGCCATTTTTCTTTTTCACTTCGAGCTCATCTGTTTTGCCATCACTGATTTTCAGAGTAGCTTTGTCTTTATCATTGCTGAGACGAATTTTGACCCAGTTCTCATCTGAAGATAGCTTTATGGCATTGCCGCCATCGATTTTCTTGATTTCAGCACTTTCTACCCAACCGGTGCCAAACTTTTCCTTAAGGAAGTTTCGAAGTCTCCCATCATCGTTTCCTGGCACCTTACCCCAGTCAAATACACATTCACCAAATACACATTCACTGATTTTCTCGCTCCTGACGATTTTTCCCTCGTTTTTGTCGACATCTATCATCACGTCCATTTGTGTAATATCGCCGTTCCCGGTTGACGTCGTGACTATTGCTGGCTTACCGCTCGTGATTTGGGAGAACATCACCGCCCCGCTGATGCCTATGCCCTGTTGCCCCCGCGACTGCATATGGCGGTGGAGCTTGGTGCCCGCAAGCATCTTGCCGAACACGTTGGGGATATATTCTTCAGGAATGCCGGAGGCGTTGTCCTGGATCACCACCTTGAAGTGCTCGGGCTCCTCATTGACCCGCTTGATTTCGACGGAAATCTTCGGTAGCACGCCAGCCTCCTCAGCAGCATCGATGGCATTAGTGACGCCCTCGTGGATGACCGTGGTGAGCGAGCGGATTTTGCCCGTGTAGCCCAACATCGCGGCATTTTTTCGGAAAAACTCGCTGACACTATGCTCTCTAAACTCTTTGAAGAGTTCTTCTGCCTTAGTTTTCAATTAAGTCACCTTACAACCTTTATTTTACTGTCTTATATTTTTCTGGCTTATTTATCTCAAAAGTCTCCCTTTGCCAATATTTCTCGATTTTACCCAATTTTTATAGATTTTTAGGTCCAAAAGGCTCGCGCTTAAGGAGTTCACCTCTGCCTGATAAATCTCCTCTTCATCTCCCTCCGCTTTCGCTCGAGAAATCGGTAAACCGATGAATGTGTGGATCCCCCCAGCAACCTCTCGATAGCCTCCCGAGCGACCGCGAGCTGCTCGGCCGTCCCGATGAACGCGATGGTCTTCCCGTAAATCGACACGTGGGCACCCGTTGTCTCCTCTAGAATTTGTCTGGTCTTCCCCTCCTCTCCTATCGCCCGCCCCTTGAGTCGGACGAGCGCGCGCTCGGAGCGCCCGGCGAAGTCTCGGATGTCAATCACCTCGAGAAACTGGTCGTCCTCGAACAACCGAAAGGCCCGCTCGGAGCTGAAGCCGCGAGCGATGGCATGGAGCACCTCCCTCGCCATGAGCGCCCCTAGCGGATCCTCGCCGGGCTCGATCCGTACCTCCCCCGTCTCGCTGTCGAGGGTTAGCTTCGTACCCGTGCGGCGCTCGATCTCCTGCTTCACCTCGCCGCTCGGACCGATCGCGACACCTATGCGTTCATTCGGCAATCTAGCGTACATCAGCCGCACCGTAACTAACGCGGGCTCAGATTATCTTTAAACACGCTGCTACCCGAGGGTTCGAGCTTTCCGGCGTACTTCCCACCGAGGTCGTCGTAACCCACGCGCACCGCCTGGTCCATGGTATAAAATAAGAGCTGGCAGATCCGCATCCCCGGGTATAGCTTAACAGGCGAGGGGTTCATGTTGAGGATCTCAAGCGTGACGGGGATTGGGCCCCTTGCCCCGGAACCTGGGTTGACGTGGCCCGAGGAGATGTGGATGAAAACCCCCATTCGCGCCACCGAGGAGCGTCCCTCGATGGAGGCCACGAGGTCGTTTGGCACTGCGATGCGCTCGCGGGTGATGCCCAAAACTAGCTGCCCGGGCTGCAGGACGAACGGCTCTCCCCCCGTCTCGACGAGCTCGGTATTTCGCTCGATCGACTTCTCGTCGTGCGGGTCAACGAGCTCGTTTTCTTTGAAAATTCTAAATTTGTTGCCGAGGCAAAGATCGACCTGACTGGGGCCTATTAGCTTTTCATCAAAGGGTTCAATTACGATTTTACCCACCCTAATGTACTCACGAATCTGCTCCCCTGATAGAACAACCACGCCGACCCCAAGACCTTTTTCGCGCCCTCACAAAAAACGTTGTGGTCGGTTCCAATCCTATTTTTTACTCACCCTTGACCTCTGAGAAAAGCTCGACCGGTTCGGGCGTTTTTAAACCCAACTTGCGGAAATAGCGCACGAGGTTGCCTAGGTCGCGCATCAACAATTCATCACACATCGGGTTCGCGATATCCGTGGCCATCGAGAAATCGATGAGCACGGGCTCGGGCGTCAGCAGCACGTTGTACTCGCTGAAGTCGGCGTGGATGAGCTCGGCCCTGCGGTAGAGCACTTTGATCGCTTCGAACAGCCTCTCGAACATCCGCCTCGGTGCTCTCGGTGGGACATCCTTCATACGGGGGTATGGGGCACCTTCCTCCCCTATAAACTCCATCGCTAGTACATTTTTCTCGCAGTCGATCGGTCTAGGTACCGCGACGCCAGCTTCGTAAGCGCGCTGCAAATTCTTGAACTCCCTCGAGGCCCAGGAGTAGATAATTTGTCTCCGCTCGCGCTGGATGCGGCGAAATCGCGGGTCTCCAGCTAGGTAGCGGTACATATTTCTGAAGTTGGAAGTGGAGATCCGATAAATCTTAGTCGCGACGTAGTTGCCTCGCTTGTCAAGAGCGCAAAAAATGTTTGCCTCCTTGCCCGTGGAGACAGCGCCGTAAAAGACATCGAAGACGCCCCGATTTATCATGTGGTAGAGGGTGAGTAGTGTCGAGCTGTCGAAGACGCTTGCCATTATCTTGTAAGTTTCGGAGTCCTTTTCAAGGCGCTCGGTTTTACGTCGCTCGAGCTTGCTGAGGAGCGCTTCAAAATCGACTGGCAAACGCTGCCCCCTCTATTCCCAGATGCCTTTTCTCCTGAGCCACGCGACTTGCGTTCTTGTGTAGCGGTAGATGACGTCTCCCTTCTTCTCGCTCTGCACCACCCAGGGACGGACGATCACCACGTCATTCTCCCGAACCCAGAGCCGCTTGCGAATCTTGCCCCGGATGCGGCACGTGCGCACGTGCCCATCCTTACACCTGACGCGCAGACGATCAAAGCCAAACATTTGCTCGGAGACACCTAAAACTTCGTCCTTGCGAGGCATCCGAATTCGCTCGATTTCTTCACTTGGGGTCAGCTTCTTGCGCTTGGGCATCAGGTGCCCCCTAGTTTGCGATCCCAGAGCAGTCGGTTTACCCCATTCAGCATCGCTTGGACACTCGCCATGATGATGTCCCCGCTCGTGCCACGTGCAGTGACTATGCGCTTCCCATCGGTCAGCTTCACCACGACATCGACGACCGCGTCAGTTCCTCCAGAGATCGCGTCGACGTGGTATTTCTGCAGACGAATATTCGACATGCCTTCAACGACCTTGCTGATAGCGTTCATCGCTGCATCCACAGGTCCCACACCTAGTCCCGACTCTACCACTTCCTTCTCGCCGAATTTAACTCGAACGGAGGATGTTGGAGTGATACGGTTGCCGCTGACTACCGTGAACTCTTCCAGCTTGACCATCTCCTCCAGCTCGCGTCCCATTACCGCATCGACGATCGCGCGCAGCTCAGTATCGGTGACCAGCTTTCCCCCGAACAAAAGCTCGAAGTAGCTAGAGCCCTGGATGACCTTGGCGTTGACATAATCGAAGCAGGAGC
>JABUBO010000332.1_pt1 | contig 14941 bp, 17 predicted proteins | sample 7240361 | NCBI WGS metagenome assembly JABUBO01 (sample SAMN07256346, study PRJNA390944) | subsurface metagenome | isolation source: Methane hydrate marine sediment | place: Pacific Ocean: Eastern North Pacific, ODP site
ATAAAAAAAAAATGAAAAATCTTCAAATGGAATTAGAAAGAGTTATTGATTTAGATAAATTGGATGAAGAAACAGAATATGGTTTAAAAGAACTATCTTATATAAGGCCGATAAGCTTAATCAAATCAAGTATTAATAACATCACTAAAGAAATAATAAAAATTGAAAGTTTCAATCATAAGTATTTTAAAAATGAAAATGCTCTCTTAATAAAGGATTTAGAGCAGTTTAAATCCAATTTAGACGACTTTTTTTCGAAAGAGTTGGAAGAATTCGATATTAATGAGCTTAAAAGCAAAATAAAATCTTTAAATAAATTAGGTATTTGGCTATATAAGTTCCAAAAATTACTAAATGAATTTTTGGAAACGATTAATTTAAAAATCTCTATTGATTTTTTTTTTAATTTGACACCAAATTTTGCTAAAAATAGTCAGATTATTATAAATTTCAAACGAGTTAAGGAAGAAGCTGTCATATATGATAATTTGACTACTCCTGAGAAGGTATTTTTTATTATATGTTTTTATTTAACCATTGAAAGCCTTAAAGATAAGAGAAACATCATTTTCACAAATCTTATCATACCTAAGGATTATAACAAAAAAGGTTCTATTTTTAGAACTTTAACAAAAATTATGCCCGTTTTTAATGAAAGTCCAGATTTAAAGGAGAAATCATTAACTTTTCTAATTTCTGGATTTAAACTATCGAAAGATATCAAAAATGTTCAATTATATAACATAAATAATACTTAATTGAGAAAGAGAACAATGAATAATACAAATACAAACAATAATGATAATTTAATGAAAAAATTTTCCAAATTTATTCTCATTAATGAAAAAAAAATGATAAGGGAAAGAGATCTTATTGAAATGTGCTCAAATCTAGAAAATTTTAATGATATTATCAAAAAAGTACACAATAATCTAAAAAATATAGGATTTGAATTAGTTAAAACCTCGTACCTAGAAGAAAAATATTACATCTTGACAACTGAAGGTAAAGAAAAAGCCTTATCCCCTATTCATTATGGAATTCTCGCATTAATTATTGCTTTAAATAATGAAATAGGTGAAAATTTAAATTATTTCGAGTTAAAGAATATTCTAAAAGATGTATGGGAAAATGTTGAATATTTAATAAAAAATAATTATTTAGCTCAAATAAAGAGTAGAGATTATCATCTAATTAAAATTACTCCTATAGGTAAAGGTGTTTTAAAAAACATTATTTCTGAAATTAATTTAAAAAAAATTTTAGAACTTTTTGAAAAGACAAATTAAATACTCTTACCTTCCTTAAGATCAAGGACAAATTGTTCAGAAATTTTCTGTATTCTTTCTGCTGAGGGTCCTTCCCCAATCACTTCGATTTCTCCATCTTGTTCTTTAACCTTTATTTTTCCATTTAAAATACTTATTATCGATAATTCACTTTGATAATCAACATGTCCTTTAGGGAATATTTTAGCGATTCGATCTGCCAATGCTTCCATAGGAAAAGGCTCTTCTTCCACTGTAATCATTCTCCATACACCTGAATGAATAATAACCTTAGGTATTACTGCTCCTTTCTCGGTTTTAGCATTCTCAATTATAATATCACCAGAATCGGAAACGCCTTTAAGAGTTCCCACAAAAAATTTATCATCAGATATATGAATTTTTACAAGTGCATCCAATAGATTACCAAGTTCTTGATTATAATTTCTAAGCATCATAACAATTTATTCTAAGTTTTATTACAATTTATTCTTTTCTACTTTATCATAAATCGAAAGGAAAGGGAGCCTCCCAAAATTCCTCCAAATGCAGTGAATTGCTAAAAATTTAATCGAATTGTTGAAAACGAAATTTAGAATAATATACCAAATATGATGCCAAAATCCCCCCCCCAACTCACTACAATAGATAACTATGTATATTGGACCAATTGTAAATCCTAATATTAAACCTGGAATTAATCTTATTAAGACTAAGAATATTAATAGTATTTTTCCTGACATTCTTATTGGAAAAAAGAAAATTAATAAAGTAAATCGCCTGTTCAAATTGGGAAATATAAGAAAAGATATTATCCCTAATATTGCGCTCCATCCCAATCCGATAGAATAATAAATGGAATCAAGTTCATTTATAGGATAAAGGGGCACTAATAGAAATCTAAATAAAAGAAAAAACAAACCAGAAAAAAGCCCACAAAACATATACAATGCCAATAATAATTTGGTTCCGTACCTTTGTTCAATAGTTCTAGCCATATTATATAGAAAAAAAATCATAATAAATAAAAAAAATATCCCAAAAAATCCCTCAGCATAAATAATAAATAGTGATGTAAAAAATGTATGATAATAATAATTTAAAACACCATATCCACTTAAATTTAGATATTGTGGTAAAAAAAGTGCTATAATGGACATTATAACAAGTGCTATTACGATAAAATTAGTTCCATTCATTTGGCTTGATCTCAAAAAGGAAATAGGTGTTGTTTTCATTCTTTTCTTGTGTTCTTTTTCTCTTTTTTTGAAAATCTTTCTTATCTCCTTCTCACTTAGATATTCACCTTCCTTATATAGTCTTTCTGGAGAAATCTCTTTTTTTAATGAAATTTCTCTGGAAGTAATTGGAACTTCACTAAATTTTGGTATATGTTTTAACTCAAAAGTACATTCATGATTCTCGGGCAAGCGATGATTTTTACAAAAGTAATTTCCGCAATATCTACATTTAAATGGAAGGAAAGAAATATTCTCGTCGCAATATGAGCATTTTACCAATTTTTTTCACCATTTAAAGTACTAATTAATATATTATACTATTAACTACCATAATATGCAAAATGAAGTTCCGGGGTATAAACTATACTAAACACAACAATTGCTAGTATCCCGAGAGCAACAACTAAAAATATCCAGACTTCCTTTTTCCACTTAAATATATTAGCTCCATCTAAAATACCTATTGGAATTAAATTAAAAAGCCCCAATTGTGCATTGAAAAATGCAGCTAAGGCAACAAGCATATTTAAAGGATATATTGGAATAAATAATGATGATATAAATAAAATTAAGCCATAGATTAAGTTAACAAGAGGACCAGCCATTTTACATTTTCCTGTTCTGTCACTTATTTCTTCTAATCCCAATACAACTACAGCGCCGGGTAAAGCTAAGATGGGAAAATTTATCCCTCCTATTAACGTAAAAATACCCATGATTAGACCAAATGATGTTAATACCATTCCAAATGTTAATAATCTAAATTTTGTTTGCATTTTATAATGTTTTGCAACTTGTCGATGACCTAACTCATGAAATAGAAAGGATGTAGCATAAAAAAATGCTAAAATAAATATTGTCCAGAGTAAACCCGATTCAGCTAGTTCGCCATGGAAAAAGCTAATAAAACCAATTACATAAATTAATGCCGCTCCGATGACAAAATGAGTAAATTCCGACTTTTTTTGCCATAAAATTCCCGAAAATGTTATACCGGAATCTGGATCAAAAGCATTTTCTGGTATTTGACTCTCTTGATGATACCAAGTGAAACTTCCGTCTGTTCTGCCCCTATCATGAATACTTGAATCAGTGACAGAGGAACTATAAACAGGTTGAGGCTGAGACGGTTGTTGAGGCGTACTATATGAAACTGGGGGTGCCACTGAGGTCGTGTGAACCCCAATTATTGAAGTACAATCGTGCATTCGAGGTTCTAAATGATAGGAACAGTACTTATTATGGCATTTTTCACATTCAAAAACTTCTGGAAAATCAAGACCACAAAAGTCACAATTGGGCATATTTAATCATGTACTTAAATACTATTAAATAATTCAAGGATATAATTATATAATTCTAAAATAATTAAAAGTATTAAATTTTATTTAGAATATTTAGTCCTTTAACATAAAAAATTTTATGTTTTTATTTGTGAAATTTTTGAAACTAGAAATATATCTAAAATTCCGAGGTTTTATTTCTCCAGATTTTGTTTTTTCCAAAAAGAAATAGCCTTATCTATAGTATTTTGAGATAATCCTAACTTTTTATTATATTTAATTAATTTTTTTGATTGAAATACGAGTTTGGATTTAAAAAATTGATCTTTTCTAAAGAAAATATCCCAATCGTAAACACTTTCAGTCATGTTGTAATATCTTTAGATATAATCTTAAAATTTTATATCAGTTAGATGGTTTAGTAATTTTTGATTATATATTAAAAAAATCAAATAAGATAGAATCTGAACAAAAATTTTTTGCTAAAACTTAGGAATTCAATGTATTAATTAGATATGTCAATTTTTACTATTTAAACAAATTCAAATTATTAAAAAGCTTTATTAATTTAAAAGATCAAATACTTTCATAAGAATACAAAAAAATCAATGTGTCTAATATGAGTAAAAATGAGGAAGAAGGTATAAGTAAAGAAGAAGTTGATAAAGAGCGGGAAAAATTAAAGGAACTTGATTTAGAGGATAAAAGTAAGGCAGGTTGGGATCTTTTGGCGAATCTGACTAAGAAGAAAAAGGAAGATTAATATTGTCAATTTTTAAAAAAATCATAATTTCTCTATTTTCATAGTTTTGGAACATTTAGGGCATATTTCGTCCTTTTTAGTTAATTTTAGTTTAACAATTGTTTTTTGATAACCGCATTTTTTATTCTGACATTTTAATTTGAATTTTTGAAGCTTTCCTAAAGGACTTTTTTTAATCAATATTTGTTTTTCAATGGATTTAGGCTCTTCATCTACTGAATCTATTTTTCTTTCTTTAATTTTTGATTGCTTTTTTTTAGATGAATCTTTCAACCACTTATCCAAGCTAATTTTAAACACCTAAAATTTTTTTAAATTATTTGTTTATATCCAATTTCTCTGGCTCTTACATATATTTTATATGGTAAATTTTCATAATTGTTCAATATATCTTTGATTTCTTCAAATGAAGGTTCCTCAAATAACTCTTTATTGTTTTCTCCAACACCATCTGAATATTGATATTGTTGAATAACATAATCCCCAGTAAAATTAATTTTTTTTAAATAATTCATAATACTTTTTAAATCATCTGGAGTATGTAATTTCTTAACATAAGTTGTTCTTATTTCAAATTGAATGTTTTTTGAACTTTGAACGATTTTTATTGTATCTTTTATTTTTTGAGGATCTAAATTAGTGATAATTATTTGTTTTAACCTATTGCCATTTAATTCTAGTGGAGCTTTTAAATCTAATGCAATTCGATTAACGTAAGGCAATAACAATTTAATTATTTCTGGATGTGATCCGTTTGTATCTACACTCACCAATTTCTTTATTTCTTTTAATATTTTACAGAGGGGAATAATATCTATTTGTAGAGTTGGTTCTCCTCCTGTTATAGAGACTCCATCAATTAAAAAATTTTTCTCTATTCTATTTCTTATTGAATTAATATTCCAATCATCTCCAGCAGTAGGGTCTAATAACGGTTTATTATGGCAAAATTTACATTTGTAATTACATCCTATAGTAAAAATTACAGAAACAACCTTTTTAGGCCAATCTTTAGTGGATACATCAATAATTCCGCCTATTCTCAAAAAATCACTCAATTATGGATTAACTTTTTTTTAACTCATATGATACTCTGTTTATCCTTTACTGATATTATTTCTTATATTTATTTGTATTTACCTTAATTAACTTGACAAGAATAACTGATAAAAATTTCCATGTTAATTTTAAAGTATCAATTAATTTATAAAAAATAATATAAAAAAATAAAAAAAATTCTTAATGCTCTAATATTTCCAAATTAGAAAATTTGTTCTTTTCCTGCTACAAAACTTTCTCGTAATTCAAAAAAAGCTTCTTTAGAAAATCTCTTATCTACAACTTCTTTTACTACTTTTTCTATACGAGAAAAAGCCACATTTGCTGCAAGTATGATAGAAACACTATTTATCCAAGGATCATTAATTGGTCTTCCAATTTGACTTAATAACTTTACATGTGCCTCAATAACATCCCCTTGACCGGTTTCGATAATATCTCTCGCAACGTGATTTGCAAGAACATTATATATCTTACCCACATGATTAATTGGGTTTTTTCCTGCCACAGCCTCTAATGACATAGTTCTACATGGAGTTATTAAGCCATTACAGCGGTTTCCCCGCCCTACTTCACCATCATCGCCCGATTCTGCACTAGTTCCTGTGATAGTTAAATATAATATCTTCTTTTCTATAATATCAGCCACATTTACTTGACAAGTTACTTCTTTCTCTGGAATAATTTTGGCTGCTAAATCCAGAACTGCATCCTTAATTTGCTCACAATAATTAATGTATTCATTTGCATCGTTTATATATTTAGAAACCATAGCACAAGCTAAAGTAATACCAATTTTATTTTCAATTCGATGACTCATAACTTTGATATCTTCCCCAGATGCTTTGCATTTATCCTTAAACGCGTCAGAATTAATTAATCTTTCCGCTTCAAGTGTTATTCTCTCACAATCACTCAAAGGTGCATAACCTACACCAAAACTAGTGTCATTAGCCATCGGTATATGGTTCATAGAATCACTTTCATCAAAAAGCCCAGTTAAATCTAAAGAACCTGGTCGAACAGCATGATCAAACTGGATATCTTTAGTAAAATCTAAATTTCTAAACGTATCTTTAATAACTTGTCTAGTAGCATCTAAGCAGAGGGGCCCTATCGGAATATAATTCATTTTATTTCCAACCATAATTTGATTTATGGCTCTTCCAACAATCAAAAAATATTGTGGTTCTATTATTAAACCACCACCAAAAGTGGGCTTAGTAATTCCTCCAACCAGTGCAGCTTTATCCACATTATGATGATAATACCGATCAAAATTATCTAAATAATATTTACATAATGCTCTTGATGAAGATTCTGCAGCCGCATCACAAACTGTATCAGGATGTCCCACTCCCTTTCTCTCTACGATTTCTGGAAACTCCGATTTCTCAATAGGATCTAACTTTGATAAATCAATCTTTAACATATGTTAAACCATTTCTAATAGTATTTTTTTATATATAAAGCAATTTAATCCATAAAATAAATTCTTTTCTGAAATTATAAATTCCCTTTTTTTAATTAGTTAAAATGTTTTGGGTCTGAAAAACAATAGAAAATTATTAATTTATTAAATTTAATAAATTACCTAGTTTAATTCTGAAAAAATATTAAAATTATCTTGGTGAAAACTATGTTCGAAACGCAAATTCATATTGTATTTAATGCTGACGAGGGAGATAGAATAACTTTCCCGATAATAACTTCAAAACCTAATAAGTTATACTACTTTAAGGCTGATCCATCAAAATTAAATGCTGCTGATATGTATGAATCCTTTTACAGAAAAAATTTTGAAGTTTTAAAAAAGGAAATTCCAACATTAGAAATAATAACAAATCTAATCGATTATACAGATTATTTTCAAATAATTCAAGAAATATCAAAAGTAATCAGCAACGAAAGGGAGCAAAATCCTAACTGTAAAATTTATATTAATATTTCTGCTGGTTCTAAATTAACTGCAATTGCTTCAATAGAAGCGGCAAGGATATGGGATTTAGAAACATACTATCTCTATTCTCAAGAAATAAGTTTTGGTGGAGGTCCTAAGCATTCTGGCAAGATGGAATTCCTACCGATAAAAGGCTTCCCAATACAAAAACCCAGAGAAGATTTAATTAAAGTATTGAAAGTAATAGAAAAAATGATGGCTGGAGGTAAAAAATTTATATATAAAAAATATTTATTGAATGTTTTAAAAGATGAAGGACTATTGCAATTAATCACGGAAAACCCTGATTTGAAAAAAAATAAATCAAGTGAATATATGGCTCTTAATCAAAGATATTTAAATCCATTAGAAAAAGCCTGGAAATTTATAAAAATATCTGATGACAAACGAAATAAAAAAATATTTCTTACTGATGAAGGCAAGGAGATATTAAAAATTTTTAAATATTATATATAGTGTTTGAAATACTTTATATAAAATAAAATTAAATAAGTCCTTTATATTAAATATACAGATAAAAAAAAAACGAGTATCTCTTATTTAAATGAATCTTCCAAATTTTTATTCAAATGTAATAACTCAATTAAAATTATTATTAGAAAATAATGGTTTTACTACTTATCTTCTAAAATTATTTAAAGAAAAATTTTGTTTTGACATTCTTGCGAAAAATGATGCTTCTCTAATAGTTATAAAAATTATTTCTAATATTGATAATATTAGCGAAGATTTGCTGGATGAATTAAAGTTTTTTTCTAAAATTGTACAAGCAATTCCTATTATAATCGGAGAAAAAAATCGACGTTCAAAACTAGAGAATAATACTATTTATATAAGAAAAAATCTACCAATCATAAATGTTGAAACTTTCAAGTTAATAATACACGATAAAGTTTTCCCCTATATCCTTGCAAAAAAAGGCGGAGGAACAATTTTCTTAGATGGAAATAGATTAAGACTAATGCGAGAGGAAAAGGAAGTTTCTCGAAAAAACTTTTCTGACATGATTGGAATCACCAAAAGGTCATTATGTTCCTATGAAAGAGGAGTAATGAGAACTTCAATTGAAACAGCAAATAAAATTCAAAAAATTTTTGACGATACAATTATAAGGAAAATTAATATATTTAATTGGAAATTTCAGGTTGATATTAACGAATTTCTTGACCTGGATCAAGATAGGACTGAATTCCAAGAGCAATTAGAGGGCATTTTAAAAGATATTGGTTTTTTTACTTTCTGGGCCAAAAATAATATTATTCCATATGATCTTTTTATCACATCTAAAAATTTAAAATCATTTGAAAAAATTGATGATTTTTATCCTGTTTGTTTTTCAATTAATCAAACTCAGAAAGTTAATAAACCAAAAATAAAGGATTTAATAAAAATGTCTCAAATTTTACAGAAAAAATATCTTCATATTGTTGAATCTTACAAAACATCAAATTTACCAGTCAATATGCCAGTTATTCAAATAAAAGATCTTGAAAAAATAGATGACGAAGAAGAATTCAAAGAGTTTGTAAAGGAATTAAAATTATAAAATGACTAAATTAATCTTAGGTATAGACGAGGCTGGTAGAGGTTGTTTAATCGGCTCAATGATTATTTGTGGTGTACTTTTTGATGAAAACAAACATAAATATTTAGAAGAGATTGGTGTAAAAGATTCTAAAAAATTATCTCCAAGAAGAAGAACAGAATTATGCAAGTTAATTGTAGAAAACTGTGTAAAATATAAAGTTATTGATGTTTCAGTAAAAGAGATTGATGATAGACTCAATAAAAACATAACTCTGAATGAATTGGAGTTGGAAAAATTTGTTGAAATTATTAATTCTCTAAAGCCAGATGAGGCATTTCTTGATGCAGTAGATGTAAATGAAGAACGATTTAAAATTTCTTGTAAGAAAAGAGTAAATTATAAAGGGCTTAAAATTGTTTCTAAGCATAAAGCTGACGATCTTTTTCCAATAGTCTCTGCAGCTTCAATTGTAGCTAAAACAATTAGAGATAAAAAAATTTCGGAATTAAAAATTAAATATGGTGATCTTGGATCTGGTTATACAAGTGACGTAAAAACTATTAAATTTGTTAGAAATTGGATTAAAGAAAAGAAATCTATTCCTCCCTTTATTAGAAAAAGCTGGGATACTACAAAGAGACTTTTGGAAGAAGAATTATATAATAAAAAAATAAGTGAATTTCTCTAGAAATTAATTTATTTTTCCAAGATGACTCCTAGATGTCCGCCAGCGTAAGAATCTATATTAATTTTTTCTAAGACCTTTAAATTGGCACTTTTTAGAGTATTTAATTCATTTTGAAAAATCTCTTTTGGTTTTTCTGTGCTTTTGATTGATTGCGATTTAATAAATAATATTATCTTTCCGCCTTCTTTTAAGTATAAGTTAGCATTTCTTATTGCAATATTTGCCTGGTCAGGGTGTGAAACATCTTGATAAATTAAATCCACTGGCTTATAAATTAACATTGAATATTCCTGTGGGTTTAATGCATTTCCAAGAATAGGTATTATATTTTTTCGAGATGAAGTATTTTGAATTAATTGGCGTAAGCTTCTTTCAGAAATTTCAACACCGAATATTAATCCATTAGAAACTATATCAGAAATATGAGAAATCGTAGTTCCAGTAGATGCTCCTAGATATAAACAGGTTGTTTTTCTTTCTAAATATATCTTTTGAGTCCCCCTTAAAATTAAAGCTGCTAATTTACTTCGATATGGATCCCATAATCGAAATTCTTCATCCATTTTTAGAATTATTTTTTCTCCATAAATTAATTTCCCCTTATCCAAATTTTTAGTATATAATTTCAATTTTTCAGAAGAACCCGATATGAATACATTTACAAATTTAGGATGAGGGCGGATATTTGGTTGAATCAAATAAAATTCATCTCTCTAGAGATTGAAGAAATTATCTTCTCTTTTTACTTCTTTTCTTTTTCTTTTTTGATAAATTCTGAGACTTTTTTTGGCTCTTTTTTGGTGGATTTGGAAATTTTCGTTTGATTTCTTCAATCTTTTGATTAACTTCATTTAATAATTGATCTCCTAATAGTTTATCGGAAAAATAATCTAATTTTGCAGCTAATGATATTTTTCCAGATAATAATCGAGAAATTTTCCCCCTATGCCAAGGTTTTGCAGAGCGAATTCCATGCCATTGAAATATAATACCATGCTTTGGAGATTTTGCACTTGATTTTAAGGATCTAAATAATGCCCTTTCTGCTCCCAATAACTGAATAGTTGAGGCGGGGAACATGGCTAACTTTTTAATGCTCCCGGCAGAAGCCACTAATTTAGCTCCGATTAATGCTCCTACAAGCGTTGTCAAATTAGGGGTTGCTCCATTCATTAATTCATCTAAATCATTTTCCAATCGCTTTCGATATAACTCAATAGATAGAATTAAATCAGCATATTTCTGAATATTATCAAGGTCAATCTCCGCACCCATTGAATTTTGAGATTGAGTGATGATCTCTTTTAATGTATAATCTTTAAAAGAAAATTTTTCTTGAAGGTTCTCTTTAGTAAAATTCTCTCGGTTTCCAATAATTGAAATTAATTTACTAAATAACACATGATCCTCAATAATTTTGTCAGTTAATTCCGGGAAATGTAATCCATACCACTCTCTAATACGTGTACTAAACAAATTTATAGTTTTCTTTAATAAATCAAGAGTATTTATCATTTGAATAATTAATATATCATCTTTTCCTGAAGCCCGACTTATTGATTTTTTTGCAAGACTTTCACCTAATTTTTTCGATCGTTCTCTTATTTGTTCCTCCGTTATTTGAACTCCATATTTATTAACACTATTTATCAAATTTAATTTAAACGATTGAATAAGAGGACACGGAATCTCATGTTTTGCATTAAAATTAGAATTCTGATTAATTAAATTACTTAAATTTGAATTATCAACAATAAATTCATTATACCCATTTTCTGATAACTCTTCTAATAAATTTATAAATTCTTGAGGTAGATTATTTTCCCCTATGAGTCCATAAAATTCAATTATTCTATTAATTTTTCCATTAAAATCTCGAAAATTAATTGGATTCTCTAATTCATCAATTACAAAAATCCCAACTACTGTATCTGCAATATAACACTTAATAATTTAGTCCCCTTATACTATCTTTAAATAATATAAAAATACTTATTATTATAATAATGAGTTCCCTATTAAAAATAAACATATCAACACTTGAAAAATTTTAAAAATAATAATGAGTGAATTTTTTAAAAAAATTGCCGAGAAACCATTCATATTGGCTTCTGGTATTCTTGGTGTTTCTTATTCTAGTATGAAACGGATATTTGAAGGGGGAGCAGGAGCAGTAGTCACAAAATCAATTGGACCAATTCTAAGAAAGGGATATAAAAATCCTTCAATTATAGAAATAATGCCTGGAACTTTCATTAATAGCGTTGGTCTTGCAAATCCAGGTATAGATAATTTTATTTCTGAGATTAAAGAATTAAAACGGAATAATATAACAACAATTGTTTCAGTTTTTGGGGATTCAATAGAAACTTATATCCAAGTAGCAGTAATGGCCCAAGATGCGGGTGTAGATGCTATAGAATTAAATATTTCTTGCCCTCATGCTGAAATATCGATTATTTGTCAAAATAAACAATTAACCTATGAATATGTTGCAGCTGTTAAAAAAGAGTTAAAAATACCATTAATTGTAAAGTTATCTCCAAATCTAACAGATATAGGCGAGATTGCACTAAGTGCTGAGAAAGCGGGAGCGGATGCCATTACAGCAATTAACACAGTAAATGCAATGGTCATTAATATTGAAACCCAGAGACCAATTTTATCACATGGAAGCGGGGGTCTTTCTGGAAAAGCAATCCATCCAATAGCAATAAAAAAAGTGTTTGATCTTTATAAAATTATAAAAATTCCAATATTTGGTTGTGGTGGAGTATTTACAGGAGAAGATGCAATTGAATTTTTCTTGGCTGGTGCTTCTGCTGTTCAAATTGGTTCCGCTTTGTATCAGGATTACAATACAATAACGAATATTATTAATAGCGCTAAAAAATATTTGGAGGTCCATAATTATAAGTCATTCTCAGATATAGTTGGAAATGCACATAAATTTGAAACTCAGGAGGCTCCAGATTTTTAATGTTCAAAAAGATAAAGATCGTGAAGATTTCTAAAGTAGAGCAGGAATCAAAAAATATAAAGACCCTTAGTTTTAATATAAGCTCATTATTAAATAAGTATTCTTCCGAATCTCATAAACCAATACCTGGAGAATTTATAATGGTATGGGTGCCAGGTGTGGATGAGATTCCAATGTCCTTATCAGGATATAATGAAAAGGGAGACTGGACTATAACTATTAAAAAAGTAGGCGAATGTACTGAAGCACTTTTTAATTTACAAAAAGGTGATAAGATTGGAATCAGAGGACCATTTGGAACGGGATTCAAGTTTCCAACAAAATTTGGAAGTAATGACTCGTTTATTATTGTTAGTGGAGGAATTGGAATAGCCCCATTAATACCACTAGTTTCAGAATTAATAATATTAAAAATAAAGGTAATTGTAATAGAAGGGGTAAAAAGTAAGGAAGAAATTATCTTTAAAAAGTATTTAAAAAATTATTTAATAGAAAATGAAACCTTCTATATCTCAACCGATGATGGGAGTTATGGGTATAAAGGATTTGCAACAGATCTTTTTAATTCAATTATAGAAACGGAAATGGAAAAAGGAAATGAAATAAATCAAGTGTATAGTTGCGGACCAGAACAAATGATATATGAATTATTTCATATTTGCGAAAAACTTAATATTGCTTTTCAAGGAAGTCTTGAAAGAATGATGCGGTGTGGATTTGGTATGTGTGGGTTATGTGTATTAGATCCCTCAGGTATTAGAGTTTGTCGGGAAGGTCCAGTTTTTGATTCAAAAATTTTAAGAACTTGTACTGATTTTGGAAAATATAATAGAGATTTTAGCGGCAGAAAATACCCTCTTTCTTAAATTCTATTCCAGAATATCCCTCAACATCCCATTAAACCTAAAAAATAAGTTCCTCTCTAAAAAACGGTTTAATCTCTGCAAAAAAAAATAAAATTATTTTGTCTTATCTTATTTTTTAATTTTTTGATTATTGCTAAACTAATGAGATTTAGTAGATCTCATCCATCATTACTATCTTTTATAATCACACAAAATCCTTGACAATTTTAAAAATTTTAATTATAAATAGAGAATATCAATAATAAAAAATTAAAAAAGGGAGGATAAAGTCTTTAATGCTACTCCGCCCATCAACAAATAGGGGGGGGAGGAGGGCGAAAATAAATGTAGATTAATACTACACCAACCAAAAGACAAAAATTCAGTATGGGGGAGACGCAACCTTTGACTTTATCCTTACCAATATTATTTAAAAATTAACTATAAAAAGATTTCCATTCCTTTTTTTTGTTTAAAAAGTCCTATGAAATCATCATTTAATAATTATTATTTAATACAGAACCCACTTGTATCGCTAGATAATTTAAGATAACATCGTAATCTTCGGGTGTTATTTCTTTGGTCCTAAGAACAAATTTTTTTATTCTATTAAAACAGGAAAGTTGAGTTCTAATCTTTTCAGATTGGAACTTATTTTGAAGAAAGGATTCTTGATTCTTAATCTCACATATTAACTTATCTCTTAATTCCTCAGAGTGTTTATTAAATGCAATATTTTCAATTCCCATGTTATTAATTCTAAAATTCATCATTATAATTTCAGATTAAATTCTAATTATTTAAATAAAAAAGGAGCGGTAAGATACTATTAAAGAAAGAGATAAAACTAAATAATTAAGATTACATTTTTATAGAATAAAAAAAAAATAAGATAATACACTTATCTTGAAAAGAAATATTCGATAAGGGCTTTTGTGAAACCATCCAGCCACTCGTTATCAATCTCGGCCCATTTTATGATTTTTCACCTCTTGCAATTTATATTCAAAATTTGAAAAAATTGTATTGAATCATATTTTTAATGAAGATTTATAAAGTAAAAATGAAACCCAAGAGAGATTAAATCGAATAAAACTCACTTTCTCTCTAAAAAAGCAATTGTTTTATATCAATTGGGACAATATTATTATGAATTATGCAATTTTGGTTTATTTCCGATATGATTCCACTCTAGTTCTATATTTAAAGAAAGAAAATAATTGTCGAAAGATTTTTTTGGGTGGTTACAAAAGATAGTGATGACATTTAAATTTTTTCACAACCCTTTTATTTCAAATTACAGCGAGATATTGCTCCCATAATTGA
>JABUBO010000334.1_pt1 | contig 14912 bp, 14 predicted proteins | sample 7240361 | NCBI WGS metagenome assembly JABUBO01 (sample SAMN07256346, study PRJNA390944) | subsurface metagenome | isolation source: Methane hydrate marine sediment | place: Pacific Ocean: Eastern North Pacific, ODP site
GCTAACATCTCCTCCACCTTATCCAGTATCTTATCAGCTACCTCTCTTTTGCTCAGCAGGGGGAGGCTGTCTATTTTGCCTTTTCGGTCAATCAGGGTTACTTTGTTGGTATCAACATCAAAGCCGCTTTTGGCATCGGTGATATCGTTGGCTACAATGAGGTCAAGCTGTTTCTTCTCAAGCTTTTGTTTGGCATTGCCGACTACATCTTCGCTTTCGGCGGCAAAGCCGACCTTGAGGAAGTTGCCTTTTACTTCGGTCAGAATATCCGGCGTCCTGACCAGCTCCAGTGTCAGGCTCGGGGCTTCTTTTTTAATCTTAGCTGTAGCGACCTCTTTCGGCTGATAGTCAGCGACCGCAGCCGCCATAATCAGGGCATCAGTCTTGGCGACTGCCCTGGCTACCGCCTCTTTCATCTGGCGGGCAGTCCGGACATGGTCAACCTCAATGCCGGCTGGGTCGGGGAGGGAGGTGGGGGCGGTGATTAGTGATACGGATGCTCCTCTATCCCGGGCAGCTTCCGCCACGGCATAACCCATCTTACCTGAAGAGCGATTCCCGATGTGGCGGACAGGGTCAATGGATTCCTGGGTGCCGCCGGCAGTAACCACGATGCGTTTATTGGCTAAATCACCCTTCCTGCCCAAAACCTGCTTTATGGTACCCATGATTGTCTCAACCTCTGCCAGACGGCCCCGGCCCATTTTGCCCGAGGCCAAGCGGCCATAGGCAGGTTCAACAATAATAAAGCCTCTGGCTTTGAGTTTAGCCAGATTCTCTTGAGTGACGGGATTCTGGAGCATGTTATCATTCATGGCTGGTGCCACAATAACCGGAGCTTTAGTCGCCAGCACGAGACAGGTAAGCATATCATCAGCAATACCGGCAGCTATTTTGGCGATGGTATTGGCTGTAGCCGGGGCAATAGTTACCACATCAGCTGCCTCGGCTAGAGCTATGTGCTCAAGGCTGAACTCAGCGGCTGGCTCAAACATGTCGGTTACCACCGGTCGGCTGGTAATGCTGCGCAGGGTCAGCGGAGCGATAAACCTGGTGGCTGACTCGGTCATAACTACTTCAACCCTGGCTCCAGCCTGAGTTAATTTACTGGCGATGTCGGCTGCTTTGTAGGCGGCTATACCTCCGGTTATGCCCAGGACTATGGTTTTGTTGGCTAGCATTATTGCCTCCATATTGGAGATAGCTTAACAACCTCTCCCCCTTTATCCCCCTCTCCTTTAAAGGAGAGGGGGAGGGTGGTTTTTGAAGGGGTTTCACCCCTTCAATCTACCCCCTAATAAAAAACCTTCTTATAAGGCTAGGCCTTGTTCATCAGGTAGATTAGTCTTAATCCTATCAGTGTCAAATCGGGGTTTACTATATCAATTACTTTGGTTTCCTTGGCAATGAGTTCAGCGTAGCCACCGGTAGCTACCACCCTGGTTTTTTCGCCCAATTCCTGTTGAATACGAGTCACTATACCCTCAACCAGACCTACATAGCCAAAGACAATACCTGATTGCATGGCGGAAGTAGTGTTGGTGCCAATAGCATGTTGGGGTCGGGCTAGTTCCACGCGGGGTAACATTGCCGCCCGTGTAAATAGACTCTCGGCGGCGGTGACTATGCCCGGGGCAATAGCTCCGCCCAGATAATCGCCTTCCCTGGATACGGTGTCAAAGCTGGTGGCGGTGCCGAAGTCAGCGATAATTACCGGGCCACCATAGAGGTGATGGGCAGCGGCGGCATTTACAATACGGTCAGCACCAACCTCTCTGGGATTGTCCATCCGGATGCGCACGCCGGTCTTGACTCCAGCGCCTATCAGCAGCGGTGAGGTATGAAAGTACTTTTGAAACAGGGTCTCAAAAGTGGCTATCAGTGGCGGGACAACACTGCACAGGGCTACTTTTTTGATATCAGATATGTCCAGTCCCTGGTGGTGCAGCAGGTTAAGCAGTAAGGCAGCATACTCGTCTGCCCTGCGGTGAATACCGGTAGCCATGTGCCAGGTAGCACGAAGCTTCTCGCCTTCAAAAACCCCCAGAGTAATTTCAGTATTTCCAATATCAGCGGCTAAGAGCATTCTATCTAACTCCACTAACCGGTCAGGTTTTCTTTTAATTGTTTAATAATCAGGGGCAGTGCTGGCAAGAGGTCGGTAGCGATCATACCAGTATCGCCCAGCCTGGTCTTGACCATCTCACCGGCTTCGCCATGGAGGTAGACTCCGAGGGCGGCGGCATCAAAGAGTGAAAGCCCCTGTGCCACCAGCCCGGCTATAGCCCCGGTAAGCACATCTCCAGTTCCGGCTGAGGCTAGACCGGGATTGGCTATGGGGCTAATTCTGGCGTGCCCCTCTGGCATAGCAATAACAGTATAGGCTCCCTTCAAGGCAATTATTTTATGCCACTCTTGGGCTAACTTTTTAGCTGTACCGGCTCTATCCGATTGTATCTCTTCTACTGATAACCCGCTCAGTCTTGCCATTTCGCCCGGGTGCGGGGTAAGTATAGCATCATTAGTTAGCTGTTGCCACCAGTTCGGGATTTTAGCCAGGGTGTTAAGTGCATCAGCATCAAGGACCAGCGCTGGTAGCCCCTTCTGGAAAAGTACGGAGCTAATGAATTCAATAACTGACTGGCTTTGTCCCAGTCCACAGCCAAGGAGGAGGACATTATAGTCACCGGATTGCTTGCCTATGAGCTCGACAGCTTGAGGAGAGACGATGCCGGGTTGGGATTCGGGGAGGGGGAGATAGGTTACTTCGGTTAACTTGGAAGCCAGGATTGGCTGCAGGCTGGTGGCGGTAGCCAGTGTTACCAATCCTGCCCCGACTCTGAGGGCACCACTGCAAGCCAGATAGGCAGCACCAATGTAATTAATTGAACCGGCTACCACCAGCACTCTACCAAAGGTTCCCTTGTTGGCATTAAGTGGACGCTCAGGGAGAACAGTTCCAGCCCACTCATCGGTGAGAAGCTCAGTAGTTGCCGATTCAGCCAGGTAGTGAGGTATGCCGATATCGGCTACGGTTACTTTGCCTACTCTTTCCGCCCCCGGGAAGTTGAATAAGCCCGGCTTGGGGAAACCAAGGGTGATAGTGTTATCCGCATAAAGGCAGGCAGGGTCCACAGCACCGCTATCGGCATTGAGTCCCGAAGGTAAATCCAGGGCGATGATACGAAGACCTGCCTGTTCTCTTCTGACTTTATTTATTCTGTCCAATACTTGCTGGAAGATGCTGCGAAGGGGACGGACTTTCCCGGTACCGAAGATAGCATCAATAGTGCAGTTGGCTGATGAGAGTAATTTATCAAATTTGTCCAGATTTTCATCCTGATTGACTTCAACACAGGTGATACCGCGTTTCCGAACCAACTCAAGGTTTGAGTCATTTGGTCTTTGACTGCAGAGGCAGACGCTGACTCTGGCTCCCCAGTCGTGAAGATGACGAGCGGCGACTAACCCATCCCCGCCATTGTTGCCCGGTCCTATCAGGAACAGGATGTGTTGCTTCTCAATTGCGCTGAGAATTCGCCTGACTTCTTCAGCCACAGCCTTGCCGGCATTTTCCATAAGCAAGCTGGTGGGCAAGCCAGTCCTGGCACATTTCTGTTCTATCTGGTGCATCTGCTCGCTGGTTACAATTTTCATGGTAGAACATCCAGACTATTTGTTAATTTGAGTGTAGCAATATCCTGGTCTATGGTCAAGGGATTTATATTATTTTGTGACCTCACCCCTCGAAGAGTCCTTCAGCCGAAGGACCTGTATCCCCCTCTCCTCAAAAGGAGAGGAGGAGGGTTTAGTTATGAAGGGGTTTCACCCCTTCAATCTACCCCATTTAACTATAAGGAGAGGGGGAAAGTTTTGAAAAGAGGGGCTGACGCCCCTCTTAAACACCCCCACGTTACTAAACCAGAATAAAGTGAGTCAAAGAGAGGCGAAGCCTCTCTTATATCTCTATTTCCCCCTTCCCCTTATCAAGGGGAAGGGGGATAAAGGGGGATGGGGTTACCTAATAAGAACCCGTGGGTGAGGTTGATAAACAATTTCTACAGTCAACCTTGTTACTATGAAAATTTATTTCGGTGGGTAATATCCTCTAGCTTTCTTTTGGGAATATGACGCACGTCGTTGCTATCTATCCAGCGTTCTACTGAGTCGGTGATTACCTCCAGAACCGGGCTTTCGTCAGGAAAACCTAACGCCAGCCCCAAGGCAATCTCATATTTAACGGGTATATTTAGCACCTGCCTCAGTTTGTCTTGCTTAAACGATGCTATAGCGCAACTACCTATTCCCTGTTCCAGGGCAACTAACATCATATTCTCGGCAGCCATGCCGACATCATAGCTTGTCCATCGTATATTGCCGCCGAGTTCTTTCTCCAGTTGACTATTTATCAGGGTAATAATGTAAGCTTTGGGTCGGCGTTCTGGTGACCACCCGTCTTTTGGTCTTGGCACTCCTGCCCAAGAGCCTACAGCATCTAGTACCTGAGGTAGTAGCTGCTCATCATCAACTATTATGTACTCGCAGAGTTGGCTATTTCTGGCGCTTGGTGCCAGCCTGGCTGCATTGACGCACTTCTCCAGGACATCATAAGGTACCGGTATATCTTTAAATTCTCTGATTGACCGCCGGCTAATTGCCGCTTCATAGACATTCATAAAGATACCTCCTATTTAGTATCATTGGCAATCTCACTCATAAACTTCTCCAGCTCTCTGGTCATTGCCTGCCAGTGGGTTCCTTTCCAGTAGATTCGGTGGCAAGCCGGGCATTCCACATACTGACTTTGCGTTTGGAAAACATGGGGTGGCACCTGGTCTTTCACCTGGTCTTTGTTTTTCTCCACAAGTGGTTGGTTGCATTCCAGACAGAGAGCAAATGGCCGAAATTGGCAGTCCAGTTTCAGAGTCTTTATTACCTGACGCATTTGTTTTTCCGGCTCTTCACTGTTGATCAGGATAGCCTTGAGTCGCCCACTGGTTACCAGCCCTCTTTTCATAATCTCGGTATCTCTAGTTAAAATTACCCTGCTTTCAGCTAGAGCTTTAGCCACCATGCGGGAGTCATCAATACCGGTAAAGAAAACGGTGTCATACCCCATAATCCTGAGCCACTTGACTAGCTTGCCTACATTGTTGTCAACTATAAATTTGAGCTCGTTTATTAAATTCATTCTTCTCGATACTTTGTTAGACCCCCAACTAATCCGCTCTCCTTCAAAACAGTGTTTTAATTACTTTTTGAACTCCTTTTATCAGTTCATCAACCTCTTCCTTGGTGGGATCACGATCTTTAGCATGAACACATATATTTCTTATGTCTCCCAACCTTTGAATAAAGCGCCAATCAGGAACATCATAAACGCCCTTGTTTTTTAATTCATCGTTGAAATCAGAGATCGCTGGATTTTTCTTGGTGATTTTTAGATTATGATTAACCGTCATTCTTGATAGATGACTTTCTAAAGTTACTCCTGCAAGTGCTCCGGCAGCCCTCAAGTGGTTTTTTCTGAATAGTTCGTTAGCTGCATCTAATTCGTTATCAAAAAGCTCAGATTGAAGAACTCCTTGAATGTCGGCAAGAATGGAATCGATTCTGTCTTGAGCAGAGCCTAAGATAGTAAGTTGATGCTGAAATTTTGAGGCAAAGGCAGTGAGTGGATTAACTACTTCCTCCTTTTGCCAACCTCTAGTTATACGAAGGCCAACCAAATAGTCACTGATAGTGTAAGTCAGAAAACTAATTTCTTTATCTTTGCGCTTTTCTAGCTTGTATTGCTCTTGAAACTCTTGGTAACGTTCTGGAATTAATTGTCTGACAACAGGAAGAGCCTTTGTATACCACGATTGATATCGCTGAATTGTTGGTAATGGCTTTTGAATATCGCCCTTTTCCCCTTTCTTTACTTTCCTGCTTTTTTCTTCAGTTTCATAAAGTAGAATTTCCAAACCTTCATTAATCAATGCGGATAGTTCTCTCTTTATTCGTTGACCACTATTTGTCATTTTACCCTCCAAAGTGTCTAGGATACAGGATTCTATAAGTGAAGCAGCATACCCTCATATGCCAAGGTAATTGAAATATCCAGTTCTTTAGCCAGTACCGCTATTTCAGCCTTTATTTCCTTCTCCTGTACGGGGTTCATATGAACCAAGACTACCTGTGGCAGGTAGCCTTTAAGCTTTTGAAAGTGGATTAGCTCCTGCTTGAGTAGGTTCGGGGTAAGGTGCAGTAACTTCCGGGCATTTTCTTCATACTTGTTTGGGGCGGTAACCTCAGTGATAAGTAGCTGGGGTGATACATACTGCCAGCAGTCAGCCAGACCTGGCCCGGTATCCCCGGTATAGAATACTATTTTACCATCAGGGGAGGTAATCTGGTAGCCCACGGTAGGGACGGTGTGGTTCACCGGGACGGTCAGAATGCTGTAGCCGGCAATCTGCATAACTTTATTCGGCTCTATTACCGTGAACTTAATGGTTGGGTTCCCCGGGGGCTTTTCCAGAAATAGAGAGTAAATTGTGCCATTCAGCAAGTGAGCGGCCAGGGCATCATAAACAGCCTGGGTAGAGTAGACATTGACGTTTGTTTCATGGAAGAGGGCATTCATGCCGATAGCTGGGATATCTCTGGTATGGTCGTAATGTTGATGAGTGAGTAGAATCGCCTTAATTTTCAGCTGAGCCTCAAATGACAGGCTGGAGGTAAGTGCACCAGCGTCTATCGTCAGGACATCATCAATTAACAGACTGACGAGCTTTGTATTTTTTGATTCACAGTTATGTGCGCCTAGAACCTGGATTTTCATTGTCTTCCGCGTAAACCTCCTTCCTGAGAAATTTGACTAATTTCTAATCTGAGATATTGAAGGGATTAAAGTTTGTTTTGTAATCATAGGTGTCAATCGCCTCTTTTTTCTTCAGGAAATTTACCACGGTGTAGGTGAGTGGGGTGGCAACGGCTTCAATGAGAGTCTTCGCCAGCCAGTGGTACAAAATCATTATCGCCACAAACGAAGGAGTGCCGATGAAAGCTAAAGTAATGAATATTAGGGTGTCCAGCCCCTGTCCTACTATAGTTGAGCCGATAGTCCGACTCCATAACCAGCGACCCCGGGTCAGGATTTTCATTTTTGCCAGGACAAAGGAGTTGGCAAACTCACCGACGAGGTAGCCACAGAAGGAGGCGGCGAGCAGTCTCGGTGTGTAGCCCAGAATGCTCTCGTAAGCTTTCTGCCCTTCCCAGAAAGGAGCCGGGGGCAGAATCTGCCCTACCCAGGCAAAGATGACGAAGAGAAGATTGCAAATAAAGCCAAGCCAGATGACTTTTCTTGCCCAGCGATAGCCATAGACCTCGGTGAGGACATCGCCGAAGATATAGCTCAACGGGAACACGAATATGGCGGCAGGCAGAATAACAAAACCGAGGCTTATTACTTTTACGGCAATTATGTTGGCGGTAATCAGGCAGGTGATGAAGATGGCGGTAATAATTACCAGTCGGTGTGAGACATTCATCTTAAAGACATCCTGTCGTGGCTACATCAAGCGCTTGCGACGGAAGAAGTAGAGCATGCCGCCAATAATAACCGCCATGATGAGGAAGACAAATAGGAGGGAATGGGTGGAATTTTGGAAGGGTAACGGGATGTTCATTCCCCAGATGCTGGCAATGACAGTAATGGGCAGGAGGATGACGGCAATGACGGTCAGCATTCGCATGACATCATTGGTGCGATTACCGGCCAGTGAGTCGTAAGTATCGTTTAGTCCTTCAATTATCTCTTTATATTCATCCAAGGCGTCCCAAATTTTATCCACATGGTCTACCGTATCGCCGAAGTAAACGGCTAAATCCATCTTGGTAAAACGGCGGATTTTAGGTTCCAGGCTGCCGATAACGGCTCTTATCGGCCAGATAATGCGGCGGAAGGAGATTATATCGCGCCTGAGTATGGAGATTTCCTTTACGGCGCCGCGTGCGCTATCAGAGAAGATATTATCTTCAACCTCTTCAATATTGCCTACAATCTTATTTAATATTGGCAGGCAGTAATCAACTAATCTGTCAATTATACGGTAGAGCAGGTAGCTGGAGCCCTGGCTTAGATTCTCCTGCCGTGATTCCTCGTCAATCTGGCATTCCTTGAATAGCTTAACCAGTGGCTTAAGCTCGCCTTTATGCAGGGTAATCAGGTATTTTTCGCCAATAAACACGGATAACTGGCTGGCTGTGGTTGCCCGTGTCTGTTTATTGAATACCGGGAAGTGGAAGACCAAGAACAGGTAGTCTTTATATTCATCTATCTTCGGTCGCTGTATGCGGCTGAGGCAGTCGTCCAAGTCCAGAGGGTGGAAGTGATAGTTCTGAGCCAGGTATTCTGTTTCCTGGTCGGTTGGTCTTTCAATGTTGACCCAGGTCAGGTTACCCCAGGTAAGCGACTCCACATTCGGTTGTTTTTCTTTTTTACTGACCTCAGGTTTAGCCATGATGAGTTATCCTCTCGTTAAAAGCCTGATATATTCTATCATAACTACACATGCAAGTGAAGCTGTTAAAGTCTCTAGAATTACTTTACCTTTGCTAAAAAGTGAACAGACCTGCTCCACCGCTTACTTCAATAGTTTCACCGGTGAGATAACTTGACTCCTCGGAGGCGAGGAAGACGAGCACATTACTAATCTCCTGTGGGTCACCTGCCCGGCGCATGGCCACACTTTTGATTACGCGCTCACGGAACTCCGGGGCTACTTCGTAGAAGGCTCCCGCATCAAAGACTCCGAGCACAAGCGCGTTGCAGGTTACGCCTTTACGCGCCCCCTCCAGAGCCACTGTCTTGGTGAGACCGATGAGACCAGCCTTAGTGGCGGCGTAACTGCACTGCCCCATACCACCCATGATGCCGGTGATGGTGGAGATATTAATAATGCGGCCCCAACCGCGTTCCAGCATGCCGGACATGCAGCACTTGATAGTGTTAAAGGCTCCAGTCAGGTTAACACTCAAGTCATAGTCCCAGTCCTTCCTGTCCATATTCACCAGAGTGACCGCCCGCACGATACCAAAAGCGGCGTTATTGACCAAGATATCAATGTGTCCCAGCCCCTCTTCTACTTTTTTAACTCCTTCCCGGACCTCATCCAGGTTTGCCACATCCATCTTGACCGCTATAGCCTTTTTCCCCAGAGCTTGAATCTCTTTAGCTACAGCTTCCGCTTTCTCCATGTGTCTATATCCGGTAACGGCAACATTGCATCCGGCTCTAGCTAGGGATAAGCAATGCACCCCGCCCAGTGCACCAGAGCCACCGGTGACCATCGCTACTTTACCTTTGAGATTCATAAATTATTTTCTCCTTTACCATCTTAATAGTAAACTTATTTATGAGGTAAGTCATTTGGCTTTATAGTCAGGCTTTCTCTTTTCGAGGAAAGCCTTAGTTCCCTCGGTATAGTCCTCTGTGCTCATGACGTTAGCTTCCAGAGCGTTCTCCAGCCTTAAACCGTCTTCTAAAGTCAGACTACTACCTCTAATCATAGCCTCTTTGGCGGCTCTCACTGCCAGGGGTCCTGCCCGGCAAATAACCTCAGCCCATTCCCTGGCGGCAGGCATCACTGCCTCGGGGGGAACAACCGCGTTTACCAAGCCTATGCGATATGCTTCCTGAGCATCAACAGGTTTTCCCGTAAGCAATAGCTCTGCCGCCTTGCACCAGGGAACCATTCTGGGCAGCCTCTGGGTGCCTCCCCAGCCAGGTATTAATCCCAGAGTTACTTCTGGTAAACCGAGGCGAGCCTTCTCTGAGGCTATTCTTATATCGCAAGCCAGAGCTAATTCCAGGCCGCCGCCCAGTGCCTCGCCATTGATGGCCGCAATAAGTGGCTTCCATAGCTCCAGTCCGCGCATGGGGGTAGCTGGTATTGCCCGTTCGTCCGGGAGGTGCTCTTTCATAAAGGGCAGCATATCTTTTATATCGGCGCCGGCACAGAAAGCCTTATCGCCAGCACCGGTAATGATACCAACCCATAATTCGGGGTCATCCCGGAAGTCTATCATTGCCTCGTGCAATTCCTGGATGGCCGGCACATTTATAGCATTCAGCGTCTCAGGGCGGTTAATAGTAAAGATGGCGATTCTGCCTTCCTTCTTATAATCAATAAGAGCCATAGTAAGTTTCCTCTCAAATGGACTTCTATCCAGGTTAGAGGCTTGCTTCAGGTAGCAAAAATATCGCTGGAATTCTAACAGAAGCTTACCTTAACCGTCAAGGCAAGATGGGAAGATTTTGAAAAGAGGGGCGTCAGCCCCTCTTAAACATCCCCACGTTACTAACCCAGAGCGAAGAGAGTCAAAGAGAGGCGAAGCCTCCAGATGTAATTAACGGGAGTTTTAGAGGGACGAAGTCCCTCTCTCATTACCTCCCCCTTCCCCTTGATAAGGGGAAGGGGAGGGGGTTGATAAAAACCTCTCAATAGAGGTTGCTGGTTATATAGAAGACATGATACAATGACATCTAGAAATTTCTCTCCGAGCCTGTTCTCCTGAAGGATATCTATGGAGGCAGGCCGATAGGGTATCGCTGGAAACGGCGGTGCCTCCCGTGTTTGGAAAGGAGGGTTTGTTTTGACTGAGTCTGCCGATTTATTTATTTATGTCTCCGTTCTGTTCCCTCTTTTCTGCTTTTTAGCCAATCTTTCGCCCCAGAGAGAATTCTCATGTCTGTTTCAGCGTGCCAAAAATGCAACGAAAGGGAAATCGTGGCTTTGAACCTTAATTCTAAAGGACAAAATTTTAGGACAGTAATTGCTTTGGTAACACTACTGGTAACGGTGAGCCTGGTCGCAGTAATGGCGGGCTGTACACCCTCAACCGCATCACCATTGCCATCGCAACCAAGGCTAAGAATGGCGACAACCACCAGCCTATATGATACCGGTCTCTGGGGATACCTGGAGCCCATGTTTGAGGAGAAGTATAAAGTTGAGCTGGATGTCATCTATGCCGGTACCGGCAAGGCTCTGGAATATGGCAGAAGGGGTGATGTGGATATTATCACTGTTCATGCCAAAGCTTGCGAGGAGCAGTTTGTGACTGAGAGCTACGGAGTCCAGCGAGTCCCCTTTGCTTATAACTATTTCCTTATCGTGGGACCGGCGACTGACCCTGCAGGCATCAAAGGCTTGAGCCCTGAGGAGGCTTTCAAAAAGCTAATGGCGACTGGAGGTGTCAGCTTTGTTTCCCGGGGAGACGATTCCGGAACACATTCCAAGGAGAAGGCAATCTGGAAAGAAGCCGGCTTTGACTATGAAGCAGTTAGGGATGCCGGCACCTGGTACATAGAGGCTGGAAGTGGCATGGGATCAACCCTGATGATGGCCAGTGAGAAGCAGGCATATACGCTCACCGATATGGGCACCTACCTTGCCTTTAAGGGTAAGCTGGAGCTGGTGTCGATAATAGACAAAGCTGACATACTGCTCAATGTCTACTCGGCTATTGCCGTAAATCCAGAAAAGGTTACTGGAGTTAAAATTGATATGGCTAATAACCTGATAATCTTTCTTACCTCACCCGAAATACAGGAACTTATCGGCGATTACGGTGTTGAGGAATATGGCAGGCAGCTATTTATTCCCTGCGCCGGGGCAGAACCGAAATAACAGTAAGTCTTAAGGAAAGGAGGCATGAAATGCCCGTTATAGCAGCAGTAGTAAAGTGCAAGAGGTGCGGCTTCGAGGTAAGGTCGGACTGGAAGCTCTGTCCTAATTGTGGCGACAAAATCGTGTGCACTGGTAAGTATAAGGTCTGCGCTAAGAAGTAAGAGTTAGTCTAATGGTTGAAATATGGCATGGCCTGACCAAGGCTATAGAGCTCATAATCTCCCTTGACCCGGAGGTGATGGAGATAGCCGGGAGGTCGCTGATGATTTCAGTGACCGCTACTCTCCTTGCCTCTCTGATTTGTCTACCGCTTGGCAATCTCATCCACTTCCATCGTTTCCCGGGCAGGAGGCTCTTGATAAATCTAATTCAGACATTCTTCAGCATACCCACTGTAGCCATTGGTCTGTTTGTTTTTGTACTCTTTTCCCGGGCTGGGCTGCTGGGCGGACTTAATCTATTGTTCACGCCAGCGGTTATGGTGCTGGGACAAATGATACTGATTACCCCCATATTGCTCGGTCTGACTATTTCCGCTCTCAGTGGGGTGGATAAGGCGATATTAGATACAGCCCGGTCACTCGGTGCCAGTGGCCTTCAGACGGCGATTGTTGTCCTGAGGGAAGCCAGATTTGCAGTTACGGCGGCAGTCATAATGGGGTTTGGCCGAGCCATCTCCGAGGTGGGAATAGCCCTTATGGTCGGCGGCAATATCAGGGGGTTCACCAGGGTCATCACCACGGCAATATCACTGGAGACATCCAAGGGTGATTTAGAGCTATCAATAGCACTGGGCATAATTCTTATATCTATTGCCCTTGTCGTCAATATCCTCTTAAACAGGATTCAGCAGAGGTAATAATGTCTTTAATAGAAACTGTAAATTTGTGCCAGAGATACGGAGAGCGAGATATCCTGAAAAACATCAACCTAAGTGTCGACAAGGGTGAGGTCTTTGCTATGATTGGTCCCACCGGCGCCGGCAAGACTACGCTTTTACGTCTAATTGACCTTATTGATGTGCCCACGTCAGGGGAAATATATTTTGATGGAGTGGATACTGCTGAATCAGCCGGGGTGAGGTTAGAGGTGCGTCGCCGGATGGCATTCGTACTGCAGAAGCCAGTGGTATTCAACATGAGCGTCTATGATAACATCGCCTATGGCTTGAAATGGAGGGGGGTAGGGAAGAGCAGGCTTTGCGAAAAAGTCAACAGTGTTCTGGAGGTGGTTGGTCTCTCCGCCGATAAAAACAGGAATGCGCGAATATTATCTGGGGGAGAAGCACAAAGAGTGGCTATAGGCAGAGCGATAGCCATTGAACCGGAGGTATTGCTACTGGATGAACCCACCGCCAACCTCGACCCAGTTTCGGCATCAAGAATTGAGGAATTGATAGCAAGCATTATTCAGCACTATGCGACTACAATAGTAATGGCGACACATGATATGTCCCAGGGCCAGCGCCTCGCTGATAGAATAGGTGTCCTCATTAATGGCGAACTCCTTCAAACCGGAAGCTCAAGGGATGTATTCAGTTCCCCCAGGAATAGAGAAGTAGCCGAGTTTGTCGGTGTCGAGAATATTATAGGCGGAGTGATTGTGTCCAGCGAGGATAAGCTTGCTACTATAGATATCGGGGGTAGGTTTGTAGAGGCAATTTCAGATTACGCTGCAGGCGAAGAGGTTTGTGCTTGTGTCAGGCCGGAAGACATAACCTTAGCTCTGTCAAAGGCGTCAAGCAGTGCCAGAAACTCATTTGCCGGGGCAATAACCCGGGTAGTAGCAGTGGGTCCACTCACCCGTGTTGAAATAGACTGTGGTTTTCCGCTAATTGCTCTGGTTACAAAAAGGTCAGCCGAGGAATTGGGCTTAGAGAAGGGGAAGCAGGTTTTTGCTACCTTTAAGGCTACCGGTGTCCATGTCCTAAGGAAGACTGTTTAGAAACCTATCCCCCTTGCCCCCTTCCCTTATTATTGGTTAAGGGAAGGGGGTGTAAGTAAGAGAGGGGCGAAGCCCCTCTCTAAAATCTCTTCCCCCTCTCCTTTTAAGGAGAGGGGGATAAAGGGGGTGAGGTCAATAAATAATCTCCAATTAAGGGGAATTGACAGCTGAATTCATTAGTGATATATTTTGCTTGTTGGCAGCGTAGCTCAGTGGTAGAGCAGGGGACTCATAATCCTAAGCCATGTATGCCGATATGGGTCGTTAGATACAAACGGGGACTTTTGTGTCAGTTGCCAAAACCCCATTTTGAAGCTAATGTGCCTTTTAGTGACATCCTGTCCCTTTTAGTTTGTCGCCTTTTTGTCGCCAAAAAAGGAAGGCCGTTACGCTACAATTCGGCCTGCTTTAGCGGCTCCGTGGTGGGTTGATCGTTAAATAACTCCCTGACCAGTGGTGGGAATGGTGGCCCGGTAGGGCTACTCTTTTACCGAACAGCCTTTGTATTTGTTGTCTGTACAGTCGCAAACTCACGCCTGACTCTTCATCCACACTGGTATATAATTTCTGTTTAGCCTATGGTATATAGGGCGGTAACTCAAAACCTTCTCAAGCTTGGTCACCGTTATTTTTATTAGGAGGTGAGATGGAAAATGATTTGGCATCTTCTGGGGATCCGAGTTAAGGTTGTCAAGGTCGGCAGTCCTTTGGACATAGTAGGTTATGGCATCGAGGCGGATATCGCCCTTCTTTGCGCCTACACCTAACTTTTCGCCTATGGCCCGGAACAAGTCAGCTTGGGAGGGGACGGTTATTTCCTCAGGAGATTTCCCCGATGGAGTTCCCGATGGAGTTCCCGATGGAGTCCCCGATGGAGTTCCCGATGGAGTTTCCCGTCGAGATTTATATACCCATTTGTCAGGCGGATTCTCCAGTGTCTCCCGTCCCCTATCGGTTATCAAGTATAATGACTTCTCCTTGTCGGGCTTCTCCGCCATTCCGCTCTTCTCCAACTCAAACAAGTCATGACCGGTATTAAATGGTGTTTCCCCAATCATGCTGCCAATGTCCGCGGGCTTGGTGGGGTCTACACATTGCGATAGTGCTTCTAGGACTCTTAATATTCGAGATTTCTCCTCTGCCATTCTACACCTCCTTACTTGTATCCCCTCTTCTTCAACATATATTGCCTGAGATAATGCTCCCCCAGGGTGAAGCAGAAGTCGGTGAAATTGCCCCTGGGGTGCTCCTCGAAACTTCTCCCCAATGGATCTGAAAAGGTCGGACTGC
>JABUBO010000335.1_pt1 | contig 14904 bp, 11 predicted proteins | sample 7240361 | NCBI WGS metagenome assembly JABUBO01 (sample SAMN07256346, study PRJNA390944) | subsurface metagenome | isolation source: Methane hydrate marine sediment | place: Pacific Ocean: Eastern North Pacific, ODP site
ATGAAAAAAGATTATACAAATAAAAAAATTGTAGGAAAAGAAATTGTTGAAGCAAATAAAGGGAGAGTAGTTTTAGTTCCTTTATTAAAAGGATATTCTACTACAAAATTAATCAGAAACAAGGGTGATTAATCTATACTTTTAATAGGTCTTTCCAAAATAAGAGGAAAGGCGAGGTAGATAAAATAAGATTATTTCAATAAATTATAATTCATTAAACTTACAATTTTTGCATCTTTAAGTTCCAAAGTTAAATTGTTATTCATTTCTTAACTTCTTTTTGATCAAGATTAAACGCTTTTTTCCATGAAAAATAAATCCCTCTTAATAATAATTGGTTTAGTAAGCATAATCCTTTTTCATATCATCATTAACCTCATCTGGCTAAAAATGGAAATTGCCCCGCCAATGTGGGACCAGGCTGCTGATGCCCTCCATAGCCTGGAGTTCTACAAGCCTCTGAAACAGCTTGATATAATGGGATTTTTAAAAGTTTATCTCCATTATCGACCTGCACGAGCCCCGTTGACCTTCATCGTTGCAGCGCCGTTTTTCGGATTATTGGGATTTTCTGTAGACGCCGCAACAATATCCAATTTCTTATATCTTATTATTCTTGTTTTAGCTATATATGGTATAGGGAGAAAATTATACGGTACTGGTGTGGGATTATTATCAGCATTTGTGGTCTCAACAATTCCCATTATCGCTGGACTTTCAAGGGAATTCCTGCCTGATTATGCATTGACTGCTTTTGTTGCATTAAGTATCTACACACTTCTTGAGAGCGAATATTTTTCAAACAGGGTCGCTTCAATAGCGTTGGGTGTTTCATGCGGCTTGGGAATGTTAGCTAAGATACCATTTCCACTTTTTTTTGCTGCGCCACTTCTTTACACAGTGTTTCTTTCATTTATTATAAAAAAAGGGCGCCAAGCAAGAAGAACTTTGTTAATAAATATGACTATATTCGCAGGGGTTGCCCTTCTCATATCAGGATTGTACTACATATATAATTTTATGCCTTGGCTCTCTTATTTATATTCTGCAAGCTATGGAGGGAATATCCAGAAATACTGGCAAGGAAATTATTGTAACCTCAAAGACTTTTTGCATTATAGCTACATTTTCTTTCAAGATGAATTATCTGCCTTTTACTCTCTTTTAGGGATTATTTTGCTCTTACCTCTTTTAGTTTATAAAACTATGTGGAAGTTCAAAAATAAGATTAAGAATTCAGCTCTCCTTCTCTTAAAAAGTCCAGAGATAGTTCTTCTTCTTTGGGCAGCAATACCCTATATCGTTATAGCATGCTTGCGTAATAGGGATCCGAGGATAAACGCAGCATGTATAGCACCACTGGGGATACTTCTTTCCTCCTGGGTTTTTGCAGTTCCAGGGAGGTGGCTTAAAAGATGCCTTGTTGTTTTTGTCATCTTTGTTGGGTCGATTCAGCTGATTAAAGCATCGTTTGGCATGGAATATCCGAGGAGAGTTCCGGTGAAGATAAAATCAATACATTGGTTTCTTTTCCCAGGTCATTATGCATATTGTCAACCTCCTGAAACACACACCTGGCAGATGGAAGAGATTATCCACTATATAGACCAGATTGAATCCAGGGCTGGCAGGAAAGAACCTGGTAAATATGTTAATATTGGTTTCATTCCCGACATTCCCAGATTTCAAACGGCCGCCTTAATATATTATCTAATAACCTTGAATCTTCCCTATGAAGCAGTCAAAGTTGCCGAGTTTCCTGATGGACAATTTCGCACGGATTATTGTAAATATATAATAACCAAGACCGGCGATATAACTATATATTCCCCCTGGGCGGTGAAATACAACAAAGAAACTATGCAGATACTCCAAGATTCAGAAAACTTCGTAAAATTGGATAAGCGATTTCTCCTGCCCGATGGGTCTTTTGCCATTATATATAAAAGAGTTAAAGGTGAGGTGATATGTCCTTAAATATGCTCAGGCTTATGTTCAAAGTTTTCCAATCGAATTTCCTCGAGTTGAAATACCCCTATAGATTAAATTTCATACTCACCTATAGATGCAACCAAAGGTGTATTATGTGCAATATCTGGAGAAAGAAAACAAAGGAGGAGCTCACCACCCAAGAGATTGATAAATTCTTCTCTAAAAATAATTATTTCTTCTGGGTAGATTTAAGCGGCGGAGAGATATTTTTAAGGGAGGATATTTTTGATATAGCAAAGATAATTATTTCTAAATGTCCCTATCTTTATCTTCTTCATTTTCCTACCAATGGTTTTATGACGGATAAGATATTGCCAGTAACAGAAAAAATCCTCCATCATTTTAAGCAGAGACTGATTATAACGATAAGTCTCGATGGCCCGCCCCACCTTCATGACGGAATAAGAGGGGTTAGAGGTTCCTGGCAAAGAGGCGTCGATACCTATAAAGAATTAAAGAAGATAAAAGGGTCGAATTTAGAAGTCTATTTTGGGATGACTATTACTGAATCGAATATTCATGCATTTCGTGATACCTATCAGGCAGCTAAGGCAGAAATTTCAGATTTACGTTACGGTGATATGCATTTTAATTTTATCCATAACTCAAACCATTATTATGGTTACAATGATGCTCATATTGTAGGAGAAGAGAAATATCTTAAAGCTTTAGAAGAAATAATCTCCACTCGCGCCAAATCCCTTTATCCAGTACATTTATTGGAAAATGACTATTTGCAGTCTATGAGAATGTATATTAAGACGGGAAGGTCCCCCCTTGTTTGTGAAGCGCTTTCTTCCTCCTGTTTCATTGCTCCTGAAGGGGATGTCTATGTTTGTAGTATATGGAATAAAAAAATGGGGAATTTAAGGGATTTAGATTTTGATTTAGGAAAAATCATCCATTCTCAGCAAGCAAGAAGGCTACGTTCTCAAATAAGGCAAGGTAAATGTCCCCACTGTTGGACTCCCTGTGAGGCCTATACTGCTATTATGGCCCATAAGATGCCTTTTTGTAAAAAATAATTTTTTAATGAATAACTGGATGCAAAAAAGACTGATTAAACTTATAGCTTATTTTATAGCAAGGTATTATCTTAGCAGGCCAGATTTGACAGATCTGGTCGCGATTAAATTTCACGATTTTCCCACGCTGTTTAAGGCTATACTGAATGAGATATGTTATATCCTGAGGCTTTCTATATCCTATAAACTGATCAGCGTTAACACAGAGCTTACTAATGCGTGTAACCTTCACTGTAGAATATGTCCTGTTGGGAATGGTCGGATGAAAAGAGAGAAAACTTTTATGAAGCCTGAATTATTCAAGAAGACAATTAATGAAAATCCAGAGATCGATTCCATTTTAATCTTTCAGTGGGGGGAGTCGCTGTTACACGAAGATACCATAGATTTGATTCAATATGCGGCCCAGCGGGGGATCAGGGTATTTTTGACAACCAATGGCACCTTACTCGATAGTGAATTAAGCAGGAGGATTATTGAGTCTGGCCTGGAAAGATTGACCTTTTCCGTAGATGGTGTGGGGGATAAGTATACAAATATTCGCGGATTCAGGTACGAAGAGCTAAAACATAAAATTATTGAATTTAAAAATATTCGTGACCAAATGAAAAGTAATCTAAAAATTGATATCTCTATGGTAGTTTTCAAAGAGACAAAAGGAGAAATAGAAAGGTATCGAAAAGAATGGGAAGATATAGCAGATAGAACGCAGCTAATTCCAATGTTTGTCAGTTTAGAACGAAAGAGAAGATGCCGAGAATTATGGCGTGGTACTCTGACGGTTCTGGCTGATGGGAGGGTGGTACCTTGTTGCGCTGATTATGAGGGTGTAAATGTAGTAGGTGATGTTTCAACACAGAAGTTGACCGATATTTGGGGTGGCGAAAAGATTCGCAATTTAAGAAAAGACCATATAAAAAACAGGTTCAAAGGCATTTGTAGGAATTGTGGAGAGTTTGAAAACCCGTTTGTCAGCAAAAGGTTTGATTAGATGAATTTATCCAAAGTCAAAAACGTAGATAGATATATAGGTAATATACTCTGTGCAATTTTGAGTATCTTTGCCTTAATAAAAAAAGTAGCCTGTCCCCTTTTTTATCCTGTATTTGAGCCAAAAAACGTTAAAAAAATGCTGTTCATAAAATTTTGGGGATTGGGCAATATGGTCTTTTTAATGCCTATATTTAAAGCAATTAGAAATCACTTCAAAGACGCAGAGATTGATTTCCTGACTCTTTCCTTAAATAGAAATATTATGCAAACTTATCCCCACATAGATTCTATTGTTTCAATTGATACATCGACTTTTTTTAAATTTATAACCTCTACTATCAGAGCCTTAAGAAAAATACGAAAGAAAAGATTCGAGCTCCTTGTAGATTTTGAGATATACGTGAAGATTTCAGCCATACTTTCCTTCTTGAGCGCTGCATGTTTCAAAGTTGGTATAGCCCCAGGGCGTCAGATACGCGGCCTGCTCTATAATGCTAAAATACTCTATAATAAAGATGTTCACATCACAAAGACATATGCAGATTTAGTCAAAAAAATAGGTGTGCAAATTTCCAAGATTGAACCCATCGGGATTAGTACCACTGAAAGTGATGAAAGGTCGGTACAGGATTTCCTTAAAAAATTTGGTATAGAAAAGGATGATATATTGGTAGGTATGCATATTGGCTCTGGTGATAATTTTATAGGAAGGAGGTGGCCGAAACATAATTTTGTTCAGTTGGCTGATTTATTGATAAAGGAATATGATTGCAAGTTATTTTTTACTGGTTCAGCCGGAGAAAAAGAAATGGTTAAAGAAGCACTAAAAATGTTTCATGAGAATAAAAATGTTATAGATACAGCAGGGCAATTTAACACTCGACAATTAGCATGTTTACTGAGGAAAATGAAACTTTTCGTTTCAAATGATACCGGGCCTTTACATATTGCCTCCTGTATGGGGACACAGGTTATAGGTTTATATGGGCCAAATACACCAATTATATACGGTCCTCTTGGCAATAAGGCCCAAGTTTTTTATAAGAATCTAAAGTGTAGTCCCTGTATTACTAATTTAAATAGCAAAACCAGCTACTGTAGAGATTTTAAATGTATGAAAAACATAACGGTTAAAGAGGTGCTGGAAGTAGCTAAAAGATGCCTCGGTGGATAATTCGCTATCATTTGGATAATTCGTCATTTCTTTAATTTCCCTTATTTTACAATAAATTAGAAAAGTTAAGAAATCCCCACGAATTTGTAGAAAATCTTAGCAAATTGAACACTGACCTGTCAAATAGAAAACCTAAAGGCGTTTTTTGTTTGACAAACTTCCTCGATTTTGATAAAATTTTAACGCTTTTTGCTGCAATTTGCCTGCCAAAAGTGATGAATAAATTCTATAGACTATGGCTAAACCCCATATTAAATCAGGATTTCAAAATTCTAAATCCAAAATTCTAAACAATCTCTGCGTGCCTGACTAATTAACACTATAAAGATTCCCCAACCAAATAGGTCTATGCATCTGGAGTCCTCCCGAAAGGGAGGAATAACCTTGCTCTCGCAAGGACTCCAGAAACAAAGTTTACACTTTGCTGCTACAACATGCCTAACCAAGTGGGCATTCATAGAAAGGCAAGGAAGTGTTTGATTTATCGATTATAATTGTTAATTATAATGTGAAGCATTACTTGAGGGAATGCTTACAGTCTATTTATCGTAATACAAAGGGAATAAGTCTTAAAATAATTATTGTGGACAATAATTCCACTGATGGCAGTGTAGATATGCTCAAGAGTGAATTTCCTAGGGTTAAGTTAATAGAAAACTGCCAAAATTTGGGCTTTGCCAAGGCCACTAATCAAGGTCTAAGAGAGAACAAGGAAAGATACATACTATTGCTGAATCCTGACACAATTGTCTTACCCAATGCATTAGACAGGATGATAGAATTTATGGAAGCAAATTCCCATGCAGGCGCCTTAGGATGTAGGTTACTGTATCCTGATGGAAGATTGCAACCATCCTGCAGGAGTTTTCCCACCTTAACTACTGCCTTCTTTGAAAATACAGGACTGGAAAAGTTATTTCTAAGGAATAAAATTATCGGAAGGCATCGAATTGGTCATTGGGATTATAACGATATTCGAGAAGTCGATCAACCAATGGGCTCAGCTCTTATGGTAAGGCGAGAGGCAATTACTCAAGTAGGGCTAATGGATGAGCAATTTCATATGTATTATGAAGATGTAGATTGGTGTTTTAGAATTAAAAAAAGAGGGTGGAAGATATATTTTATCCCATTAGCGCAAATAATTCATTATGGAGGTCAAAGCGCCCAGCTGAACATGGCTAAGATGAGAATTCAGAGATACAAAAGTAGACACAAGTTTTTCAGAAAACACCATGGAATTCTCTCGGAATGGATAGTGAAACAGATGGACCTTTTTGGATTGATTTTGAAAACATTATATAGAACCGCCGTCATATCGGTCAATTCAATGAATGGAAACAACCACGACAAAGAATACTACCGAGGAAGTAGAGAAATATTAAGAGATTTATGTGGGGTTGTTAAAAGATTTTGGGAAATTTGGATATGAAAAAAGGGATATTGAATTGAAAAATAAGGCCAGTGAGAAAAATATCACCAAAATAATAATGGTCATCATATTGTTATTGGTTATTGGAACACCGCTTCTATATGCAAGGTTTGTCTATAATCCCTGGTTTATATCAACAATGAAGATATTGTTTATTCAGGTACTGGTCATCATAGCAGCTAGTCTATATCTATTAACAGAAGGCAAATACAAATTAGTCAAAAGTGGATTGAACTATCCTGTCATTGCCTTTATTATTGCCTGCACTGTATCGCTCCTATCCTCAATCAATATTTACATCAGTTTCTATAGCCTGTTTACCATTATTGTCCTTGCCGGGTTATATATCCTTGTGCCAAATGTTATTAGGGAAAGACAACAGATAAGAAAAATAATGTTTTCGTTAATCTTTGTTTCTGGGCTTATTTCAATCTATGGTATAGGTCAGTACTTTGGTATAGATTTGCTAAAATTAAAGGTTATTGGAAGTGGGTATATTTCAGGCCCTTTTGAGAACCGGAATGTTCTGGCAAGCTTTCTGGTGTTTGTAATGCCGGTAAGTGCAGGTTTTCTCTTTGAAAAAATTAGTAAAAAATTGAAGATAATGGTTGGTTTAATAGGGATAATAACTCTGATTGCCTTAATTTATACACGCACCCGTGGAGCCTGGGTAGGATTTATTGGAGCTATGGCCTTCTTTGCTGGGGCGAAACTGATGGCAGAAGGAGGAATGAAGAAAATTTTTAAGAGCCTATTTAGCAAAAAATCTCTTATTATTATTTCTTTAATGGTTATTTGCCTTGGTTTATTGATAAGATATGATTACAGGAAGCCCGATTCTTTCACCAAGAAATTTCTTTCCATTGCTGACCTCAAAGATCCGGCGACAAGACACAGATTTGTTATGTGGCATACCGGTATTGACATAATAAAAGAGCACCCATTATTGGGGACGGGCATGGGCACTTTTAAAGAGATATATCCAAAATATCAAAGTAAGTATCTCAGGACAAAGAAATATGGAAGGTTTGAAGGATTGTCGAGGTTTGCCCATAATGACTACCTGGAAATAACCGCAAATACGGGCATATTAGGATTAGGAACCTTTCTTTGGCTTATTGTGACCCTATACTGGACAGGCCTTAAGCGACTTAAGCAAATAAGTGAGTCAAAATATTCTCCAAATTTACTCATCATCATTCTGTCCAGCCTTACAGCAGTACTGATTCATAGTTTTTTCCATTACTCCTTCTATCTGCCAACAACAAGCATGTTATTTTGGCTCTGGCTTGGGTTATTAAATACTGACGGTACTAAATTACAAAAAACTAAAGAGAATATTCGTCCTTCAATAATAAGACAGAGTGCAACAGTACTCATAACTATTTTTCTTCTGCTCTGGGTAACCAAGCCTTTTATCGCCAGTCTCTACTTTGACAGGGCAACTTACTACAGCATGAGTGGCAACTACCATAAAGCAATTGGTATGTATAAAAAGAGCATAGAGTGTAATCCACGCGATGAAATGGCACATAATAATTTGGGGAATGTCTACAGGAGTATAGGTTTGTACAGAGAAGCATTGAAAGAGTACGACGAAGCCTTAAAGATTAATCCATATCTCGTTGAGGCCTACAATAATTTGGGCATCCTTTATGTTAACAGAGGCTTATACGAAGAGGCAATAAGAGAGTATATGCTTGCTCTGGAAATTAATCCTAATCTCGCAGGAGTACACAATAATTTGGGGAATATATATAGAAAAAAGGGCTTATACGATAAGGCATTAGAGGAATACAAGGAGGCTATAAGTATCAGCCATCGTTTTGCTAAAGCCTATAATAATCTTGGGGTTACCCTCGCTGAAATGGGTGATCTGAGGGGGTCGTTGGAACAATTTGAGAAAGCTCTTGTAGTCAATCCGAATTACGAACAGGCGAAATCGAACTTGGAGAAGGTAAAAAAGATATTGGAGCAAAAGTGAATTTGCACAGATTGAATCTGTGCTTACAATCCTTTTGTTGTCATTGCGAGGAAGCGAAGCGACCGAAGCAATCTGGAGATTGCCACGCTCCTTACAGTCGCTCGCAATGACATTTGTATGCACAATTCTCCCGATTGAAAATCGCGGGATAGCAATTTGAGAGGCTGGATTCTAATTTATGAGGGTTATCTTTTTAACTCAAACTTCACAATTAGGACCTTCCAGTAGGCATCGCGTTTATCAGTATCTCGATTTCCTGAAAAGGGAAGGCGTCGATTTTAGGGTTAGCCCTGCTATTTCCTCTAATCATTTCACAAAAGTATATAACATCCATAGGCCCATCAATAAACTGCCTTATTTTGGTTTAGTAGTATTAAAACGTTTAATAGATTTAACTATGATGGGAGCAGGTGACATTGTCTTCCTGCAGAAAGAAGTCCTGCCACAAGCCTATCCTTTAATAGAAGAGTTTATTAAGAAATTGAATAGGAAATTGGTCTTCGATTTTGATGACGCTATCTTCCTTCTACCACCGAAAAGGAAAAGTCTTCTCTATAATTTTCGGTGTAAAAATAGCATTCCCAGAATTTTAACAATGAGTGACTATGTCATTGCTGGGAATCAATATTTGAAACAGTATGCTTTAAGATTTAATGGAAACGTTGAAGTAATACCCACATCTATTGATACTGAAACATATTTTGTTAATAAGAAAAAGAAGAAAGACAAAATAAACATCGGCTGGATAGGAAGTAGAAGCACAATATTTTATCTTGACCGGTTGGGAAATGTGCTTAGGGCGCTTGCTAAAAGATACAATATCTGTCTAACTGTCATTGGTACAGGGGATTATAGAGTTGATGGGGTGGAAACGGTTACCAGGCCCTGGAGACTGGAAAGAGAGATTTCCGATTTGCAATGTTTTGACATCGGGATAGCCCCTCTTAATAATGATGACTGGGCTTTGGGTAAGTGCGGATGTAAAGTCATTCAATATATGGGGGTGGGAATTCCAACAGTTGCTTCTCCAGTAGGAATACATGAAAAAATTATCAATGACGGTGTTAATGGCTTCTTGGCCGATTCTGATGAGGAATGGATTGAGAAGTTATCGCAACTTATTGAGAACGAAGCTTTAAGGCAGAAGTTTGGTTTCATGGGACGAAAAACAGTTGAGGAAAGATACTCGGTTAAAGTTAACGGTCCTAAACTTCTTGAAATTTTACAGAAGGTTAATAGAATATAGTCCCGATGTATCGGGACGCTTTGCCGCTACAACTTAGGAATCTCCTCTCCCCTTTGGGGAGAGGGTCAGGGTGAGGAGAATTGAAAAAAATCAAGGTACTACATATTATTACTCGTTTAATATTAGGTGGAGCACAGGAGAATACAATATTTACTGTTTGTGGCTTAAATAAGAGCGACTATTATGAGGTAGAGTTAGCCACAGGACCGCCCATCGGGCCAGAAGGAAGTCTAATAGAGGAGGCTGAAAAGAGAGGAATTAAATTAAAGATAATACACCATATGAGAAGAGAAATTAACTTTTTTCGAGACTTCTTAGCCTTTATTGAACTATATCTTTTAATTAGAAAAGGGAAGTATACAATAGTCCATACTCACAGTTCTAAGGCCGGTATTCTGGGCCGATTGGCTGCCAAGATAGCAGGCGTGAAGATAATAATTCACAGTGTTCATGGTCTACCTTTTTTTGAGTATCAGAACAGATTCTTAAACTACATCTATATTTTATGTGAAAGGTTCGCTGCTCTTTTTACCGATAGACTAATTTCAGTATGTGATGCAATGGCGAGAAAGGCAGTGGCAGCTGGTGTGGCTAAGGAGGACAAATTTACAACCATCTATAGTGGCATAGAACTGAACTATTATGTTAACAGTGACATTTCAATAGCTGAAAAGCAAAAGGAGTTGAATTTGGACCCTGATGTTCCAGTAGTGGGTAATATATCTCGCCTCTTTGACCTTAAAGGTCATAATTATCTCTTGGAGGCTGCTTCCCGAGTAGCGGAGGTCTTTCCGGAAACGAAGTTCCTTTTAGTGGGCGATGGCGTCCTAAGAGAGAGATTGATACGCCAGGCAGAAGATTTGAAAATAAGAGACAATATTATATTCACTGGACTTGTAGAACGAAGAGAGGTTCCAGAACTAATATCAGTTATGGATGTCGTTGTTCATACATCCTTGAGAGAGGGGCTCCCCCGGGTCTTGCCCGAGGCGTTAGCAATGGCTAAGCCAGTTATAGCATTTGAAATTGATGGAATAGCCGAGATAATAAAGGACGGAATGAATGGTTACCTGATTCCACCCAAGGATTCAAGAAAGTTAGCTAACTCTATTATCCATCTTTTGAAGGATAAAGAAAAAGCAAGAAGAATGGGAGAAGCTGGACGAGGCATGGTCAATCCTGCTTTTGAGATGGAAGTAATGCTGGAGCGGATTGGTGAGGTTTATAAGGAGTTAATTCAACAAAGGGGTGTGTCTTAAATGGTGGCATTAGTCACTGGAGGAGCTGGTTTCATTGGCTCACACGTAGCTGAACAACTTCTCAAAATGGGGAATAGAGTTCTGGTGATCGACAATCTTTCCACTGGAAAGAGGGAGAATATCAGCCATCTGGAAGGAGACGAAAAATTTTCATTTATTCAGGGCACTATTCTGAATGAGCCACTAATGGAAAGATTAGTCAACGAGTGTGATATAATCTACCATCTGGCAGCTGCTGTGGGTGTAGAGTTCATCATTGGCAATCCCATAAGGTCAATAGAAATTAACGTGCTTGGGACAGAGATAGTACTGAGGCTGGCAGAGAAGAATAAAAAGAGGATAATAATAGCCTCATCATCGGAAATCTACGGCAAAAATCAGAAGGAAGTTTTTACAGAAAGTGATGGTAGGGTATTAGGAACAACACTTACCCATAGGTGGAGCTATTCCTGCAGTAAAGCTTTAGGCGAATTTTTAGCTTTAGCCTATTGGCGAGAGAAGTGCTTGCCCGTGATAATAGTAAGACTTTTCAACACCTGCGGTCCCAGGCAGAGGGGTAACTACGGGATGGTTGTGCCGAGATTCATTGAACAGGCAATTTCTGGAAAGCCTATTACTATCTATGGCGATGGAAATCAGACCAGAAGTTTCGCTTATATAAGCGATGTTGTAAATGGAATGATTAGTTTAGCTAGCCATCCTGGAGCAGTAGGAGAAATCTTTAACATGGGAGGTGAACAGGAGATTGCCATTTCTGATTTAGCCAAAAAGGTAAAGGGACTCAGCAAAAGTAATTCGGAGATAGTTTACCTGCCCTACGAAAAGGTATATGGAGAAGGCTTTGAAGATATGAGACATCGAATACCTGATACTACCAAGATACGCAATCTGATTGGTTATGTATCGAGGGTAGGACTGGATGATGCTCTCAAAAAAACTATTGAATACCATAGAGACAAAAAGAAGGTTGAAATTTATCTTTAAAGAGAGGAGGTTTGGTTAAAAATGTGGAGTTTTATCTACTTGTATGTATTTTGTTTTTCCCTTTTGTTGAGCCTATTATTGACGCCCTGGGCAAAGAAGTTAGCTATCAAGTTCAAAATTTTGGATTATCCCGGAGAGAGAAAGTTACAGGATAAACCAATGCCTTTACTGGGCGGGCTGGCAATCTTTCTCGCCTTTCTTATTACCATAGTAGTAAGCATTCTTATTCTACTTATAATAAAGTCCAACCCGGGATTTCTCAAGCTACTTCCCGGCGAGTTTGGTTCGACTCTTATGAGGAACCTTCCCAGGTTCTTAAGAGTCTTGCCACAATTAATCGGTATTTTGCTGGGAGGGATTATCATACTTATATTAGGGTTGATAGACGATATAAAAGGCTTAAAGCCAGAAACCAAAATTTTGGGTCAGGTTCTGGTAATTTTGCCTCTCATTACTCTGGGAGTCCGAATTACGCTGTTTATACCAAGTTTTTTTATCAGTAGCCTGATAACTCTCCTGTGGATGATGGCTATCATCAATGCTTTCAATCTTTTGGACAATATGGATGGCTTAACTACGGGTGTGGGGCTTATTGCCTGTTTCACCTGCTTTATAGTAACCTCTCAGCAACAACAGACTTTCACCAGTATTGCCATTCTTGTTTTTGCTGGTGCACTTCTGGGATTTCTTCGCTACAATTTTCACCCAGCGAAGATATTTTTAGGTGATGCGGGAAGTATGTTCATTGGTTATATGCTGGCTGTTTTAACGATAACAGCTACCTACTATAAGGAAGGTTTTCCTACTTATTTACCAGTAGTTATGCCCATTTTAATATTGGCAGTTCCCATCTTTGATACACTATCGGTTATTTCGATAAGGATTAAGAGAAAAGAACCGATATTTGGTGGAGATAAAAACCATTTTTCTCATCGCTTGGTAGCTCTGGGGTTCAGTCAAAAAGGGGCAGTCCTTTTTATTTATTTAATAACTTTCTGTTTGGGAATTACAGCTACCCTGCTTACCCAGGTAAATATTTTGGGAGGGATTATTATTTTTATTCAGGCAGCGCTTGTTCTCTCCATTATTGCTCTGTTGGCGAGTGTGGCAAAAAGAGAGAGGTAAAAGTAGAACTTGGTAGGGATGAAAGGATAGTTATCGGAGTCGCTCGGTCAGAACTTCGCTCTAATTCCGCCAGCAAAAACGGGCTCAATAAATTGAGCCCCTACAATCATTGTAGGGGTTCGATTCATCGAACCCGCAGTTAAGAGGTAGAAATATGTTTTCCAACGTTATAGAACTCTATCGCTGTCGGGCATTAATAGTGAGTCTCGTATTAAAAGAAGTGAAACTTCGCTATCTTGGTTCAGCCCTGGGATTTTTCTGGACATTTCTAAATCCTCTTCTTTTAATGTGTGTTTATACAATCGTATTCTCCATCTTTCTCAGAATTAAGGTTGAGAACTATCCCGTATTCTTATTTTGCGGGCTCATTCCCTGGGTATGGTTCTCAACTTCACTTTTGGAGGGAGCAGACTCTATAATCAGGGGGGGTGATCTCATTACCAGAGCTCTATTCCCTCCACAGGTTCTGCCCTTTGTAACTGTCTTTTCCAACTTGGTAAATTTTGTTTTCAGCCTTCCCTTGCTATTTATTTTCCTCCTACTTTTTAAGGTTAAGACTGGTATTGCCTTAATTAGCTTGCCAATAGTTATGATAATTCAGGCAGTTTTTACTATGGGGTTAGTTTTGATGGTTTCTGCTCTAAATGTTCATTTTCGAGATATTCAACATATACTTGGCAATCTAATTATAATGTGGTTTTTTGCCACACCAATTTTGTATCCCTCGACTTCGATACCGGTAAAGTTCAGGTTTATCGCCGTTATAAATCCTATGGCCACGTTAATTAAAGCTTATCGGGACGTCCTATTTTACAGACAGTTTCCCAACTGGCTCCTTCTGGGAATTGCACTCTGTTTTGGATTTTTAGTGTTCTTTTTAGGAAATTTGATATTCAATAGATATAAGGAGTCATTTCCCGAAGAGGTGTAAATTGGTTGCAATTAAATTGGAAAACGTCTCAAAAATATTTGCCAGGCGAGCATTGAAGAAAAAGTATACCACACTCAGGGAGACCCTACTACATTATTTTGACTGGCTGAAAAATAGGGGAAAGGCAAGATATGTTGATGCTTTAAGGGATATCAATTTGACCATAGAAAGAGGAGAAAGTGTGGGAATCATCGGAATGAATGGTTCGGGTAAAAGCACGCTCCTTAAATTATTGGCAGGTATATATAAGCCCGATTCAGGCAAAGTATACGTTAAGGGAAGGGTTGCCTCTCTGATTGGACTGGGAGTAGGTTTCCATCCTGGATTTACAGGCAGAGAGAATATCTTCATTAATGGTATAATTTTGGGCCTTTCAAAGAAAGAGATAAAGAGAAGATTCGATGATATTGTGAAATTTGCTGAACTCGAAGATTATATTGATGAGCCTGTAAGGATCTATTCTGATGGGATGTTTATGCGTCTTGGATTTTCCATAGCTACCAATGTGGATCCCGATATCTTACTAATTGATGAAATCCTGGCTGTGGGAGATGAATATTTCCAACATAGATGTGCAGAGAAAATTACTGAATTCAGGAAACTGGGTAAAACTATGGTGATTGTGAGCCATGAATTGGAAGCAATTGAAAAATGGTGCGATAGAGTGGTCTGGCTGGACGGGGGTGGTATAAGAGAGGCTGGCGATCCTGAAAGAGTCATAAACTGTTATCGAAAAGATATTGCAGAAAAAGAAGGGAA
>JABUBO010000336.1_pt1 | contig 14886 bp, 14 predicted proteins | sample 7240361 | NCBI WGS metagenome assembly JABUBO01 (sample SAMN07256346, study PRJNA390944) | subsurface metagenome | isolation source: Methane hydrate marine sediment | place: Pacific Ocean: Eastern North Pacific, ODP site
GGGGCGGGAGGTATAAGATTCCATAGTGCTCATGGTTCAAAGGGTCTCGAATGCAAGCATGTCATCATTATGAATACAAATTCAGGATTATATGGCTTTCCTTGCGAAATACAAGATTCCTCTGTAATGGAATTAGCTAAAAGGTTTGTAACTGAATCCTTTTTCGAAGAAGAAAGAAGATTATTTTATGTAGCATTAACAAGAAGCAAGGAGTTTCTTTATGTGTATAGTTTAGAAGACAAAAATTCAATGTTCTTGAATGAAATTAATCCATATCTGATGAATGTTCATATTGATACTGGAGAACGATGGCGTCAAGGACTTTCAGAATTTTTTTCTAGTTATATTAAAGGAATAAGCTTAGAAATTCCAATCATTTATCCTAGATGTGGTAGATTCTTAACTGAACGCACTCGTAAGGCTGATGGTCATAAATTTATGGGATGTATTGGTTTTTTTAAAACTGGATGTAAATATACCTATAATCTAGATACTATTGTAGATTATCAAAATCAATCAATCCCTCAACCTGCATATCTTTTTATTAATGAAAAAAAAATACTTCAAGTAATTAGTTCTGATTTGCAGGATATAAATCGTATTTCGGAAAAATTAATGATTTCTGATCAATTAGATCTAATCTATTTAAAAAATAAATTGAAAGAATTTGAGCGTAAAGGAAATATAACTAAAACTCTTGTCGAAAACCAAGAGTTTTGGAAAAAAGTCTGAAATATGCAAAAATTATGAAGTTAATACAGAATAGTTTCGATATAGCAAATGAAATATTAAAATTAAGTGTCGAAGCGAAAGATTTTTTGTATTTAATATCTCCTTTTATTCAATTTGAAAAAGCAGATACGGAAGGTTTTTCACTTATAAAACAAGCGATTTTTAATATCCTTAGCAGGGATGTTGAAGTGATAATACTTGTAAGACCAATAAAGAATCCATTAAAAATGAATCAATTTAAAGGTTTGATTGAAAGAGGGTGTATAATTAAGTTTCTTCCTAATCTTAACTCAAAGATATACATAAATGAATCTGCTGTTATTATTACATCCATGAATCTTTATTATACCTCAGTCTTGAGGAATGAGGAAATAGGTTTAAAATTATATAGAAATGTGGAAGGGGAAATTTATAACAGAATTCTTAAATATGTAAAAGGATTAATCACAAGAAGTTATGATGTGATTGATCATACTAGAGAGAAAACTCAGATAGATCGAAAACTTTCAGATAAACAGTATGTTTATGTTTTAAAATTAGAGAATAATAGGTGGTGGATCGGAAAAAATAAAAACCCTTCTTCAAGAATCAACAAACATATTAATAAAATGGGAAGCATGTGGACAAGAGATAATAAAGTTATAGGTGAAGAGGAACTCTTAGAAGATGCTGATCTAACTGAGATCACCTTAAAATACATGAAGGAATATGGATGGGAAAATGTTCGTGGAACCTGCTTTAATAATATGCCAGAAAAATACATACCAAAAAAAATTAAGGATTATATCTACAATCAGGGTAGAGATTTCGATATGATATTTCAACAAGATAATGAGGTCACTGATGGAGAAGACCTAATTGATTTTGAAGAATACAATTATGAACCAAAGTCTCAAGAAAAAGATAAAAAGTCTTTAGTTTATGTTGTTAGATTGGAAAATGGTAAATGGTGGGTTGGAAAAACAAAAAATATTGAGAAAAGAATAAATAAAATTAAAAAAGGAAGAGGTCCTCCCTGGACGGTTATCAATCCACTTATAGAGTTAGAAGAATTAAGAGAGAATGTCAATTTGAAAGAAGTTACTTTGGAATATATGAGGAAATATGGATGGGAAAATGTGCGAGGATATGCTTGGAGCCAATGGAACATGGAAAGACCGCCTAAGGAGTTAAGAGGTATTTTAGAACCATGGGAAGCTAGAAAGCATTCCCGAAATGGTGATTATTTAATATATGTTTTAAAGTTACAAAATGGAAAGTGGTTCATAGGAAAGACTACTAATATTCAACACGAATTGAGAGATCATAATCTAGGTCTTATATCGCCATTTACTTCTGTTAATAAAGTGTTGAAACTAGAAGAATTAATCGAGAACGGTAATTTTGACCAAGTTGTGTCAAGTTACACTAAAAAATATGGAGAGGAAAACATTAGAGTAGAGGTTTAAAAACAAAATTTATCGTGAAATAACCGATGTTAGCAATAATGTATTCTTGAATTTTATAAATAAGATGAAACAAAGTATGTTCAGTAACATGCTGTTTGAGTTGTTTTACTTTTTCAGCTAGATCAATCCTATACTGGATATAATCAGTTACTCAAAATTTATTGATTTTAAAAATTCGATTCTTTTTGATTTTATTTTATCCATATCTTCTCCTATCCACATCATATGACCTCCATGTGTCACCAATAACTCAAAATCTTTGAGATTGGTTTTGAGATATTCAGCATTTAACCATTTAACATCATTATCTTCTTTACTATAGACTAATAAGGATTTTACATTAATATTGTCAACTGGAATCTTTTCGATTGATGTTAAGAGCTCTACATCATGATTAAGACCAAGTTTTCTTATACTCATTGGAACGGTTGTATTAATAAGATTCATTAGCCACCTCCTTCTCTCCTTATCTGTTGAAACCAGATTAATAAATCTCTTAATTCCTTCCTTGTCAAGCAAAGTTTCCAGGCGGATTATACTCTTGAAAGTCATCTTGAAAGCGAATTTAATGAATATTACAGTAATCCAGCTTAAGAAATCTTGTATTCGGTCACTCGTAAGTAATTTCATCCAAAATGAATCTGGTGCCTCACTAGGTGTCTCATAAACAGTACTAACACCTGCTTCCATCACCAGAGCATGAGTTCTCTCAGGGTATTTATTAGCAAAATATAGTGCAAGAGGACCACCGGCGGAGTACCCCATAGCAACAATTTTTTTGATTGATAAATTGTTTAATAATTCCACATACTGATCAACTTGCTCCTCATAAGAAAGAGGAACAAAAGGTGTTCTTAGATATCCGGGTCTTGAAACAACGAGTAATGAATATCCCTCATCAATCATATGATCAAGGAAGATACCTTGGTCAATTCCTCCTGGTCCCCCATGCATAAAAAATAACACCGGTCCTTCTCCAGTTAATTTGTAATGTATTTTCCCCATCGCTGTCTCCATTACCTCTCCATCATCCATTACTCTTATTGCGGATTTTTTCCACCTCATAAAACCAATTATCATAAGAATCATGAAAATTGCTATTACAATTAATACAATTATTATTGTTTGCATAGTTATATCTTTTATATCAGATTAATAATGAATATTATTTAATTAGTAATTTATCCTTATATTTTCTTCTCGTGAAACAGCGGTTATACGATATTAAGTTTAATATAATTTTATACTTTTTTGATCGTGAAACGGTTATTTCATTTCAATTTTCCATAAAAATTTAAATTATTAACTCAATCTCACATTTCAATTAATTTGGTTTAATTTTAATCAAAAACATTCCAAATGTATATAAAATTCTCTGAGTTGCATTAAGGAACAAAAAAATTAAAATTTTCGATAAAGGTTTATTCTTTCTAATATATATTCTTAAATAATAATGTAATTCTTCTGCAAAGTTTTTAATTGTAAATTTAGGAGCAATAATGCTCTCTTCCCAAGAATTATAAAGATTTTCCTTTTTATTATTAAATATTATATAAGATTTAGTCATTTATTTTCCTCCTTAATTTATAGATAGCAAGTTGAGTTCCCTTGCCATATTTTATCCAAGTTTTACAGAAATTAAAAAAATTTGGTGAAAAATCATGATAAACAAGTGCTTTTCTCTCTTTAACAAACCAAAAACCTTTTTTCCGCAATCTTAAGCATAAATCTGTATCTTCACCTCCTGCAAAATGAAAGGACGTATCAAATCCTCCTACGTCAATTAATGGCTTTTTTCGAAAACAGCAATTAACAGTAGGTAAATAAGTTAAATTTATTGGAGGTTCAAGAATTTTATGCTCTACATAATATTGACTAAGGATATCGTTATGAAATGATTTAACGATGCCTCCAACTCCCGCCAACCTCTTTTTATGATTTTTAATGAGTTGAGATGTGATTTGTTTGATCCAATATTTATCAACAACGACATCATCGTCTGTAAATGCAACCAAATCATTATTTGAGTTAAATAGTCCTGAATTTCTTGAGTCTGCGGGACCTTTATTAATACTCTTTAAAATAACTTTCTTTTTATAAGGTCTTTTTAATTTGCTCCATTTTTTAAGTAATTTTTTTGTCCCGTCCTTAGAATTATCATCGATTATTATTATTTCATCCGGTGCCGGATTTAAAGTATCCATACTCTTCAGAAGCCTAAATAATTTCAAAATTCGATTATATGTGGGAATAACAACAGAAACGGGAATTTTTTCAATATTCGTTTTTACCACCTATTGTTTTTCTCTCAAATTTGAATCAATATGACAAGCCATAATTCCACAAGACCTAGTACAATACTTCATTTCCTCCTTAATTTGAAGTGCAGATTTTCCATTCCATAACTCATCAAGAGGTGTAATTAAGATGTTTCCAATTTTATTAGGTTGCTCGAGAACCTTATTAAAGCAAAATTTAACATTCCCGCATACATCCACGATTAAATTCTGTTCATATGACTTACAAGGATTTAAATTCATGTTTAAATACTCTGGATTTTTAAAATATTCTCGCCATAACTTGATCTCTTCCATTGAATTCATAAGGAAACCATCCCTTTTTTTCTGGCTAATTAAATAATTAACAGCATTTTGAATATCAATTTCGGATCTGGGAAAATTTTCAAAACTCTTATACCAACCCTGTGGAATTGAAAGACCGAATGGATATTGAATGCATTGAAACATAATACCATCAACCCCCAAGTTTTTGAAAAATTCTATATGAGCAGGTAATGTTTGGATATTCCAATTGCCTAGAATACTCTGAATACATATCTTTATGGGAATATTTTCTTGTCGCTTTTGATTCAACATCAATTTAATTGTATTTATTACTTCCCGAAAAATCCTCCGACGTCCTCTTAAGTTATCGTGAAGCACATCAATATGAGAATCTACTGAAATTGTTATAGCAGTTAATCCAGAATTAGGAACCATTTCCATTATTGGTCTCAATAATAACCCACTAGAATTTATATAACAATTTACCTCATTCATTCTGCAGAACCTTGCAATCTCAAAAACCTGCGTAGGGAATAGAAATGGCTCTCCACCCGTTAAAATAACCCTAAAATTGTCTCTAAAATTTGGATTAAATATCTCTAACCAGCGGAATAGACTCTCTAAAAATTGAATTTTTTGGATTAAATCTAATTTATTTGGAGGGTCTTTTTGCTGCCATAATTTACATAATTGACATCTCAAATTGCATTCGGTTGTGATTTCCAAAAATAATCTTAAAGGGATTTCCATTTAATATATGATTAATTTTAAAAAATTTAATAATTACTGATAATATATGGTAAAAGGTTGGTTATCTGAAATTTTCGCTTCTTTTCAAGGAGAAGGCGGAACTCTTCCTGGTAGTTGTTTTGGAAAAAAGCAGATTTTTATTCGCTTTCGTGGATGTAATTTAGCCTTGGGAGATTTTGGGACAAATGGTTGCGTTTGGTGTGATTCATTTAATACACACACGCTCGAATATCCAAAATTAAATTTTGAAAAAAATCCAGGATCTCAAAATATGGAAAATCTCAACAATCCTATTAAAATAGATAAAATTATTTCCATCGTCAAAAATCTAATAACGCCTGATTTCCATTCTATTAGTATTACTGGTGGCGAACCTCTTTATCAAATAAATTTTTTAATAAACCTAATAGAATCTCTAAAAAAAATGTACAAACATATTCCCTTATATCTTGAAACTAATGGAAGTATTAATCTTAATGAAAAAATTTTTGAATCTCTAGGTAAAAATTTTACTTATTGCTGTTGCGATATTAAAGATCGTAGTTCTAGAGCAGCAGAGCCAAATTTATGGCAAAAACTTGTAAAACTCGAACTCAATTTTATAAAGGAAATGATCTACCGAAATGTAAATACATTTGCTAAAATTGTAGTAACAAATGAAACAAAGTTAGAGGATATTAAATGGATTTCAAGGAAAATCTCAAATATCAGATATTCTGATGGCGAGATTGTTGGATTAGCAATTCAACCTGTTTTCCTTGATAAAAATATAAAAAATTATTCGAAAAACATTACTCCAATTTCATTATCCCATTTAAATGAATTATTTAAGGTTGCAGCAAAATATTTACCTGCTGAATCATTATCGTTATCAGTTCAAGTCCATAAATATCTAAATCTTCTATAATTTTTTCATAGATGTTGATTTATTAACAATTCAACAAAAGAATTAATAAATCCACGGAATTTTTATATTTCTATATCTTTAAACAAATAAATGAACGTCTTTACAATAAAAATCATATATCTAAATAAACATAAATAGTGATGCTTGATGGGATTTAAAATTATTGTAAATGAAAATGTCGTGAAATTTAGTGCGTGTCATTTTCTTGCAGAACATGAGAAATGTTCCCGGTTACATGGCCATAATTACTATGTTTCAGTAGAGATTAGTGATAATTTGGATGAAAACTATTTTGTTGTTGATTTTATTGACTTAAAAAAAGTTATTCAAGAAATTATTGAACCTTTAGACCATTACATTTTAATCCCAACGGAATCAAAACAATTCCAAATTAAAGAATCTGAAAAATCGATAGAAGTAATAACACCAAAAAAGAGATACTTATTTCCCAGAGAAGATGTGTGCCTTCTTCCTTTACCAGCCACAACGAGCGAATTGTTAGCAAAATATATTTATGATAAATTAAAAGAAAGATACTCAAATAAAACGATTATTGTAAGAGTTGGAGAAAGTCGAAGTTCTGTGGCAAGCTATTCCGAATAATTATCTTTTTTTATATTCCAATGGATCTTCAAGCCCCACCTCTTTAAACCCCTTTAATCTTAATTCACACGCAAGGCACTCTCCACAGGCTGGACGCTCACCTTTATAACAAGTATGAGTATATTTAAATAATTCAAGCCCTCCCAACTTTTGCATTAACTTGATTGTTTCTGCTTTCGTTTTCCACATTAAAGGCGTATGAATGATTATATCATAATCCATGCCCAAATTTAAAGTGGCTTGTAATGATTTAATTGTTGCATCCCTACAATCTGGATACCCAGAATAATCCGTTTGGCATACACCCGCGACTAAATGACGCATATTGTGTTGATATGCATACGCTGCTGCGATTGTGAGGAATAATATATTTCTGCCAGGGACAAAGGTGGTCGGAAGTCCCGAGGTTTCATCGATTTTAATTTCACTATCCTGAATCATAGATGTTTGTAAAATTTTTGAGAGAAAGGAAATATCGATGATTATATGGTCAATATGAATCTTTTTAGATTTTGAATTTTGAGAGATAAAATTCCCAGAATTAATCAACTCTATAATATCTTTAGCGCATTCAAGTTCAATGTTGTGTCGCTGGTTATAATTAAAGGAAATCGCTTGAACTTGACTAAATTTCTCTAAAGCCCACAATAAGCAAGTCGTAGAATCTTGACCGCCACTAAATATTACAATTGCACACCCATCAGAAAAATTTAATCCATTTACTGATAAATCATTCATTAAATTATCTAATATACCTCTATGTTTAAAATTATGTGCGACTTGATTATTTTATATATTTTTTTGTTAAAATTACATTTATTTTAAAATTTTAAGAAGCATCTAAATTAGGAATTTAATTCATTTTAAGATTATACTAATTAATAAAACACCCTATTTTATACCGCTTTAATCGATATGCTTTCTAATTAAAAGATATCTAAATTCTGTTGTCCTTTTTCTATTAAATCAATTACCCTTTCCCAATTAATTACATAACCTTTAGATTTCTTGAACTTGCTTAAATAGAAATTAGTTTCTAATTGTTTTTGAAAATAATGCCCAAATCGTCTCTCAAGTTCTTCATTAATTTGAGTCAATGATTTTCCTAAACCCATTTCTATAAAGTTTGAACCTAATATTGTCTTCCAGCAATTTTTAGCTCTTTTTTTATATATTGGTAAAACTTTTTCTTTTTCTAATTCAAAATTAGCCTTGTCGATATTTAACTCTGTTCTAATATCTCTTATTAATTTATTCAATTTAGCTGTCGAGCCTTTTCTTATGAATTCATTTGAACTTTGAATTTTTTCTATGAGAACCAACATTTTCAAATACCCTCCTTCGGTTAAAATCACATAATCTATAGCATCTTTGAATTCGTTCGATCTATTACCATATTTCTTACAAATTTCATATAATCTATTTCCTAATACTGTTAATTTTCCATCCCCAGTCCATAGGTTTAAAGTATCTAAAAATAATTTGTAATTTAATTTAAAAGAGGCAGGTCTTGTAGTATTAGGATATCTAATTCTTAATAATTCATCCCAAATTTCATTTAATACAATATCTTTAATATTTCCATTGATATTTCTATTCTCAACCTCTGCAATCTTTTTTAACATTTCAGCTGCTTCATTGAGTGAAGTATCCATCCAAAATAGCCAAGATCTTGGTCTTAAACTAGTAATTTCTTTTTCTAAACTCTTAATATCAATTTCTTTTTGTAAAATCGCTTTTTTTACTATTTTTGGTGAATAATTTGAAATATTATAACTAATAACTCCGATTTTTAAATCACTTTTCTCAACAATATTTTTGATGAAATCGGGAATGTTTAACCCATCTATTACCTCATCGGGTAAAATAATATAAACCAATGGAAATTTTAATAAATATGATACAGATTGCCCTAATCCAGTTAGATACTCCCTCTTTACTGCATGGGGAGGTTTTACTTCAAATGCAATTTGAGGCATTGGTATTTTAGACAGTCCCAATAATATTAAATCTGGCTTAGGGAAAATTGGTAATGTTGTAGCGCGATATCTATTACCAAATTTTTTATTTTTTATAAAAAATGATGCTATTTCATCTGTAATTTTATCATGTAGTAGCCCCATATTTATAAATTAAATAAACTTCTTTTAAAAATTTCAATCTTTTGTGGAAAATTATTTGTTTTGAAAAATCCTACATTAACATAATAGCGATTTCCAAGATAAACTGAATTACACTTCAAGGAAATTATAATAATTTATAGTCATAATACAATATTTTTACATCCAAAAATTTTGAAGATTAAAATTATTTAAAAATGATAGAGTTAATTATCATTTTAATAACCTTATTTTTTTTAGATAATTTAGATTATAATGTCAGAAATTTATAAAGTCGTATTTAGAGGGAAATTAAAATGTATTTTAACACATCTTTCCCGTCAAACCTCTATTGATTTATCGAAATTAGGTGTTATTCCCGTTAAAACTAAAAAACAATTTCTTGATAATTATAATTTGCATGATAAAGCCACAGCATATATTGCTCTAAAATATTTTCAAAATAATTTCTCCTTACATCCTATAGGTAAAGATTTACGGGAATACAGAGTAATGATTTTGAATGAAGTTCCTGATTATTATGTAGAAAAACTTATTGATATTGAATCTATTGAAAATTCTAATTGTTTCTGTTTTGATGTAAAGTCTAAAAGGAAAATTAAATATTTTGGATGGGTAAATGAACGTGCAGTTCATGGTTATAAAATACTTGCGAAGAAATGTAAGATACCAATTTATCTTATTTTTATTTTAATTGAGAATGGAAATCCCACCGAAACATTTGGTTATTGTGATTTATCTATATCTCCAAAAGAGAGAAGAACCGCATGGGATAAAAATAAAGTTTTAATTTACGACTGGAAAGTAGGTCTTCCATTTTTACCTACTATAACATCAACAATCTCAAATTTTTAATTTTCAATTTGAGAATTCTTTACGTTACTTCTCCTTTTCATTCCGAAAAACTAAACAATATATATGATGCCGATTTCCAACATAAGCAGAATTCACTCCTAACGGAATTAAGGGCTTATCATCTTGACACCATATTTGCTCATCTTTTAAAGTATAATATTCGCCTAATTTGGAAGCTAAATCAAACGCTAATGGATATAATCTACCATTTTTATAGAGATTGTTTATAATAATGGTCATATATCTGTCTTTTTTAAGCCGATTTTTGAGATTTTTATAGAAATCTACTAATTCATTTAAAAAATCTTTATAATTATTAATATTTTCAAAATTTTTTGAATTTGAAGAATATTCAGTATCCAAACCAATCTCTTTTCGTTTTGTTTGACGAAGTGAATTTCGCTTTAAAGAATCCCAATATGGTGGTGATGTAATTATATAATCTACCTTAGGAATTTTAAAATTCTTAAGATTTCTACAATCACCTAAAAAGAAATATTGATTAGATCTTTTACAACCAATATCAAAATATTTTTTTTCCAATTCAATAGAGTATCCAATACGCCCCAACTTTTCACTTACATAATTAACAGTTCCTGTACCTGCCATTGGATCTAAAATTTTTTCCTCTTTTTTTGTAAAAAAAAGAATATATTTTTCAACTAAGGATTCAGGGAATTTTGCTGGATGTAAAAGAACACCATCATTACGCCTTTTTGGTCTAAGAATGAACCAAGATTTTGAAAATTTTATCCATTCTTTCCCCGTTAAGTCATTTAATTTATTTTTTTTATAATATCTACCTCTTTCTCCCAAATCAACATATTTTTTTTCTATATTCTCTGAGGTTTCTAGAAAAATTTTTCCCTCTTTAATGGTCATATAAGTTTGTTTCATACCTCATTTAATTATATTTATTGTAATATCGGGATAGTATATTAAAAATAACACTATTTTGATTTTTTGAACTTTAGAAACTTATTAAACGTTCAATAAAAAAGATAGATTCTTCTAATAAAAATTATTAAATCCGTTCATTCTGTATCTTTTTTAAAAAATTTGATTATTTTTTCTTTAAATATACTCAATTTACAAAAAATAGATGGGGAATTCACAGAATAAAATGAAAAAAAATAAAAATATTGAATTTGATAATTTTAAGAAGAAAAATTTCCATACTTTTAATTTTAAATCATTGGATGAGAGTAATGATATTTTATTAGAAAAATCTCCGCACATAAAATTATTTATCGAATATTTAAAGAAGAATAAAATTAATTACCAAATTTTAGATAAAGTTAAAGAGTCAATTTTATTTTTAAAAATTTTAACCTTAGTTCCCAAATATTTCATTATTAATCTCAATGAAAAGGACACATCAAATTATTTAGTAGATTATAATATTTTAAGTTATTTACAAAAAGAGAGATTTCTGGATAAAGAAAAATTCAAAAATCTTTACCTCTTATTGTTGGATCCTTCAATCAACTCAATGGGTGAAGTACTTAAAAAATCTAGTTACATTGATTTTAAAAAAATTACATTGAAAGAGGAATATAAAAGAATAATTGATACAAATATTAAAATTTCTTTAAAAAACGAATTAAGAAAAGGGCTTCCCTTAGGTATATTCAATGAAAGTAATAAATTGAATGAATTAACTGGAAAAGAATGGATTAAATTTACTAAATCTTGGTTTGTTCATAATCCTCCGCCTAGAAATAAGATAGAGATTTTACATCCTGCAAAATTTCCGGAAACCTTAATTGAAGAATTTATAAAATTTTTTACTAAAAAAGGCCAAATAATTTTAGATCCCTTTCTTGGAACTGGAAGTACAGCAGTTGCATCAAAAAATACTGAAAGGAGTTGTATTGGAATAGAAATTAATAAAAAATATGCCGATATTGCCACGTCAAGATTAACCCAAAAAAGCCTTGATAGATGGATTGATTTCGAAAAGAATAATAATTTACAATATTTAGTATTTAATGACGATTCAAATAATTTAGAGAAAATCTGGAAAAAAAATCGCCTTCCATTAATTGATTTATGTATAACGAGTCCCCCTTATTGGAATCAATTAAAAAGAAGTTTCATGCGTCAAAAAACAAGGAAAGATGAAGGTTTGGATACAATTTATAGTGATAATCCAAAAGATATTGGAAATATTGATGATTATAAGCAGTTTATAAATGCACAAAAAGAAATATTTTGTAAAATTTATAGCGTTCTCAAAAATAAGGGTTATTTAGTTATAATTACTAATAACATTTTTTATAATGGAAGGTTATACCCTTTAGTATTTGATACAGCAATATCACTATCTGATAAATGGGTTCTTAAAGATGAAAAAGTTTGGTGCCAAGATGATAAAGCATTACTCCCTCTAGGAATAAATAATGCTTGGGTTGCAAACAGATGCCATCAATACTGCTTAATTTTTAGAAAAGAGGAAGATTAATAGTTTAAATTAAAAAACTCTATTAATTTATATATTTAAATAGAAATACTAGATTAAAATGCCGATAAATAATAAAAAAGTCCTTGTAATTACTAGTTGTTCGGCGAAAAAAAAGAAAGAATCCATGAAGGCAATTGATTTATATGAGGGAGATTTCTTTAAAAAAGTTAAGAAATTTGTTAAATTACATGATTTTGATTTTAGAATAATTAGTGCTAAATATGGACTATTATCACCTGATGATGAGATTCCACCTTATAACGAAAAAATAAAAAATTCCGATGATATTGTTATTTTACAAAAAAAAATTATTCCTAAATTGAACAATATCATAGATAAATATGATAAAATATTAATATTAATGGGAGAAGATTATAAAAATATTATTAAGCCTATTTCTAATGAAAAATTTATATATTTTTTCGATAATCGAGGTCTAGGGGGGTATAAATCATTATTAACACATCTTATGAAAATGGAAAGGAGAACTCTATCTAGATTATTATTTAACCAAAAAGAAAAAATAATTACAGTTGATTTAATAAAGAAATATAATAATAATTACAAAACTTTTAAAAGTCAATAACTGTGATAAAAAATCGAGCAAATTGAATATAAAATCACTCATTCTGATAATTTAAGTCGAACGGGGGAAATTATTCTAAAAAATAAAAAGAAACTAAAAACACCAATAAATTGGATTGGGTTAAGCATAGTAGAATCAGCAGAATTTCAATATAATGCTTTTAAAAATGGTGGAGTTACTAATTTTTTAAGTAATGCTTATGATTTAAAATATCAAGATAAAAAAGGGATTAGAGAGGACTTAATTAATCGATTGGTAAATGATGGATTGTTCCATAAAATTGATAGTGGTGGATTTCAATTAATGAAACAAGAAATTACTGGAAAAAAGGATTTTGAATTAACTCCAGAGATTGTTTATAAAGTGCAAAGTGGCTTACCTTGTGATATTGGTGTAATTTTGGATGTTCCTTTAGGTACATGCAATGATATCAACAAAAATTATAAAAAAGTCGATAAAACCATCGAAAATTTTGAAAAACTTTTAAAAATATGTGATAAAGAAACAAATTCATTTTCGATATTACCTGTGATACATGGACATAATTCTAAAATGATTGATTATGCAATTAAAAAGATTCAAGATTTAATCGGTGGACCCCCAAAAGCATTGGGAATTGGCAGTTTAGTCCCCATGGTCAAATCTGTTAAAAATTCTGGACAAACTGGAGGAAAAAAAAACTTTATTAATTTATTATTTAATTTAAGAAGACGATTACCTAGAACTTTCATACACGCTTTTGGAATTGGAGGGACTATGGCTTATCTTGCAATTTTATGTGGAGTTGATAGTATAGATTCAAATGGCTGGATATTAAAGGCAAGTAGAGGTGTTATTCAATTACCTGGAATTTCTGACCGATTTTTGCGACAGAAACCTCATAACCGGCCTTATCTCGTTATGAATCGAGAAATAAGAGGTACTAAAAAAATTTTGAATGAAATCGATTTATTTATGAAATGCCAATGCCCGATATGTATGCAATATTGTAAAGATGGGAATTGGAAGGAAAAGGATTGGGTAACAAAGCGTGACGATTTTGATCAATACACAGAAGAGTCAAGGATGAAAAGAGTTATACATAATTTGTGGTTATATCAAAATGAGCTTAAACTAATGAAACAAGCAATAAAGAATAAAAAAATGACTACTTTTATTGGAAAAAGGTTAGAAAATTCGATTTATAAGAAATTATATCAAGAAATTGTAAATAATTCAAGAAAACATCAAAAAGATTTAAATTCTTTTTATTAACGGTAATAATAAATATTTTGTAATTTTATTCGAAAGATATCTCTCATTTGTTCATTAAAAACATCTTTATTATGATAAAAAAATGCAAAAATATTAGTTTTTTCTATAAAATGAATATCTTCTATAAATTTTTGTAAAATTTTTAAAAGTTTATTATTTGTTTAAGTCTACAACTCATTTAATCCATTAAAAATAAAAATAAATTAGATAGATAGAAATTTTATTTTAAAAAAAGTGATATATGAATTTCAAGTCCATTTGCTGAAAAATCTCCTATTATTTTGAGTCTATCATCTTTCATCCATCTAAGTACATATCCTAACTGTTTTTTATGTCCTTTAACGGAAGAATGGGGATATTTTCGATAAATTTCAGTTGAGACTAAATCTAAATATTCATTCATTGTTCTAAAATTTTTTTTTTGATTTACCTTTTCCATTGCCCTAATATAATCCATCCATTTTCCTTCTTTCAATAAATGGGATCTTAATTTTAAAAAAAAAAAGCTTTTATTAGAAACCATACTTCCATAAAAGTCTAAAAATTTATCATAATCTTCAATTAAATTTAATTGATTAACTGTAATCATAAAATTCTGGAGTT